>ENA-OQIO01001479-OQIO01001479.1-human-gut-metagenome-genome-assembly--contig:-NODE-1479-length-11419-cov-3.238930_pt1 | contig 11419 bp, 14 predicted proteins | sample MGYA00242573_ERZ504737 | MGnify/ENA primary metagenome ERZ504737 (study PRJEB26092, sample SAMD00036203) | human gut metagenome | host: Homo sapiens | study: EMG produced TPA metagenomics assembly of... | reverse complement strand
TTTTGCACCTAATATATATTTATCTTTTATGGTAACTGTTCAGTACCTTCACAGTTACGAGCAAAATGCATCACCTTCGGTGATGGCATTTTGGCTTGTATGTCTCGGGATTTTGACATATTCATGTCAAAACACCTCGCGGGACAGTGGCTACTGAATAGTTACCTTTTATGCAACATTTCCCTTGCCAGTGCAAAAGCTTCTCGCACAAGATAATGGTACAGCAGTACACTCTTACACGGTGCGGCAATACCACATACTCTCTGATAGCCACTTCGTCTTGCCAGAAGAACACTGCGGTATACATGAAAATTATTGGTAATGATTCCAATCTCGTCATGTCGATAATCCATATATCTTCTGCTGTATCGAAGATTCTGTCTGGTTGTGGTGGATCTTTGTTCCAGGATCAGACGTTCCCTGCTGATTCCGGCTTTCTCCAGATATCGTCTCATACATTCTGCTTCTGAAATCTCCTCCATTTTTCCCTGCCCTCCGGATAAAACCGCAATCGTCTCCGGATTTGCCTGCATATATTCTTTTGCCGTATCCAACCGGTCTTTTAATGCTTTGCTTGGTTTTGTTCCTTTCACCTGGCATCCAAGAACAACGATATAATCCAGATTCTCAATTCCTTTTGCTTTCATTCCGGTACCGATTTGATGTTCCAGATAAAAAAACAGTACCAGCCCCGCCAGAAGACAAACTCTTACAATCGCAACCAATGCACCCGGTACAAAGAACGGAACACCGGCAACTGCACATCCGATCCGGCAACCGCCCCATACCATCCATCCAATACCTGCTGCCAGCCAGATCCACAATCCGGACACCCGATAGCCGGCATATCGGACACCTGCTATGTAATACAAAATACATACGATTCCTAACAGGCTCGTAATAATACCCATACATTTCTCCTATCTTTCCTATATATGGCTCTCCGTTATCACAGCGGTCATCATTTTCCCTACAGACACGGATTATCACCAACGATTCACATAAACGAGAAAAGAGCGGGTAGTTTCTTTTCTCCCCGCTCTTTTACATTTTTATTATCTTCCGCAACAGAATTTGTATTTTTTACCGCTTCCGCATGGACATGGATCATTTCTTCCAACTTTTGCACCTTTGATGATCGTGCCGGATTTCTTCTGTTCCATATACAGAGTTTTCTTCTTCTCCGGTGTAAAGATTTCATCCCACATCGGCAGTTCATACAGCCAGTCTGCTTTTGCATCTACCATGTTTTTGTAAAGCAGCTCTTTATCAAATCCCAGATTTACTTCGGTATCTTCTTCCATCTCTTCGATCGGGTTCTGAACCTTCAGGCTGTCATTGATACCATCCAAGAAACCTGTCATTGTCATTACATTGACTTTATATTTATCTGCCAGTTCCTTTACCGTTCCACGTACTACTTCGTCCGGATTGGAAAGCAGCTGTTCGTAGATTCCTTTTTCAATCACAAAATATTCTGCCCAAAATTTCTGCAGTTTTGCTTTATCTGCCTGCTGAGAGTATGCAACATCTCTCCACTGTTTTAATAATCCCATGATTACTGTACCTTCCTTCAACTCAATTGGTAATTATACTCCACGGGTCCACTACTGTTCGTTCATATTCTTGCAGTAGTTCTGGGACTTCCGTGTGACTCTATTAAGTATATACGATATACCACAGATTTTCAAGCACAAATCACGTTTTCTCGTACTCACCTGGCATCCAGATTATTGTTCACTCCATTCTCGGTAACACCCTTCGCGCTGCACAGAATTTATGCTGATCGCATGAATTTGCGGGGTATGTCTCGGCTTTTTTGTGACCTTCGCTCACAAGTGAGTACCGAAATCTTCTTTACGATTCGATACTCACCTTACATTGCAGGCTCTATCATTGGATAACCTCTCTTTCTTAAATTATAAGATGAATCATAAACTTTCTGGTGGTCTGTACCTCCTGCTTTTTTAATGGGATAAATCCTTACTTTCTCATTGGACTATACCTGACTTTCTTAAAATTTGTTTTTGAGGTGTTACTTTAGGTTTTCGGTGGTCCGTACCTTCCTTTCTTGAAAATTACATCTGGAGGGATGTTGCCTTTGAACTTTACGTTAAGTTTCTGGTGGTCTGTACCTCTCTTTCGTAGGTTCTTTTGTTTTGTTTTCGTTCTTTTCTTTTGTTGAGTATATAGTAACTCTTCTTCCTTATTTTGTCAATACTTTTTTATAATTTATTTTATTCTTTTAAATTTTCAGAATCTTTTATCATTTAAGAACATTTTTCTTTCATCCAGAAGTTCTTTCCAACCATTTCCCCTTGTCTCATTTCTTCCTCCTCCCCCACTCCCCAGAAAGGAGCGCAGACAGGACGGGGACGGACAGCCTTATGCTGGTGCCTTTAGCAAAGATGAGATCCAGCATTTACGAAGACTTTTGCGAGGGTCCGCCGACCCTCGTGAATATAGTCGTAGTTAATGCTTAGCTCAGCTTTGCGTTACCAGCGGTTGTCCGTCCCCATCCTGCCTGTGCTCCCTTTCGTCCGAGTAGCCAAACACATTCAAGCAACAATCACTTCTGGAAAGCCTTCACTCTCTCCTGAATCGTAACATTAAAATTCTCCACCCGTCTCTCATAAGTCTCATCCATAAATTTCGACGTCAGCAGAAAATCAGCCGTAGCCAGATTATTCGCAACCGGAATATCATAAACCACTGCGATACGAAGCAGTGCCCGTACATCCGGGTCATGTGGCTGTGCCTCTAACGGATCCCATAAAAACACCAGAAAATCAATGCCTCCCTCAACGATCCGTGAACCTATCTGCTGATCTCCGCCAAGAGGACCGCTGCAATACCCCTTCACCGGAAGCCCTGTCTTCTCCGCGATCAGCTTCGCCGTGGTACCCGTACCACACAGAAAATGGTTCTTCAGCACGTCCTTGTTCCGGTCACACCACTCCACCAGTTCTTTCTTTTTACCGTCATGAGCAACCAGCGCAATATGCTTTGTCTTCTCCATAGTAAAACCGATAAACTTCTCATTTGTCATAAACATTCCTCCTTCTTTCATGGATTTCCTTAATGATAATCTCTTAGAAAACGGCTGGAAAGCGTCGTTCCCGTTCCATACAGGCACTGATACAGATTCTCCAGAATAGCGGGTGTCTCATCCAGTGCTTTCTGATACAGTTCCATCAGACGTGTGGTTGACTCTCTGCAGGCAGGATTCGCTTTTTTTCGCATCACCTGGCCTTCCAGAATATCATAACATCCAAGTACATGCATACCGCCAAGTACTACCTTTTCTTTCATCGGATTCTTGCAGGTCAGAAGCCTGTCATACAGCTTCTGACCCTCCAGTGCCCGGTGGATCTGCTTTGGTGTCACCGATGGAAACATCCGCGCGATCACTCTGCAGTTTTCCTCCGAATCATCCAGGACACTTGCCGGAAGGTACACCCTCGGCTCCTTACCGCTCTCAATCATCAGATAACGGTCAAGTTCTGTCTCGATCTCCGCATGAGAGATTCCCGTCTGCTTCTCAAATCGTCCCACATACCCGTGACAGGTACTGTCCAGCATAAAGTGGCAGGCGAATCCAAACAGATAGGATGCCAGCTGCGGCGACGGGCTGATTTCAAATTCCCGTATCCCCTTCTGAAAGAATCCAAACGCCGGTTCCTTATGCATCTGCGGACCTATTTTATTAATTCTGCTTTGTGGCAGACAAATCGGTTTATAGTAAAAGAAAATATCCGGTCCGTGCTGACCGATCCGATAAACACCCTTTCCTTTCCGAATCACCGCCTTGATATGCTCCGGTAATTTTTTGTATACATCTTTTCCAAACTTGTCATGTGTATATGTCGTCGGCATATGTATCGTCCCCTTTTTTCACTTTGGGAAATGCTCCCATTATTTATTATCCCCTGTGCCTGTTCAACAGTTATGAATTGCAGGTTAAATTTCGGTAAATTCACAATTTTTTTATACACCCTGTGCAATCGCCTTCACACAAATCATTATAATTCTTTTTACTTCCGGAAACAAGGAATTTCAATCCGAAAAAATCCGAAAAATTCTGAAACTTTTGTGTCTTTTTCTGAATATCTTCTCATTTTCCGGTCATACTATAAATAGCCGGTGGAGAGATGACACAAAGGCGTGACGCTTTTCATTGGCCCGAAAGAAAAACTGTGCCGGATCCCCCCTCCGGCCCGAAATAACGAAAGAAGAGATGAAATACTTATCCTCCCCTTTATAAGCTGTCGCCTTCTGTGCGGCAGCTTTTTTTTACATCCGTTAAAAATAGCGGCCGCTCAATGCGAAAAAAATGAACCGTTGCCTTTCATCTATAATAGCACTGTCTGCTGCATCCCCCGGGGAAAATCTGCTGTTTCATCTGTCTGCAATATTCCGCTTCGCTCCCCGCTGTTTTCAGTATTGTCAGGGATTTGTGAAGATTCTGAATATCTGCTTTCATATCCTCGCTGTGGTTGCCACGACCCACCAGTTTCAGATGGGTGATTCCAGCTTTCTGCAACCGGTACAGTGCACAAAGTCCACATCCACCGGCACCGCACAGATAGTCATCCCTCTCCGGAACACTCTCTTCTTTTCGGATTACTTCCAGCCGATTCTTCCATCCGGGATCTTCTGCTTTCTGCGGGCGCAGCCAGTACGGTACACGACAAAGATGTCCAAGTTCGTCACAGTGCAGAGAATTGCAGAAGCTTCCGGAAAACTGGCACAGTTCGTTCAACACAAAGGCTTCAAACTCCGTCCCGCTCCTTTTTTCTCCTGCTGTTTTCCGGGCCGCGATCATGGATGCCATATCTTCTATCGTATTCTTTCGGTGAAAAATCATACGTTTGAGATCCAGATTCTGAAAGGTTTCCAACATTTTCCTGTTATTTTCTCCCATCTCTCCGCTCAGATGGATCTGACAGTCCACCCTCTGCTTCCGAAGATACACGATCAGCGCCGGATCCGCCAGAATAAAACTCTGAAAGTCAAGTTCCATACAGCTTCGGATGATATCTTCGATCATCGGATACTGCTCCGGGATGTAATACAGGGAATTAAAGGTCAGATGTATCGGACGTTTATATACCTCACGCATGCCAGCCAGAATCTCCAGTTCACTGTAAGCGCCCAGCTGCACCTGATAACAGAGCACTTCCCGGCGGTTTAATGCCAGCGTGGTTCCGTAACGTTTCGTCCATGTATAGGCACATACCCGCAGAAGAATTCATCCGCTCCTGCCTCGCAAAATAACGGATAATCGTCGATGCATCCCAATCCTGCCACAATTTTCATACGCATGCCCTCCTACAGTCCGATCACCAGACGGTCGATACCTGCCTGTTGATATGCTTTCAGCTGTTCCGGATGCTTTACAAGTTCCTCATCCAGTCCGAACAGGGAATTGTAACGTCCTGCCATATGCAGATGTTCCGGGTAAATATACGCATACTGTTCGCAGTATCCCGGACAGCTTTCCGGCAGCCGCTGTTTTCCCCGCTCACCCTCGGTACAGCTCGCATACAGTGGACAGTACTGCGATGTATTGGTCTGATAATACGGCAGATGCAGGCTGTTCTTTCCCTGTGGAAATACCTGCGGATAGCCACAGCTTTCCCACTCATAGCGGTTGATCCCGTACGTGTCTTTTAAGAATCTCCGATAAAAACCGGCCTGCAGATTATTTTCTCCCAGCCCGCGGATACTGCCTTTTTTATAGTGCATCCGCGGATCTTTTTTCTGTTTGTTCAAAAGTACACCGAGACAGGTTCCAGATATTCCCCGTTTTCTCTGACCAGCGCTGCCATTCCCCAGTCATTGACAAGAATTTCCACCCTGATCTGCCGTTTTTCACACCAGTTTTCCACTTTTTTCAGGAGTTTTCCCATCTCTTCCACCTGAAACTCCCGCATACAGGGAAATACCAGGGTGATACCCACGTTTTCCACATTTGCTTTCTCCATCAGAGCAAACAGCTGCTCTTCTCCGGGCAACAGCAGATGGCAGAATGCATTGCCGATATACAGACGATCCGGAATGATTTTATGCTGTTCCCAGCCTCCGATTCCGTTTTCTTTCCAGTACAGTTCGGTAAATTTTTCTATTGTATTTCGCTCATACAGGTTATACCATGTTCTTCGGTCGAGTGCCAGCGCGAGTTCCACGCCCCGTACCACCGGCCGGATCTGCGCACCGGAAAACCAGATGGATTTCTGCTCTTCCATACTCTTTGCATGGATCTCGTCCTGATTCACAGGATAGTTGCAGGTGATCTGTGCCATCTCTCCGTCCGTTCCCTCGATCCGTGCCCGAATATATCCGGTGTATTCCCGGAAAAGTTTCTGTACTGCCTGTACATAATCTTGCTGGAACACCTCGACGGTATAACTTACATACCACTGCTCCTGCCTTTTTTCCATGAAATGATAACTTTCTAACTCCACTTCCCGGTACATGCTTTCAGATAAATCATAGAATCCGATCCGTATATGCCGCGGTCTTTCCACCTGTTCTCTTACCCGAAAGCAAAAGCTTTCTGTGGAAATCTCCGTGATCCTCACTTCTTTGTCATCGACAAATCCTGCCAGAAGTCCGAATGGAATCATCTCCACACTCTGCATCCCGCATCACCTCCCCGTCTTTGCGTCAGATATTTTTTCTGTCTCGTGACACTAAAAAAGGTCCACCGGACCTTTTTGTCGTATGCTTGGCAACTGAAAAACCCCTTAGTAACGTTCCTTTTGTTCCGTTACTAAGGGGGTTCCTTCACATCTATTCGCTGATACCTCTGTTTGTTTTAAGCGAAGAATTTGTCATAGATGCCATAACCAAAGATAAATAAGATCATCAGCGGCAGGATGTAAGACAGATACACACGCATCCACTCCTGCATCTTGAAACCTTTTCCTGTATTGGCTTCTGCTTTGAAGTTTTTCCAGCCCCATCCGTAACGACTGGTACAAAACAGCAGATATACCAGAGATCCCAATGGCAGTAAAATGTTACTTACCAGAAAATCTTCCAGGTCTAATACTGCACCGCCGAAGATGGAAAATCCATCCCAGCTCCATACATTATATCCCAGAACACATGGCAATGACAAGAGGATAATCCCAAACAGATTCACAAGACTGCTCTTTTTTCTGCTCCATCCGGTCAGTTCCATCATACAGGATATAATATTTTCAAAAACTGCCAGTACTGTAGAGAATGCCGCAAAGGTCATAAAAATAAAGAACAAACTTCCCCACAGTCTTCCCATCGGAATATGGTTGAAGATATTCGGCAGGGTGATAAAGATCAGGCTCGGTCCGGATGTTGGACTTACTCCGAAGGTAAAGCATGCCGGGAAAATGATCAGACCGGATACGATTGCCACAAATGTATCCAGAATCGCAATATTTGCAGATTCTCCAAGCAATGATCTTTCCTTTCCGATATAGCTTCCGAAGATTGCCATGGCTCCGATACCAAGACTCAGGGTAAAGAATGCCTGATTCATCGCTGTTACAATAGTATAACCGATACCCAGTTCTTTCATTCTTTCAAAGTCCGGAATCAGATAAAACTTCAGACCTTCTGCCGCTCCGTCCATCATGATACTGTTAATCGCCAGCACTACCATGATGGCAAGCAGTGCAATCATCATTACTTTTGAGATTTTTCCAGACCATTCTGCAAACCTCTGGAACATACAAAGATACCAATGGCCACTACAACGATCATCCAGAAAGCCATAACAAGCGGCTGTGACAACATCTCATTAAATACGCCGCCGACCTGATCTGCATCAAGTCCTGTAAACTTACCGGTTGCTGTCAGATAAAAATAGTGCAGCATCCATCCTGATACAGTTGTATAAAACATCATCAGCAGATAGCAGCCGATCACGGTGATGTAGCCGTGGATATGCCATTTCTGCCCCGGTTTTTCAAGTGCCTGATAAGCTTTTACCGGACTTTTCTGGCTGGCTCTGCCAACGGCAAACTCCATAGTCATAACCGGCAGTCCAAGTATCACCAGAAAGATCAGGTAACACAGTACAAACGCGCCGCCGCCACCTTTTCCTGCAATGTAAGGAATTTCCAGACATTACCGATTCCTATGGCACATCCGGCAGATATCAGGATAAATCCCAGACGCGACTTTAATTTTTCTCGTTCCTTCATTCATCTTTCTCCCTCATATAGATTTTTACAAAATACGTAACTGTTCAGTACCTCGCGGGACAGTGGCTACCGAATAGTTACCAAAATACTAACAGGGCATACAACAACAGCCCGGACAGAGCATATTCATGCACAGGCACTGGCAGCACCAGTTTCCCATACCTTCTCCCGGTTTCTGGTAGCCGTATCCAGTACTCATATTCTGATACCACTGTCCCTGAGACTGCAGCTGCTGATAAAGTCTCTGATACATCAGGTTGCCTGGTTCCATCTCCATCGCTGTTCTGGCATCCTCCATAGCACTTGCTGTATTTCCCGCTCCGGCACTTGCAATGGCATGATAATAATACCATTCTCCATTTTTTTCCTGCATCCTTTCCAGGACATTTAAAGCCTCCCGGTAATGACCGGCATTGATGTAGTTCGCCGCCGCACGCATCTCCATGGAACGCTGATCATCCTGTGTCTGATACTCTCCGGACTGATACCCACCGTACCAGGAGTTTTGAGAAGTTCCCTGTTCCCGTTCCCTCACGATCTGATCATAAGCTTGCTGTACCTGTTTGAACATCTCTTCCGCCTGCTCTTTATTGGGATTATTGATATTCGCATCCGGATGATATTTTCTGCTTAGCTTCCGGTATGCTTTTTTGATTTCGTCCATGCTTGCATCTCGCGATACACCAAGGACGCTGTATGGATCCAACATTCCTTATTTTCTCCTCGTCTCTTTTTCCCGGGACTTTATTCTGTCATATTTTGTCCAGATACCAGAATACAATATATTTCGCAAAATGTCCACATATTCTATGATCGGAAGTTTTTCAAATTGGTGGGAAGCTTCAGCCGCTTCCATCATCAGAATCTGTCTGGCCCGGTCATCAAAGTCTTTTTCCTGTGCGATCGGCTTCCATGGGTTATAGTTTCCTTTTTTTCTGTCTTTTTCAATATCCTCATAGGCATCCATCCGGTAGATGAATCTTCCCATGGCACAACCGATCTTTCGCATTGTATCTGCCCAGACATCTTCTTCCCAGACATAGATTTCACCCAGCATCTCTCCCGTATCTGCTGCTGCCCTGTCAAGATCCGTACTTGCTTCCTGCTCACATGCTTTCAGCTTTTGCAGATAGGTTTCGATTGCGCTCGCCTGCCGCGGATTATTTTTCCTTTAAACGTTTTACGTCTTTTTTTAATGCTGATGCAAGTATAAGAGGAACCGGTTTTTTCTCGTCCTCCCAGTCGTCTAACAGATTATAATAACTCAACAGTACATTCATATCCGCCGCATAGGCAGTCCACTGGTTTCTCAGACAGAGATGCTTTTTGAACGGATGCATGGCACAGAAGTGTTCTTCCCGCTTTGTTTCCGTCTCATACAGGCCGGTCAGCAAAATTCCGAGAAAGGTCACATCATACGTCAGAGTAACCCTGGAAGTTTGTCCGTGATCTTCTTTCAGATCCTGGCAGACTCCGCAGTAAAATCCATGATAGATCCGATAGTCTTTGATCTTCATTTCTTCCATATTAGTTGTAACGTAGCCAAACATCCTCCCTCACCTCTTTTCTTTGTTTGTCTGTTTATGATCTGTTCATCCACTTCATAAAATTAATCAGGTGCGTTTGATAAAATTACAGTTGCAATTTGGACAGTGAATCGATATTTTTCCTTTTCCTTTTGGTACCCGGACTTTTTGTCCGCAGGTCGGACATTTGTAAATTCGATGGGTGCTGTCTCCGTGACTTCCGGTCAGTTTGTTCCATTTTGTTCTTACTTTTTCACGTGCCTGGATATAATGCTGATTTTCCTGGTATCTCGCAGAGATATCTTTGGAAAGAATACGATAGTAATCGTAGATCAATACGAGCAGAATCAGCAGGGAAAAGATCGAACTTCTCACAAAGAAGGATACGAGCAGAAGTCCGAACAGTAGATACATCAGAAATCTTCCCAGTTCATCTATTCTTCCGTACCTGCCCTGCATAAATCGATATAGTTTGTCTCTCCAGTTATTCATTGTTTTCTCCCCGTTCTTTTTTTACTGTCACCACATTCTCAGCCCTTTCTCACATATCTGTACAGCTTTCTGCTTTCTCCCATGCTTCCCTGGCAAATGCAACTGCATTCTGTATATCTGCATCGTCCGGGTGCAGCAACGCTTTATCAAAGTTTCGGATCAGCATCTGTGCTTTTTCTCTCTGCTCCGGATTCTCTTCCATGACTTCATAACGTTTTCGTACCTGCATCGGCATCTTTCCCATGCAGAGAAAAGCCCCCAGACAGCTGTTGTCTTTCGGAATCCACTGCTTTACATTTTCCACAATTCTGTCATAGTATTCCTGACTCTGCCCGAATCCGCAGGTTCCAAACAGTGCGATCTGCCTGTTATGTACTTTTTTCAGAAGTTCCTGCACTTCGATGGGGCAGTCTCCTTTTTCCACACAAAATCCCACATACAAAAGATGGCTTTTCCCAGGTTCCGTATTGCAGTTGATTTCCTCGATATCTCCGTTACCAAGCTGTTGTAAACTCTGATAAATACAAACTGCCAGCCGCTGGGTGTTTCCCGTGTGACTGACATACATGATTTTATAATCTAACATGATATTATTTCCCGCCTTTCCATCTGCCCGCTTTTTAATTTTTCCGATATTTGACATCTTTATTCCAGATGTCGTTTTGTCAACAGGTTTACTGTATACTACTTTCCTGAGTATTACAAGGATCGGCATCTAAATTTTTTCTAAAATTTTTGTTATGTAAGATGAAGGAGTATCTTTATAAAATACATATTATGTTGTTTCATTTTACTTTCCGTTTTCTCTTTTCATCAACGTTTCCAGGTCTTTTTTTGCCTGTTCATGGTTCTGAAACAGAATGCCGTGAATCCCACAGCCTCTGGCTCCTGCGATGTTGTCTTCCCGGTCATCAAAGAATACGGTTTCCCTTGGATTGAGTTGATACATCGTGCAGAGTTTTTCATAAATCTCTCGATCCGGTTTTGCCATTTTATAAACATAAGAAAACAATGTTCCGTCCATGTAGGGCAGGAATTTCATCTTGTGGCTGGACAGCTGATACGTATGCTCCGCATAGTTCGACAGAATATACAGATGGTATCCCTGTTCTTTCAGGGTTTTACCCAATCTTCAGCGTATGGCATCAGTTCCACCACGTCACCAAGATTATCATATACCGTCTGCACTTCTTTTTTTAATCCCGGTGC
>ENA-OQIO01001478-OQIO01001478.1-human-gut-metagenome-genome-assembly--contig:-NODE-1478-length-11420-cov-3.849996_pt1 | contig 11420 bp, 10 predicted proteins | sample MGYA00242573_ERZ504737 | MGnify/ENA primary metagenome ERZ504737 (study PRJEB26092, sample SAMD00036203) | human gut metagenome | host: Homo sapiens | study: EMG produced TPA metagenomics assembly of... | reverse complement strand
TCTCTGTCTCGTATCCATCGTATGGATCGAATTTCCAGTTATCGATGTTACCGATACCTACTGTATCGATATGTGCGTCAAATGCGATGATCTTGTCGCCAGTTCCCATGAATCCCATAACATTTCCCTGTGTCGATGATAACTTCGTCAAATCCAACTTTCTTCATCTCAGCAGCGATTGTCTCTACGTGAGCTTTCTCATCACAGCTTTCTCCCGGATTTTTTACGATAGCACGAAGGAAAGCAGTCATGTCTTTCTCATAGCCTTTTGCATACTCTTTGATTTTGTTAAGATCCATTGTTCTTCTCCTTTTGAAATAAAATCTTGTTTTGGTGTTACAGTTTCTTCTTATTGTATTGCGAGAAATGATTATCTCTCATTTCCGTCCCAGACAATTGATTTGTATCTATCCGGATCAGTGTCTCCCTCAGTAGAGAAGAGAAGTACTTTTGAGTTCTCATCCAATCCGAGGTGCTCTCTGAGCGGTTTGTACTCATCCATTGTCATGATGCACGCAAGTGTTCCAAACGGTGCGGCTCCGGATTCTCCGGAAGTAACAGGCTGATCACCTTTGAAAGGTGCAGCAAGCATACGCATACCTTTGGCAGCAACCCAGTCAGGTGTTGCGATAAATGTATCAACGTGGTTTTTCAGGATATCCCATGAAATTGTGTTCGGCTCTCCACAAGCAAGACCAGCCATGATTGTAACCATGTCTCCGTCTACGATGCGGATAGCTCCGTCCTTAGCACATGCTCCTTTGTAAAGACATGCAGCAGGCGCAGCTTCGACAACAACAACTTTCGGTGGATTTTCCGGATAGCGGTTAGCGAAGAATCCCTGAACTGCTCCGGCAAGTGAACCAACACCAGCCTGAATAAATACATGTGTTGGACGTTCACATCCAGCTTCATGAAGCTGATCATCAGCTCGTTAGCCATTGTTCCGTATCCCTGCATGATCCATGCCGGAATCTCTTCATATCCGTCCCAGGCTGTATCCTGAACCATTACGCCGTTCTCTGTCTTCTCTGCCATAGCGTTAGCCATACGAACACATTCGTCGTAGTTTTCCTCTTCGATTGTAGCTTTCGCTCCTTCTTTCAGGATATTGTTCAGTCTTGTCTGAGTGGATCCCTTCGGCATAAGTACTACAGATTTCTGTCCAAGCTTGTTCGCTGCCCATGCAACACCACGTCCGTGGTTACCATCTGTTGCAGTGAAGAAAGTAGCCTGTCCGAATTCATTACGCAGTTCGTCAGATGTAAGAACGTTGTAAGGAAGTTCTGAAACATCCTTTCCTGTCTGCTTTGCAATGTAGCGAGCCATTGCGAAAGATCCGCCGAGTACTTTAAATGCGTTCAGTCCGAAACGATAAGACTCATCTTTTACATAGACCTCTTTCAGTCCAAGGTATGCAGCCATGTGATCCAGTTTTACAAGTGGTGTAACACTGTACTGCGGGAAGCTCTCATGGAATGCGCGAGCTTTCGCTACATTCTCAAGTGACATTACCTGAAGCTGAGAGTCATCTGTTTTTGGCATTTCGTTTACTGCCCATTTGATAGTTTCCATTGTAGTGACCTCCTTAAATTAATACGTGTCATTTGCCCATGTAACTGTAAAGTGTGAATTTCGATATCCCCAAATACGAAGAAACTTTATCGCCGGACTTTGTAATAAGGAAAGCACCGGCATGATCCAGATACTGGACAACAGCAACTTTGTCATCTTTGTTCATCATTGCAACTGGCTTTCCGACCTTTGCAACGGCCTGCTCGATCAACAGATCCAGAAGTTCATTTACATTATGTGTGATCCGTCGTGGCGAATCACCTGTAAGATCCGGAAGATTGTCTTTCGTAGCGATCAAAGACTGAATTGCTGTACTCGCAGCTGTAAAAGCTGTGATGTCATAGTTTAATGAGAAGATGTATGAGACCGATCCGTCATCGTCTCTTATATAGAAGGTACTCGATTTCAAGATCCGTCCATCTTCTGTTTTAGTAAGATAGGAAAGCTTATCATGAATCGTTGACGGATCCGACTGAAGTGTCTCAAGAACAATTCCTGAAGGACCATCTCCGGTCTGTCGGTTCGATACATGTCCGTTCTCGATGTACACGATCGATCTCTCCAGATCTTTTGTCTTCAAATCATGAATTGCAATCTCACAGGAACTTCCAAATTGTATTGCAAGTCCGTGTGCAAGCTGCTTAAGAAAATCTAAGGTATGGCGCATATGTCCACCTGCCTTTCTACATGCTTTCTGTCTTCATAATCCCATAATATCATAAAAATCACGATAGTCAATACCTTTCCTAAAAATTTTTTAGGTAACAAAAAACTTTTTTAGATTTCTTGTTGCATTTAGACAATTTAGATGTTATTCTATGTGTATCAGAGACATTGATGTACGAAATGCACATAACAGGCAGATAGCATTTTAACATCAAAGTGTAGAAATTCATAAAAAGGAGAGGTTACAATTATGTTGATCTTAGGTAATGGTAGAGTTGTGACAAGAAACCCTGAATGTCCTTATATGGAAGAGGGCGCAGTAGCAATTGACGGTAAAGTAATCTGTAAGGTTGGACCAACAGATGAGTTGAAGAAGGCTTATCCAGATGCAGAGTTTATTGATGCAAAAGGCGGAGTGATTATGCCGGCATTCATTAATACTCATGAACATATCTATAGTTCTTTTGCAAGAGGACTTGCTATTAATGGATACAATCCAACAGGATTGCTCAGCATTCTTGAAGGAATGTGGTGGACACTGGATAGAAACCTGACACTGAATGATACTTATTTAAGTGCTATGGCTACTTATATTGATTCTATTAAGAACGGTGTAACAACAGTATTTGACCATCATGCAAGCTTTGGAGCTATCAAAGGTTCCTTATTTGAAATTGAGAGAGCAGCGAAGGAAACAGGAATTCGTTCCTGTCTCTGTTATGAAGTTTCCGACAGAGATGGAAAAGACAAGGCCAGAGAGTCTGTAATGGAGAATGCAGAATTTATTCGTCATGCACTGAAGGATGACAGCGGAATGATCGCCGGAATGATGGGTATGCATGCACAGTTCACAATCTCAGATGAGACAATGGAACTTGCAGCAGCAAACAAACCGGATGAAGTTGGTTATCATATTCATGTTGCAGAAGGAATTGAAGATCTGCATCACTGCCTGAAACATTATGGAAAGAGAATTGTTGACCGTCTGATGGACTTCAATATTCTTGGAGAGAAGACACTGCTTGGACATTGTATCTACATCAACCCACATGAGATGGATCTGATCAAAGATACAAACACAATGGTTGTTCATAATCCGGAATCCAATATGGGAAATGCCTGCGGATGCCCTCCGACAATGGAACTTGTACACAGAGGAATCCTTACAGGACTTGGAACAGATGGATATACACATGATATGATGGAATCTTTCAAAGTGGCAAATATTCTTCATAAACATCACCTTTGCGATCCAAATGCAGCATGGGGAGAAGTTCCGACAATGCTGTTTGAGAACAATGCAAAGATTGCAGGACGTTATTTCGACCAGAAGCTCGGAGTTCTTGAAGAAGGCGCAGCAGCAGATGTGATCATTGTTAATTACAATCCGCTGACACCAATGAATGAGAATAACATCAATGGTCACCTTGTATTCGGAGTAACTGGACACGATGTTGTGACAACTGTTGCAAACGGTAAAGTATTGATGAAAGACAGAAGACTGACAGAGATTGACGAAGCGAAAGTTATGGCAGACTGCAGACAGGCAGCAGCCGAACTTGGAAAACGTATCAACAGTCGTTAGGCTTAGATTGACGGATACTGTTCATTAATGTTAACATATATAACAGATGTGGACAGTATCTTTGATCGCACATTTCGTCAAAACTAACCGGAAAGGACAATAAAATAATGAAAGAAAAGAAATCAGAAGCACCTCGCAGAGGAAACGAAGAACTGTTTAAGTGGGATGGTAACCCGACATTTGGTCAGATACTTCCGCTTGCTGCCCAGCATGTACTTGCAGCAGTTGTAGGATGTGTTACACCGGCAATTCTGGTTGCAAATGCAGCGAATAATGCAGGCGGAAACGTAAACATGGGTCTCTTGATCCAGATGTCACTTGTATTTGCAGCATTATCAACATTCCTTCAGCTGTATGGAAATAAGATCCATCTTGGATCCGGACTTCCGGTCATCATCGGTGTAAGTTTTGCTTATGTTCCGACAATGACAGCAATTGCAGCACAGGCTCAGGACGTTAACACGATTTTTGGCGCGATGATCGTAGGTGGTATTGTAGCAATTATCGTTGGACTTACTATTAAGCAGATCAGAAAGGTGTTCCCACCACTGGTAATCGGAACTGTTATCTTTGCGATCGGTCTGTCTCTTTATAAGACAGCCATTAACTACATGGCAGGAAACTCCGCGAACACATATGAAGTGATCGTAGAGCAGAGAGGTCAGACAGCAGCACTTGTTTATGGTTCCTGGCAGAACTGGCTTGTATCTCTTGTAACACTGGCAATCGTAATCGGTCTGAACCATTACGGAAAAGGACTTTTCAAACTTGCATCTACCTGATCGGTCTGATCTGTGGATATGTACTTGCATTGTGCTTTGGAATGGTTGATTTTTCAGCACTTTCAAACGCAGGTTGGTTCCAGCTTCCACAACCGTTCGCTTTCGGTGTAAAATTCGACATCTCAGCGATTATCCCGCTGGCGATTTTGTTCCTTGTCAATTCCATTCAGGCAATGGGAGATTTCTCCGCTACAACAAGTGGTGGTATGGATCGTCTTCCTACTGACCAGGAGCTCAACGGTGGTATCATCGGTTATGGTATCAGTAATATCGTAAGTGCATGTTTCGGATGTCCTCCGACAGCAACTTACAGCCAGAACGTAGGTATTGTTGGTTCTACAAAAGTTGTAGCAAGAAAGGTATTTTCACTTTCAGCATTTATCCTTCTGATTGCAGGACTGATTCCGAAATTCTCAGCACTTCTGAGAACAATTCCTCAGTGTGTACTTGGTGGAGCAGTAGCATCTGTATTCGCAGGTATCGCAATGACAGGTATCAAGCTTCTTGTAAGTGAAGGTATGTCTACAAGAAATACAACAGTTGCAGGATTATCTATTGCAATCGGTATGGGTGTATCCTTAAGTAACGGATGCTTAAATCAGATGACATCAACAATTTACGATGGATTAGGAATGACAATGGGACTTGAGAACTTCCAGTCCATCATCAATAACACATTTGCATCATCACCGGTTGTACTGGCGACAATTTTTGCAGTTATTTTGAATCTGGTTCTTCCGAAAGATCCAAAGCCGGAGACAAAATAAAAGGAAACAGATTTTTGAGAAAAGACAGGTTCTTGGGGAATGATCTGTCAGAGATTTCAAAGATTTAATCATTACGGAAGAACCTGCCGATGGCAGGTTTTCCGTGATAAAAGAAAAAAGAGAGGTAAAAAGTATGAGTGAAATTATGAGACCTATGTCATTTGAACAGCTTTTAAACTGGACAATGACAGAGTACAAAGAGAATGGAACAGTATTTGGAGAGCGTCATCCATATCATGCGGACAGCAAGTTCAACCGCACAATCTTCGGACGCGATCTTGAGACACCAATCGGACCGGCAGCAGGTCCAAACACTCAGCTGACACAGAATATTATCGCAGCTTACTACACAGGAAGCCGTTTCTTCGAGCTGAAGACAGTTCAGGTAATGGACGGAGACGAGCTTGCAGCATGCATCAACAGACCATGTATCAAGGCTGATGACGAGTGCTACAACTGTGAGTGGTCTACAGAGCTGTTTGTTCCACAGGCAATGGAGGAGTACATCAAAGCATGGTTCCTTCTGAAAGTGATCTCAAAAGAATTCGGACTTGGAAGCATGGACGGATTCCAGTTCAACATCAGTGTTGGATATGATCTTGCCGGAATCAAATCAGAGAAGGTTGACACATTCCTGAACACAATGCAGCATGCACAGGATTCAGAGATTTTCAAGCACTGCAAGGCTTATCTTCTTGAGCATGTTGACCTGTTCGAGAAAGTGACAGCAGAAGATATCGAAAGCATTTCCGGTGATATCTGTAATTCTGTTACAATCTCTACACTTCACGGATGCCCTCCGGAAGAAATTGAGAAGATCGCAATGTATCTGATCACAGAAAAGGGATTCCATACATTTATCAAATGTAACCCGACACTTCTTGGATACGAGTATGCAAGAAAGACAATGGATGACATGGGATACGATTATATCGCATTCGGTGACTTCCACTTCAAAGACGACCTGCAGTACGAGGATGCTGTTCCGATGCTGAACAGACTGATCGCTGTCTGTCAGGAAAGAAACCTGGAGTTTGGTGTGAAGATCACTAACACATTCCCGGTTGATGTAAAACAGAACGAACTTCCAAGTGAAGAGATGTATATGTCAGGAAAATCTCTGTATCCACTTTCCATCTCCGTAGCAAATATGCTGGCAAGAGATTTCGGTGGAAAACTGAGAATCTCCTATTCAGGTGGTGCTGATTTCCATAACATCGAAGGAATCATCGATGCAGGAATTTGGCCGGTAACAATGGCTACAACAATCCTGAAACCAGGCGGATATGACAGACTTTGCCAGATTGCAGGACTTCTTGAGAAAGAAGGCGTTGTATTCACAGGTATCGACGCTGCCAAGACAGAGAAACTGGTTGAGGAAGCAAAGACAAGCCCATATCATGTAAAGGCTGTAAAACCGCTTCCGTCCAGAAAGATCAACAAACAGGTTCCGCTGATCGACTGCTTCATCGCTCCTTGTAAAGAAGGATGCCCGATTCACCAGGATATCACAACATATCTGCAGCTTGTAGAAGCTGGTAAATATGAAGAAGCTATGGATGTTATCACAGAGAAGAATCCACTTCCATTCATTACAGGAACAATCTGTGCACATGCTTGTATGGGCAAATGTACACGTAACTTCTATGAGTCACCGGTACATATCCGTGAGATGAAGCTTGAGGCAGCTCAGAACGGATACGAAGCACTGATGAACAAGCTGACAGCACCTGCAATCACAAAAGAAGGTAAGGCAGCAGTGATCGGTGGAGGACCGGCTGGTATGGCAGCTGCTTACTTCCTGCGCAGAGCCGGAATGGCAGTTACAGTTTTTGAGAAGAATGATGCTCTCGGCGGAGTTGTTCGCCACGTGATCCCAGAGTTCAGAATTCCGGAACATCTATCGATAAGGATGCAGCACTTCTTGAGAAGATGGGCGTTGAAGTTCGTCTGAACACAGAAGTAAAAGATACAGCAGCACTGAAAGCAGAAGGATTTACAACAGTGATCCTTGCAGTAGGAGCTTCTGAGCCTGGAGTATTAAGACTTGAGCAGGGCGAAGCTAAGAATGCACTCGAGTTCCTGGCTGACTTCAAGGCAAATGACGGAAAACTTGATATCGGTAAGAACGTTGTAGTTATCGGTGGTGGTAACACAGCAATGGATACAGCAAGAGCAGCAAAACGTACAACAGGCGTTGAACATGTATATCTTGTATACAGAAGAACAAAACGCTATATGCCGGCAGACGAAGAAGAGCTGGTAATGGCAGTAGAGGACGGCGTAGAATTCATGGAACTCCTTTCTCCTGTTAAACTTGAGAATGGAAACTGATCTGCGAAGTTATGGTTCTTGGCGATATGGATGCTTCTGGAAGAAGAGGCGTTGTTAAGACAGGAGAACTCAAAGAGATCCCGGCTGATACAGTGATCGCAGCTGTTGGTGAAAAAGTTCCGACTGCTCTTTACGAGGCAAATGGAATCAACGTAAATGACAGAGGACGTGCTCTTGTAAATGAAGAGACATTAGAGACAAACGTAGAGAACGTTTACGTTGTTGGTGACGGACTTGGCGGACCGGCTACAGTAGTAGAAGGTATCCGTGATGGTCTCAAAGCTGCTCAGGCAGTGATCGGAGAGACTCTTGTAAGAGATTTCGATGCAGAGACAGATGAAACTGTTGTATACGAGAGAAAGGGTAACCTCGAAGACGTACGCGAAGACAGCACAGAGGCTAAGAGATGTCTTAACTGTGCAGGAATCTGTGAGAATTGTAAGGAAGTTTGCCCGAACAGAGCAAATGTAGCAATCAAGGTTCCGGGACTGGAGAAACATCAGATCATCCACGTAGATTACATGTGTAATGAGTGTGGTAATTGTAAGAGCTTCTGTCCATACGACAGTGCTCCGTACCTGGATAAATTCACATTATTTATGGACGAGAACGACATGGCAGACAGCAAGAATCAGGGATTCACGGTACTGGATAAAGATACAGTACACTGCAAGGTTCGTTTCTGTGGAGAGATCCTCGACTGGACACTTGGAGAAGAGACAAAGATTCCGGAAGCACTTCAGAAAGTAATGGAGACTGTTTGCAAGGGCTACACATATCTGTTAAGATAATAGCAGAAGGTTTATGTGAGATTGCTCCGGTGGAAATTGAGTGAGACCAGAGTGATAATATGTGAGATAGATAGCTCACAGGCATCTGCCTGTGGGCTATCTTCTTTCAAAAGACGCAGAAATATAGAAAGAAGGGATCTGTAAATGATAAGCTATTTCAGAGATGACAGACTTTGTGAAGCAGACTCTTTCTTATCGGTAGTAAAGCCTGACTATGCAGAATGTCCGATGATAGCTGCTGTCGGTGCGGGAGGAAAGACCTCTACATTGAGAAGGCTTGCAGAAGAGTATGCGCTGATGGGGAAAAAGGCAATTGTTCTTACAACAACTCATATGAGAGAAGAGACGACTCCATGGAGTTGTGTGGCTGAAGAGGAAGAGTGGATTAGTAAAGGGAACGAGCCGCTTGAACGAGTGAAGGAATGCCTTGAACAATATGGACAGGCCTGGATTGGGGCAAGAGCGAAAAAAGGGAAAATGAGCTGCGTTCCGGAGTTGATTCTGGCAGAGATAGAAAGCTGGAATGTGCCATTACTTGTTGAAGCGGACGGAGCAAGGATGCTGTCATTAAAAGTACCGGGAGAACAAGAACCTGTGCTCCTGCCACAGACAACACATGTATTTTCTGTTTATGGAATGGACGCTTTGGATCAAAAGCTGGAAGAAATCTGCTTTCGAAGTGAAAAGGCGGCAGAACTTCTTGGGAAACAGCCGGAAGATCAGGTGACAGAAGAGGACATAATAAAGCTTGCATGTCATGAACAGGGCGGGCGAAAAGGCTGTCCAAAGCAGGCGGAGTATATTGTTGTACTGAATAAGGCAGACACAAAGGAGCGGCGAGACAGAGCGTGTAAGATTGCAAAGTGCTTGTATGAGAATGGAATAAAGAATATATTTGTGACATCTTATATGCTGTGATAAATATTGTAGAAAAAGTGCAGAGATTATTCTTGAACATAAATAAATTAGAAAATAACGGAGAATCATAGAAGATTCTCAGGAAAATAGATGGGAAGTTGTTGGTATGAAAATATTGATTAAAGGTGCGGGAGACCTGGCAACAGGAATCGCATCCAGATTATATGGCGCAGGGCATCAGATCATGATGACAGATATTGCTGTGCCATTGACGGTCCGCAGATTGGTTGCATTTTCCAGAGCGGTTTATGAAGGTGAGGCAGTTGTAGAAGATATGACGGCGCGCCTGGCAAAGAATCAGGAAGAAGCAGAGGAGATTATGGAACAGGGAGATATCCCTGTGATCGTTGATCCAAAGGCAGAATGTATACAGTGGTTTCAGCCGGATGTGATTGTGGATGCCATCCTTGCAAAGAGAAATCTCGGAACAAAGATCACAGATGCACCGTTTGTAATCGGAGTAGGTCCTGGATTTACTGCCGGGGAAGACTGCAACTGTGTTGTAGAGACAAAGAGAGGACATACACTGGGTAATGTAATCTGGGACGGAAGTGCGATCCCGAATACCGGAGTTCCGGGAAATGTTGGGGGATATTCTATTGAGCGTCTGATCAAAGCATCCGCAGATGGGGTGATCGAACCGAAGGCTGTGATCGGCGATCTGGTACGAAAAGGACAGATCGTTGCAATTACAGGCGGAGAGCCGGTTTATGCGCTGATGGACGGTATCGTTCGCGGAATGCTTCAGCCAGGTGTTCAGGTGACGAAGGGACTGAAGATCGGAGATATTGATGCTCGTGCAAAGCAGGAGCATTGCCGGACAATCTCAGACAAAGCAAGGGCGATTGGCGGCGGTGTTCTTGATGCAGTCTGTAGTTATGAAAAGAGCAGAGGAAAATACGCATTGATCTTGCTGGCGGCAGGTCAGAGTGTTCGGTTCGGTTCAGATAAACTCAAAGCTGTTGTAGAAGGCGAAGCAATGTATGAAAGTGCAATCAGCCGGTTTGAAGCATTCCAGGGATTCAGATCTTATGTAGTGACCGGAAAAGAAGAGATCACACAGACTGCTGAGGCGGCTGGATGTGCAGTTGTATGCAACAAAGAACCGGAGAAGGGAATCTCTCTTTCTGTAAAGCTCGGTCTGACAAAGGCAATCGAGGATGCGGAAGGAAATGGAACACCGCTTCGAGGAGTCCTGTTCAGTGTCTGCGATCAGCCAAGATTAAAAAAATCCACGATTCAGAGAATCATAAATACAGCATTTCATAATCCGGGAAAGATTGTTTGTGCAGGAGAAGGAACAAGAAATGGCAATCCGGTCTTGTGGGATAAGAGATTCTTTGATAAACTTTTGGAGTTAGATGGAGATATCGGTGGAAAGAAGATATTGAAAGAAAACGTAGATTCGCTGAAAATTGTGCCGGTACAGGCGGGAGAACTTCAGGATATTGATCGCAAAGAAGATCTCGGAACGGCATAATGATAGAATTGCTGGTTGCATATAGTGTGAACAGTGATAAAAATAGCACGGTGAGCTGAAAGGAGAATGCAAATGCGGGTAGGAGCAGTGATTGCGGCAGCAGGAAAATCTGGTGGATATAAGAGTTATGATAAGATGAAGTCGGTGGATGGAATCCAGGTTCTGCGTCAGATGATTTTAAATTTCAAGAGAGCAGGCGTGGATGAGATCGTGCTGATCACAGGATACCAGGCGGAGCAGGTGGAGAAGAAACTGGCGAAGCTTGGGGCAATATTCCTTCGCAGTGAAGATTATGAGAAGGAAGAGATGATCACGTCAGCAGTTCGAGGGATGAACTACCTGAAACCGCGCTGTGAGAAATTCTTCTTCTGTCCGGCAGGAGTTTCTCTTTTCACAGAAGATACCGTACGTGTGTTGATGCAAAAAGCGAAAAGAAAATGAAAACAATCATGAGAAAAGTCTATGTACCTGTCTGGGAAGAACGAAAAGGACATCCGATCCTGATGGATCGCAGTATGATCG
>ENA-OQIO01001477-OQIO01001477.1-human-gut-metagenome-genome-assembly--contig:-NODE-1477-length-11426-cov-2.115231_pt1 | contig 11426 bp, 17 predicted proteins | sample MGYA00242573_ERZ504737 | MGnify/ENA primary metagenome ERZ504737 (study PRJEB26092, sample SAMD00036203) | human gut metagenome | host: Homo sapiens | study: EMG produced TPA metagenomics assembly of... | reverse complement strand
GCAGGCCGAGATCCGCAGCCCCGCCGGGAGCCGGGCAGTGTACAGCGGCGAGCTTCCCTGCCCATCACCGGCGCAGAGCAGACCGACGGCTATCGGAACAAGGTGCAGTTCCCCGTGGCGGAGGAGAAGCGGGGCCTGGCCATCGGCTATTACCGCCCCCGCAGCCAGACGTGCTGGACGCGCCGGACTGCCTGCTCCAGCCCCTGACGGTCACCGCCCTCCGGGGGGCTGTGAAGAATTGGATGGAGCAGTATCAGGTCCCCGCCTACCGGGAGGAGGAGGGCACTGCTGATCCGCCACCTGTATGTGCGCACCAACGGCCGGGATCAGGCTCTGTGCTGCCTGGTGGTCAACGGGACCGGCCGTGCCCTTCCAACAGGAGCTTGTGGATGCTCTGCGCCGGGTGTGCCCGGGCCTTGTAGGGTGGTGCTGAATTCAACACCCGGGACACCAACGTGATCCTGGGCGATGCGTACCGCACCCTCTGGGGCCGGGACTGGCTGGAGGAGGAGCTGTGCGGGCTCACTTTCCGCCTGTCCGTTCCCTCCTTCTTCCAGATCAACCGGGATCAGACGGAGCGGCTGTACCAGCTGGCGCTGGAATTCGCCGGGCTCACCGGGGAGGAGACGGTGCTGGACCGCCTGTTTGCCTCCCTGCACACCAATAAATACTTAGAGGAGCAGATCCGCTCCGCCATTCTGGACGAGGAGACCATCGCCGACACCGCCAGCAGCGAGCTGGCGGACATCCGCCGGAAAATGCGGCTGGCCGCCTCCAAGGGCCGCCAGATTCTCCAGCGCATCATCTCCTCGCCGTCCTATGCCAAGGTGCTGCAGGAGGCCCTGATCACCCAGCGGGACGGCCGGTTCGTGGTGCCGGTGAAGGCCGAGTGCAAGGCAGTATGCCCGGCCTGGTCCACGACATCTCCTCCTCCGGGGCCACGTTGTTTGTGGAGCCCATGGGTGTGGTGCAGGCCAACAATGAGCTGAAGGAGCTGGAGGCCCGGGAGCAGAAGGAGATCGACCGCATCCTCTACGCCCTCTCGGGCGAGGCGGCGAGCTTCAGCCGCGACATTCTGTGGGATTATGACATTCTCGTCCACCTCGACCTCATTTTCGCGCGCGGCGAGCTGAGCTACCGCATGAATGCCATGCGCCCCGAGCTCAAAAAGGACGGCAGCGTGTATCTGCGCCATGCGCGCCACCCGCTGCTCGACCCCGCGAAGGCCGTGCCCATCGACATTGAGCTCGGCCGCAGCTTCGATACGCTTGTCATTACAGGCCCGAACACCGGCGGCAAGACCGTGAGCTTAAAGACGCTCGGCCTCCTCTGCCTGATGACGCAGTGCGGCCTGCATATCCCCTGCGACGACCGCAGCGCCGTGAGCATCTTTTCCTCGGTGTTGGCCGACATCGGCGACGAGCAGAGCATCGAGCAGAGTTTGTCGACCTTCTCGGCGCATATGAAAAACATCGTGCAGATCTTGGACGAGGCGGACGAGCACTGCCTGATCCTCTTCGATGAGCTGGGCGCGGGCACCGACCCCGTTGAGGGTGCGGCACTGGCCATCGCCGTCATCGAGCAGGCGCGTTCACAGGGTGCGAAGATCGCTGCGACGACGCACTACGCCGAGCTCAAGACCTTCGCCATGACGACCGCGGGCGTGGAGAACGCGAGCTGCGAGTTCGACGTGGAAACGCTCTGCCCGACCTACAAGCTGCTCATCGGCATCCCCGGCAAGTCGAACGCCTTTGCGATCTCGAAGCGGCTGGGGCTTTCCGAGGCCGTCATTGAAAAGCCAAGGCGCAGATGGACAGCGAGAGCATCCGCTTTGAAGACGTGCTGACGCAGCTGGAGCAGAAGAGGCAGCAGTTAGAGAAAGAAAAAGCCGAGGTCGACCGCCTTTACGCCCAGCGCGAGGAGGACGCGCGCAAGGCGCGCGAGTTCCGCACGCAGATGGAGCGCGCGAAGGAGAACGCGAGAAGCCGCGGCGAAGCCGAGGCCAAGCGCCTTTTGGCTGAGGCCAAGTCCGTCGCGGACGACACGTTCCGCGAGCTCGACGCGCTGCGCAAGCAGCAGAAAAAGCTCGATGCCCAGCAGATGAACGCCCAGCGCGCCGAGATCATGCACAACATCAAGCAGGCGCGCGACGCTGCGGGCGTGCGCGACGAGAGCGCGGAGCCCATCCCCAAGCCCTCGCGGCCCATTGAGGTCGGAGACCTGGTCGAGATCCCCGGTACGCGCCGTCAGGCCGAGGTCACAGCTGTCAAGGACGGTACGCTGACGCTCAAGGCAGGCGTTTTGCAGATGAAGGTCAAAGCCGACGAGGTCCGCCTCATTGAGGCGGCGGAGCGCGCGGCGACTGCCAAAAAGCAGCCGCAGTTTGCTCCCTCGCAGCGCATTCTGCGCACGGCGTCCGCTGCGCGCGAGCTCGATATCCGCGGCATGGAGACGCTGGAGGCCGAAAGCGTGCTCGATAACTACATTGACGCTGCCGTCATGGCGCATCTCGAGACCGTGACGATCATCCACGGCAAGGCACGGGCGCGCTGCGCAAGGCGGTGCACGCGAGCCTCCGGCGCAACAAAGCCGTCAAGAACTTCCGCTTGGCAACTATGGCGAGGGCGAGTCGGGCGTCACTGTGTCGAGTTGAAATAAATGCCCGCCCGGGGAAGCGCTTTGTCTGTGTTTATTGCCAAATCCGCGCCATTTCGCGCGAAATGGCATTGACGAATCGGCCCCCGATGGTATATGATACGATAAAGTCCGAAAGATTTTTTTGGAGAGGGAGTAGTAACGATGTATACTCAGAATGTTACGATCAACAATGAAGTAGGCCTGCATGCTCGTCCTGCCACGTTCTTCATTCAGAAGGCCAACGAGTTCAAGAGCGGCATCTGGCTGGAGAAGGATGAGCGTCGCGTGAACGCCAAGAGCTTGCTGGGCGTGCTGTCCCTCGGGATCGTCAAGGGCACGACCATCACGCTGCTGGCCGACGGCGCGGACGAAAAGGAAGCCGTGACCGCTCTGTGCGAGCTGGTTTCCAACAATTTCGGCGAATAACAAACAACCAGGAAAGGCGCTTCCACAGGAAGCCGCCTTTTTCCATTTTACCGGCACCATTCGACCGGATATACTATTATATATTATAATGTAGAGATGAAAAGAAAGGAGGGAATGTCCCGTGACAAAGCAGGAGCTTTTGGACAAGGCGAACGACCTGCCGCTCGCGCCGGGAGTCTATCTGATGATGGACAAGACCGGCTGCGTCATTTACGTCGGCAAGGCGAAAAAGCTCAAAAACCGCGTCAGCCAGTATTTTCAGGAGAATTCCTCCCACAATGAGAAAACGCGCCGCATGGTCTCACAGGTCGACCACTTTGACACGATCTTCGTCTCGACCGAGTTCGAGGCGCTGATCCTTGAAAACTCGCTCATCAAGCAGCACATGCCGCGCTACAATATCTTATTAAAGGATGACAAGGGCTATCCCTTTGTGCGCCTCGGCACGGAGCACTATCCGCGTTTTACGATGGTCGGCAAGCCCGCGGACGACAACGCGCTCTACTTCGGCCCGTTTGGCGGACGAAATGAGACGCGCGCGGCCATCGACGCGATCTGCGCGGCATTCCGCCTGCGACGTGCAGCCGCAAATTCCCGCGCGACATTGGAAAGGAGCGGCCCTGCCTCAACCATCACATGGGGCGCTGCGACGCGTTCTGCCGCGGCACGCCGGATGAGGACGAGTACATGCGCCGCATTGGGCAGGCCGAAGAGCTGTTGAACGGCCACTACCGCCGCTTAACGCGCGCGCTGCGCGAGGAGATGGAGCAGGAGGCTGCGGCGCTGCACTTTGAGCAGGCGGCGGCACTGCGCGACCGCATCCGCGCCATCGAGGTGCTGGGCAAGCGGCAGAAGGTCATCGCCGGCATCTGCGCCGACACCGATATCTGGGGCGTTTACCGCGGCGCGCTCAAATGCGGCAGCGCTGTGCTGCATATCGAGGACGGCAGCGTGACGGGTCGCGATCTGAACCTCTTCGCCGCGCCGCAGGACGAGAGCGAGCAGATGATCTTGTCTGCACTGCTGCCGCAGTATTACCTCAATAAGAGCGTGCTGCCGCGCGAAATTCTTCTGCCTGCGAGATCGAGGGCGCGGACGAGCTTGCACAGATCCTGACCGAGCGCGCGGGCCGCAAGGTGACGCTCCACGTCCCCCAGAGGGGCGAGAAGGCGGAACTCCTTGCCATGGCGCAGCGCAACGCGCGCGAGGATGTCGAGCGCGTGACGACCGCGCAGGAGCGCGAGAACCGCACGCTGACGCAGCTTGCGGGGATGCTCTCGCTCCCCGAGCCGCCCGAGCGCATGGAGTCCTACGATATCTCGAACACCGGCGCGAGCGACATCGTCGCGTCGATGGTCGTCTATGAGGCGCAAAGCCCAAGAAGAGTGCCTACCGGAGATTCAAGATCAAGAGCCTGTCGGCCCACCCGGACGACTACGCGTCCATGGAGGAGGTGCTTACGCGCCGCATCCAGCGCTATCTGGACGGGGACGAGAAATTCAGCCCCCTGCCGGACGTCATGCTCATCGACGGCGGTATCACGCACGCGGGCGTCGCCGAGCGCGTGTGCGCGCAGATGCATGTGCGTGTGCCGATCTTCGGCATGGTCAAGGACGACCGCCACCGCACGCGCGCGCTCGTCACCGCACAGGGCCGCGAGATCGACCTGCACGCCGCGCCGAACGTCTTCGCCCTGATCGGTCAGATCCAGGAGGAGACGCACCGCTTTGCCATCACGTTCCACCACGAGAGCCATTCGCGGTCCTCGACCCGCTCGGCGCTCGACGGGATTCCGGGCGTCGGCAAGGTGCGCGCTCAGGCGCTGCTCAAGACATTCAAGAGCGTCAGGGCGATTCGGGAGGCGGACATTTTCGCCCTTGAACGTGTGCTGCCAAAAGACGCCGCCGCGTCCGTTTACCTTCATTTTCACGGCGAAACGGACGAAAAGGAGGAGAAAATGTAACTTCCTCTGCGATCGCCCATTTGACGGGAAAAGCGAAAAAGAAGCGCGATTTTTGTGACCTTTGCCAACAAAAATCAAAAAATCAGGTTGACATAAATGAATTTCAATAAATGAATTTTCAAAAAGTCAAACTTGCATATTTTGGCATCGCGACACGCTGTTGAGGCGGCTTTTCGTCCCCTGCGCCCGGAAAGCACAGGGGGCGTTCCTTTGCTGTCCGAGGGGATAGAGCGTGCGGCGGAGAAGCAAAAAAGCCAGTGTTTGCAGGGCTTTCCGCGTTTTTGCCGCCTTGCGGGGCGGGAGCGGGACACACCCGCCTGCTCCCAAGAGTTTTTTGTCCGCTCGGACGGGACAAAGAGCGTCGGCAGGTGCGCCGCCTCTTCGACGCCGAGATGGCGGCGAGGCGGCGGAGAGGGGTGACGATGGTTTACATAAATCGAGAAAAACGCGAATTCGATGACTTAAATCGCAACTTTTGAAAGATGAAAATAAGAAAAATATCGAAAATTTTATAAAATACAGAACTTTTGGCGAACAAACGGTGGAAACTTGACAAATCCTTTTTCAGGCGGTATACTGCCAGCAAGTTTTGGAAAAGTTACATTTTGTAATCTTTTCCGGACGCAGCGCACTTCCTCAGCTGCGCGAAGCTGCGGCGCTCACGCCGCGAAAAAAGGAGTATCCCATGCAGAAGTTTTTGAGAAATTTGTTCACAGCCCAGCGCTGCCGCAGAGCGATGTTCTTTCTGCTCTTCGCGGCTGTGATGCTGCTGAACAGTTCGCCCGAGCTGCGCGCGGACGCGCTGTACCTCATCGCCGACGGCGATACGGTCAGCGTGCTCGACGGCACAACGGACATCCCGCAGGAGCGCGTCATTGTCACCGGCGCGCAGAGCGGTGACGCGGAAGTCACGCTCCCTGCCGGTGAAAAGGTGACGGTGACACACGGCGATGATATCGAGTACGCCACCACGAGAAACGGCGAGCGCGTCAGCGAGCTGCTGCGCCGTTTGCAGATCTCGGTCAGCCCGCTTGAGATGGTGCTGGTCGACGTCACGGAGGAAGAGGTCGAGATCACCGTTGCCTCTGACTTCACCTACTATGAGACCGCCACCGAGGCGGCTCCCCACACCACGCTGACCTCCACGTCGTACCGCATCCCCAAGGGCGAGACGCAGGTCGTCCAGCAGGGCATCGACGGCACGCGCGACATCGTTTATGAGGTCGTGTATGCCGACGGCCAGTTCGTCTCCCGCCAGGCGGTGGAGGAGAAGAACGACACCTCCGTCGCGGAGATCACCTACACCGGCACGCTCGTCGACAAGGCGCAGAGCGGCGACACGGTCAAGTCCGTTGTCACCGAGAGCAACGGCAGCGGCTATCTTCTGATGAAGTCCGGCGATTCCGTCCACTTCTCCGGCTCGATGAAGGTCACCTGCACGGCCTATACCGCGGGCTACGGCGGCGTGGGCACCAGAACGGCCACGGGCACGACGGTCCACGTCGGCACCGTCGCAGTGGATAAGAAGGTCATTCCCCTCGGTACCGAGATGTTCATCGTCGGCTCGTCGGGCTACACCTACGGCAACGCTGTGGCTGAGGACACCGGCGTGCGCGGCGCGGCGATCGACCTCTATATGAATTCCTATCAGGAGTGCAAGCAATTCGGCCGCCAGAAGAACTCGACGGTCTACTTCCTCGACTGAGCGGGGCGGTTTGTCGAATAGTACGATAAATGTATGTTCCGGATGCGTATGTTGCGCATCCGGAACATTTACTTTATTGCAGTGACATGATACAATTACCGGAAGAAACCGAAAGGAGAACACAGGATGAAAGCCATTATCACGGTACTGGGAAAAGATCAGGTCGGTATTATCGCGGGCGTCAGCTCGCTGCAGGCAAAGTGGAACGTGAACGTTCTGGATATCAGCCAGACGATTTTGCAGGAAAATTTCACCATGGTCATGCTGGCGGATCTCGAAAATTGTTCCCTCTCTTTTACGGAACTGACGGAAAAGCTGAGCGCCCTCGGCGCGGAGATGGACATTGCGATCCGCATGCAGCGGGAGGACATCTTCAACGCAATGCACAAGATCTGAGCGGGGAGGAAAAGAATCATGCTAAGCCGCAATGATATTCTGGAAACGATCCGTATGATCGACCAGCAGCATTTGGATATCCGCACGATCACGATGGGCATCTCGCTCCTCTCCTGCGCGGACAGAAGCGCAGAGCGTGCGTGTGAAAAGATCTACGACAAGATCAGCCGCTATGCAGAGCGCCTGGTCGCAACGGGAGAAGAGATCGAGCGGGAATTCGGCATTCCCATCGTCAATAAGCGGGTTTCCGTCACACCCATCGCGCTGGTCGCCGCCGCGTCGGAGACGGAAGACTATGTCCCGTTTGCCAAGCGCTTGACCGCGCGGCCAAAAATGTCGGTGTCAACTTTATTGGCGGTTTTTCGGCGCTTGTGCAAAAGGGCATGACGGACGCCGACCGGAAGCTGATCGCTGCGATCCCCGAGGCGCTGGCCTGTACGGACCTTGTGTGCTCATCAGTCAACGTCGGCTCGTCCAAGGCGGGAATCAACATGGATGCTGTCGCCCTGATGGGGCAGACGGTGAAAAAGACGGCGGCGCTCACGGAAAAGCAGGGCGGCTTTGGCTGCGCCAAGCTTGTGATCTTCTGCAATGCGGTAGAGGATAACCCTTCATGGCGGGCGCGTTCCACGGCGTGGGCGAGCCGGAGAAAGTGATCAACGTCGGCGTTTCCGGGCCGGGCGTGTGTATCACGCGCTGCAAAGCGTCAAGGGCCAGCCGTTCGACGTGGTGGCGGAGACCGTGAAGAAAACGGCGTTCCGCATCACGCGCATGGGTCAGCTCGTCGCGCAGGAGGCGAGCCGCAGGTCGATACGCCGTTTGGCATTGTCGATCTTTCCCTTGCGCCCACGCCCGCCGTCGGCGACAGCGTGGCCCGCATTCTGGAGGAAATGGGGCTTGAGGTCTGCGGCACGCACGGTACGACCGCCGCGCTCGCCCTGCTCAACGACGCGGTGAAAAAGGCGGCGTGATGGCGTCTCCTCGGTGGGCGGCTTATCCGGCGCATTTATCCCCGTCAGCGAGGACGAGGGCATGATCGCCGCGGCGTCGTCCGGCGCGCTGACGCTCGACAAGCTGGAGGCGATGACCTGCGTATGCTCCGTGGGCTCGACATGATCGCGCTTCCGGGCGACACGAGCGCAGAGACCATTGCTGCCATCATCGCCGATGAGGCGGCCATCGGCATGATCAACACGAAGACGACTGCGGTGCGCGTCATCCCTGCGCCTGGCTGTAAGGTGGGCGACACGGTGGAGTTCGGCGGACTTCTCGGCTCGGCACCGGTGCAGGCGGTCCACCCTTATTCGAGCGCGGAGTTCATTGCGCGCGGCGGCAGAATTCCCGCGCCGCTGCACAGCCTGAAGAACTGAAAAAAGCGGACAGCCTTGACTGTCCGCTTTTTTATATAGAATTCGTCTTTTCAGAACAGCAGCTCGTAGCCCATCTTGATGAAGAGAAGCCCCAGCACGACAAAAATCATGCCGCGCACGCGCTTGCTGCCACCCCTCATGGCGTAGCGCGCGCCGCAGTAGGCGCCCAGCATATTGCAGGCCGCGCGGGGAGCGCCAGCAGCACCAGACCTTGCCGCTGAAGATGAACAGCACCGCCGAGGCGACGTTGGAGCAGAGGTTTGCGATCTTCGCGCAGCCCGACGCGTGAGGAGGTCCATCGAAAGTGCCATCGTAAACGCCATGATCATAAACGTGCCCGTGCCCGGGCCGATGAGCCCGTCATAGCAGCCAAGACCCAAACCGATGAGCGCGGCGCGCGTCAGCTCCTGCTGCGGCGTGAACTCGCGCGCGGGTGCGTCATTTTCCTTGCCGAAGTCCTTTTTGAGCATCAGCAGGATCGCCGCGCAGGGCAGCGCGACGAGCATCATGATCTTCAGAATGTCCTCGTTGATGAGCAGAGCAATCTTTGTGCCGATGGCCGCGCCGAGCAGCGCGCCGATCCCCGAGACGATGGCGGGACGCAGCAGGACCTTGCCGCCGCGAAAGTATTTGAACGAGGCGAGCGCCGTGCCGGTGCCGTTGACGACCTTGTTTGTCCCCATTGCAAGATGCGCGGGGATACCGGCCATCAGATAGGCGGGAAGCGTGATAAGTCCGCCGCCGCCGGCGACGGAGTCGACAAAGCCGCCAAGAAAGATGAGCGGCAGAACAACGATCAGAATTTGCGGTGTGAGCTCCATGAAAGTCTCCCTCTTTTCCTGAGATTTCTGCATTTTATCACACGGGAAAAATTTTTACTACTCTTTTGCGCAAAATATGGTAGAATCATTTTACAATTTTTTACGCCCAGCGCGCAGAAAGGAACCACGCTATGGAACGCAATGACAAAGCTGCCATCGAGCGCTCTTAAAGCGCCACGGTTTTCATTTTTCCAAGTCCATGGGGCAGAATTTTTTGATCGACCCCGCCATCCCCTATGAGATCGCCGAGAGCTCGCGCGCAAACGAGCAGAACGGCGTGCTCGAGATCGGCCCCGGCATCGGCGCACTGAGCCACGAGCTCTGCGAGCGCGCGGGCAAGGTGGTGGCCGTGGAGCTTGACAAGACGCTGCTGCCGATCCTGGACGAGACCATGGCGCGCTTTGACAACTTCGAGGTCGTGTCCGCCGACATTCTGAAGACCGACATCCCTGCGCTGGTGAAAGAGAAATTCGCGGGCCTCACGCCCATCGTGTGCGCAAACCTGCCCTACAACATCACGACGCCCGCCATCACCGCGCTCATCGAGTCGAAGTGCTTCGAGAGCATCACGGTGCTCGTGCAGAAGGAGGTCGCCGAGCGCCTCTGCGCCGCGCCGGGCACGAGCGCCTACGGCGCGTTCTCCGTCTTCATGCAGTATTACACCGAGCCGGAGCTGTTGTTCGCCGTGCCGCGCGAGTGCTTCGAGCCGCAGCCGAAGGTCACGTCCGCCGTGCTGCGCGCCGTCGTGCGCAGGGAGCCTCCGGTCGAGGTCGAGGACGAGAAGTTCTTCTTCCGCGTGGTGTACGCCGCGTTCGCCCTGCGGCGCAAGACGCTTGTCAACAGCCTGATGACGGCGTTCGGCAGCCAGCTCACAAAAGAGCAGGTCACGCAGGCGGTCACGTCCTGCGGCTTAGAGGCCAACATCCGCGGCGAGCGGCTGGGCCTCAGTGAATTCGCCGCGCTGTCCGCCGAGATCGCCGCATTACTGTGACAGCACAGAAGCATCTATTCAAAAAATTGATAAACCATATGGTTGCTATTGATAAGACATTCTGCTACAATTTTCGGCAGAAAGGAGTCAAACTCAATAGCAGCCATTTTTCCTGTGCATCGGTTAGCTCCCTGCCGCCCCAAAGCGGCACAGCACACCACACAAGACGCGGTGCAAAATTTTTCTTTTTCATTACACCGTGAACATGCTACGAGGGAAAGAACAAATGACGAATTTGACGAACAACAAGGCCGTTTTGTCGTGGATCGACGAAATGACCGCCATCACCAAGCCGGACAAGATTGTCTGGATCACGGGGGAAGAGGAACAGCTCGGCGCGCTGCGCGAGCAGGCCGTCAAGGAGGGCATCCTCATCAAGCTCAACCCGGACAAGCTCCCGGGATGCTACCTGCACCGCACCGACCCCGACGACGTGGCGCGCGTGGAGGACCGCACGTTCATCTGCTGTGAAAAGGAAGAGGACGCAGGCCCCACGAACCACTGGTAGAGCCCAAGGAAATGTACGAAAGAATGTACGCTCTGGCCGACGGCGCCTATAAGGGCCGCACCATGTACATCATCCCGTACTCCATGTCCATCATCGGCTCTCCGTTCGCCAAATACGGCTTTGAACTGACCGACTCCATTTACGTCGTGCTCAACATGCACATCATGACCCGCATCGGCAAGGCCGTGTGCGACGCGCTCGGCGATGATGAGGCTTTATCAAGGGCCTGCACTGCCAGTGCAACCTCGACAAGGACAACAAGTACATCGTCCACTTCCCGCAGGACAATACGATCATCTCGATGAACTCGAACTATGGCGGAAACGTGCTTCAGGGCAAGAAGTGCTTCGCGCTGCGCATCGCCTCGAACCTCGGCCGTCAGGAGGCTGGATGGCCGAGCACATGCTGATCCTCGGCATCCAGAACCCGCGCGGCGAGATCAAGTACATCTCCGCCGCCTTTCCCTCCGCCTGCGGCAAGACGAACCTCGCCATGCTCATCCCGCCCGAGGCCTGCAGCGCTGGGGCTGGCGCGTCTGGTGCGTGGGCGACGATATCGCGTGGCTGCGCGTCGGCAAGGACGGCAGACTCTGGGCGGTCAATCCGGAGA
>ENA-OQIO01001476-OQIO01001476.1-human-gut-metagenome-genome-assembly--contig:-NODE-1476-length-11427-cov-2.348938_pt1 | contig 11427 bp, 11 predicted proteins | sample MGYA00242573_ERZ504737 | MGnify/ENA primary metagenome ERZ504737 (study PRJEB26092, sample SAMD00036203) | human gut metagenome | host: Homo sapiens | study: EMG produced TPA metagenomics assembly of... | reverse complement strand
TCCAGGCCAAGACGGCCGCCCGGGCATGGGTCAGCTCTCTGCTGCACTGAGGCTTTGCAGCGCCTGAGGCGTTTCCCATAAAACCGCAGCGCCCCCGGTTTCCATGACAGGAAGCCGGGGGCGTTTTGTGCATGACTGCTCCTTGCAAACGCCACCCATTCGTTCTATATGACAAGGCAAAACTGCCGGAATTCTATTTGCAGGAAGAAAATTTGGAGAAGATCATTGCGGAGATGGGGTAAAACACACTGGAAATTCACAAATAACGTATCATCGTTACTTCAAACGCTCTGCAATTTTGGCACCCGCCCAGGCTGCTATCAAGAACCCCGCAAGTAATTGCGTGAGGGCTTGAGAAAGCACCCATAAAGCGAACAAAGCCCCCCGGTTTCTGTGATAGGAAGCCGGAGGGCTTTTTGCGTCTTGTTTTGTGAGCAGAAAGAAGGTACAATAATAACAAGTGACTCACATCTGCGAGGTGATACCATGCTGAACATCTACTTTGGAGATATGCCGGAGGCAGTCTACAATACGTCGGTCTATTTTAACTATACCTACGAGGACGAGTGGCTGACTTCTGACTTTGCCAAAGAGGTCATCAAGAAAATTGATAAGTCTGATGTCAAAGGCCCTCATGCGGTGGAAAGCCCGGTTCTGGGGGTCATCTCGCCGGAAAAACTTTCTGGCGGCACGAAAACGCTTCTGCTCATGGCAAACGACCCGGAAAAGGTATTCAATGCTTCGACTTGCGGTGACAACTGCGCACCTTTTATTCTGAAGCTGGCGAAAAAGAAGGACTTGACTATCAACCTGCGGCATCTGATGGATTTTGGTAAGAAAAAATTCCCGGTGGATGTGAAAGTCCTGAACACCGGTGATGTGGTACACAGTATGGAAGAGCTGATGCCGATTGCATTTCAGTTTGTGTGAGGCGATGGATGAAGGGAAAACATAAAATCGAAGTCCGAAGCGGACGGGTCGTTTTCACAATCGAACTGGAACGGAATATTACGATTCTGCGAGGGGACAGTGCCACCGGCAAAACGACATTGGTGGAGATGCTGCAAGCATACGAAACCTACGGCAGACAGAGCGGTGTGACGGTGAGTTGTGATAAACTGTGCCGGGTACTGTCGGGTGTCAACTGGGAGTTGCAGTTGAATGCGACCCATGACAGCATCGTATTTGTGGATGAAGGTAGTGCCTTTATCTCAAGTCTGGACTTTGCCCGTGCGATTCAGCATTCGGACAACTACTATGTGCTGGTCACAAGAGAAGATTTGAGCACCCTGCCGTACAGCGTAAACGCCATTCTGGAACTGAAAAAGACTACTAGCCGCTTCAAACGGACTTATAACAAAGCGTACCCGGTCTATGATTCGCTGACAGCCAGCAATGTGCAGATGGAACGTGTTGAAAAGCTGCTGACAGAGGATGCAAATTCCGGGTATCAGCTGTTTACAAAAATCGGTGAGAAATACGGCATTGTCTGTATCTCTGCGGAAGGAAAAGATAACATCAAGCAAAAGATTCTTCTGCTGAAATCCGAGAAGGTTCTGGTAATTGCGGATGGTGCGGCGTTTGGCCCGCAGATGAACGACATTTATCGCCTGATGCAGGAGGACAACGCAAAGTTCGGCTTGTACCTGCCGGAATCGCTGGAATGGCTGCTCTTGAAAGCGGATTTGCTCGGACAGCCGGATATTCTTGAAATTCTGGAACATCCGGCAGATTTCATCGAGAGCAGCGAATTCTTCAGCTGGGAGCGGTTCTTCACGAATTTACTGGAACAGCGAACGAAAGGCATTCCCTATATGCGGTATGACAAGGCAAAACTGCCGGAATTCTATTTGCAGGAAGAAAATTTGGAGAAGATCATTGCGGAGATGGAGTAAGGCGAACTGAAAAATCACAAATAACGTATCACCGTTACTTCGAACGCCCTGTAATTTTGGCACCCGCCCAGGCTGCTATCAAGAACCCCCGCAAGTAATTGCGTGAGCGCTTGAAAAAGCACAAATAAAACAAACGAACCGCCCCGGTTTCCGTAACAGGAAGCCGGGGCGGTTTTTGTGTTGCAACGTACAGGAAAAGCAGAAAATATCTTTTACAGAAAGGACAAGCAAACTGTCCAACAGGATCGTTATAATAGACAGACAAAAGGGCATAAACGCCATCAAAGGAGAGTGCACAATGAAAAAAATATGGATGTTTCTGCTGGGCGCGGCATTTGCCGCCGAACTGTTTCTGCTTGTCTGCATGGCAAGCAGAAGTGCATCACCGCGTCAGGTAATGTACACTTTTAAGGATGATGTATGGGATGTGATCTACCGGCTGAACCGCAGATGGAATTTGTGAGAAAAGCACTTGGCTTTTTGGAGGATGGACAGACAAGCTGTCCATCTTTTTTGTATACTGGGGTTGTGCAAAAGAGACAAAAATTTTGCAGCTGTTTCACAAAACAACAAAATTTCACACAAAGAATTGCGACTGTTGTTGCACTGTGTTACAATGAGCAGAGAAGGAGAATGAACCGTGCGTAATAGTAGATTAGACCGTATACTCTATATCCAGCAGGTGCTGGTACAGGGCGGGGTGCTGAATAAACAGCAGACGGCTGACCGCTTCGGTGTCAGCGAGAAAACCATCCAGCGCGATCTTGATACCCTGCGCAGCTATTTTGCAGACAGCGAGCCGCGCCGGGAGATCTTATACAACTCCGCAAAGGGCGGCTATCTGCTGGATGACACGCTTTCCCGCTTCCTCACCAGCAGCGAGATTCTGGCGGTATGCAAGATTTTGCTGGAAAGCCGTTCCATGGTCAAGGAGGAAATGTTCCCCATTCTGGACAAGCTGGTGCAGGTGTGCACCCCGCTGGACCGGTTGAATCAGGTGAAAGACCTCATCAGCAACGAACGCTTCCATTACGTTGAGCCGCAGCACGGCCGGAAGTTCATTGAGAGCCTGTGGGAGATCGGCACGGCAGTAGAAAATCACAATGTTATGGAAATTACCTACTGCCGCACCCATGACGGCGAGAGCCGTGTGCGCGCCATTGAGCCGGTGGGCATCCTGTTCAGTGAGTATTATTTCTATCTGGCAGCGTTCATCGAGGGCATCGACAAGGATAAGCATTTCCAGAACCCGCAGGATAACTCCCCGACGATTTACCGCATCGACCGTATCCAGAACTATAAGACCCTCGATCGGCACTTTGCCCAGCGCTATACCGATCGCTTTCAGGAGGGCGAGATGCGCAAGCGCATCCAGTTTATGTACGGCGGCGAGTTGCAGACCATCCGGTTCGAGTATACCGGGCCAAGTCTGGAATCCGTGCTCGACCGACTGCCCACTGCAAAGGTTTTGCAGGTGACGGAAAAAGGCTGGATCGTGGAAGCGAGGTGTTTGGCACGGCATCCAGATGTGGGTGAGAAGTCAGGGAGATATATAAAAATTATAAATACATAGGGAGACTATCATCATGAGCAAAATTCAGGTGGAAGTACGTTTTACGGATAAACTGGAGTCTATCCGTGTGGGTGGGCAGGATATGGAGATCCCGAATGCCATCAAGACAAAATCTATTGAAGAATGGTTTGAGCCGGCGGCTGGCCGTGTGAATTGGGACGGTCTGGGGGCTGAGATCAAGGCTATGGGTTTCAGCGATGAGAAAAATGCCGTGTACAGCTTTCAGTTCAATGGCCCGGAGGACAAAAAGCAGGAGTTTATGAAGTGTGTGCGAGACCATGGTCTGGGCGAGGAAGCACAGCAGGAAACGCAGGAGGAAACCGAGCAGGACTATCTGCAGGATGCCAGTGATTTTCAGCAGGTTGGCAATGCCGAGATGGCGTTTCAACGCTACATGGTTGCGGCCAGTGATTACGGACACCCAGAGGCACAACTGGAAGTGGCACGGTGTTACCAGAACGGTATTGGTGTAGCAAAGAATGCGGAAAATGCCGTTGTGTGGTATAAAAAAGCTGCCGAGCAGGGTAATGCGGAGGCGCAGTGCGCACTGGGCGAGTGCTATTATCAGGCTCGGGGCGTTGAAAAGGACGACAAAGAGGCCCGCAGATGGTACGAAGCGGCGGCAACTCAGGAAAATGCAACAGCGCAGTATATGACCGGGCGGCTGTATGCGGAACTCTCGTACAATGAGGCGGCTGTAAAGTGGTACACCAAAGCAGCAGAGCAGGAATGCCCGGAAGCACAGTATGAGCTGGGTGTGTGCTATGAGACCGGTGACGGCGTCGGCAAGGACGAGGCAAAAGCCGCAGAACTGTACCGCAAGGCGGCAGTGCAGGGCTATGCGGAGGCACAGAAAAAACTGGGTGACTGCTATACTCATGGCATAGGCGTCGCAAAAGATTTGGAACAGGCGTTTGAATGCTACAGCAAGGCGGCAAAACAGGGCAATGTGAAAGCGCAGTACAATCTGGGCGTTTGCTATGAGTGTGGTTGGGGCGTAACGAAAGACCCTGTGCAGGCCGCTGAATGGTCTGCGAGAGCCGCAGAGCAGGGATTTGCGGCGGCACAGTATAATCTTGGCTATTTCTACAGGAACGGAGAAGGCGTAGAAAAAGACCCGAAAAAGGCTGCGATGTGGTACGAGAAAGCCGCAGAGCAGGGATTTGCGGAAGCACAATATATGCTTGGCTACTGCTATTGCTACGGCTTGGGTGTAGATGAAAATGAAACGGAGGCGGTAAAATGGTATAAGAAAGCAGCAGAGCAGAACCATGTGGAGGCACAGCATGATCTTGGTAATTGCTACTACTATGGCTGGGGCGTGGCAGAAAACAAAGCAGAAGCGGTAAAGTGGTATCAAAAGGCCGCAGAACAAGGCGATACAGATGCACAGTTTGCGCTGGGTAAGTGTTATTATTATGGAAATGGCACCGAAGTGAACTATGAAACAGCCGCAAGGTGGATTCAGAAAGCGGCAGAGCAAGGCAATGCGGACGCACAGAATCTGCTTGGTGATTGCTATTGTTATGGCTATGGCGTAGAGCCAAACAATGAGGAGTCCGCAAAATGGTATGAGAAAGCAGCGAATCAGGGCAATACGAAGGCACAGTACAGTCTGGGACGCTGTTATAGAAATGGTACAGGCAAAAGAAAAGACCTTGCTGAAGCAGTAAAATGGTACGAGAAAGCAGCAGAAGGGGGCAACGCGGACGCTCAGAACAGTCTTGGCTATTGCTATGAAGTGGGAGAAGGTGTAACAGAAGACCTGGCCAAAGCAGCAAAGTGGTATCGCGAATCAGCAGAAAATGGCAATGAAGTTGCACAGTGTAATTTTGGCCTTTGCTATGAGTATGGAAAAGGAATAAAAAAAAGACCTGGCCGAAGCAGCAGTATGGTACGACGAATCTGCAGAGCATGGATACGCAAGAGCTCAATTTAAGATTGGTCTGTTCTATGACAAGGGATATGGCGTGGCACAGAACAAAGAAGAAGCGGCGAAATGGTATCGGAAAGCCGCAGACCAGGGTGATGCGGATGCGCAATGTAATCTTGGCTATTGCTACAAGACAGGAGATGGTGTAACAAAAGACCCTGTCAGGGCAGCGGAGTTGTACCGTAAGGCTGCAGATCAGGGAAATGCAAGTGCGCAGAACAATTTGGGCTATTGCTATAAAAATGGAGAAGGCGTGGAAAAGAACAGCGCGAAAGCAGTTGAATGGTATCGTAAATCTGCGGAGAATGGTAATGCATATGCACAGTACAATCTTGGGTTGTGTTACGAATATGGTACAGGTGTAACGTTATCGAAAGCAACTGCGGCAGAGTGGTACCGGAAAGCTGCGAACCAGGGCGATGCTGATGCACAGTATAAACTTGGCGTGTTCTATGAAAATGGATACGGCGTGATAAAAGATGAAGCACAGGCCATGCAGTGGTACAAGAAAGCGGCTGAGCAGGGCAATGAAAGCGCAAAGAACGCTATTGACAGGATGCAGAGCAGCGGTATGGGTGCGGCAGTGGCAGCCGGCGCGCGGCGGCCACTGTAGGTCTGTTGTAGAAAATTTTGAGGGGTTAACAGCAGAAAGGAAAATAAATCATGGCAGACGAGCTTGAGGTGCTTGAAAAACAGCAGCTTTCCGCGCAGCGGTCGCTGCATGACCTGACGGACCAGCTGACCCTTGCAGACCATCTGGTGTATAAAAAATATCTGACGGAACTGCAGAACTATGGCATGGTGGAGCTTTCTCAGAAGATGCTGGAGGTGCAGGATCCCGCTCAGTGTATCCGAATGTTCCAGCTGAAGAAACTGACCCTGAAAAAGGGCGAAGATATGTTCCAGAAGCTTTCCACGGTGTATTATTCCAGCATGGCGCAGGGCTGCAGTCTGGCGGTGATGATCGATGTGCCGGAAGGAAATGCAGGTGCCAATATCTATCTGGGCGTTCGCGAGGATCCCCTGAAACAGAGCATGAAGAGCCGCAAGCTGGAAATTTCCAGCAAGGTGTTGCAGAAAGTGCTGCTCTCCAACTTCCCCGGTTCCGATATAAAAGGCATTTCTCCGGAGGCGGGAAAAAAACTGTTGGAAGAAGCCTTTGGCGAAGAGCAGGAGGCGGTGGCCTCAGTGTCCTGTGTGGCAGCGCTGCGCGATAAGTCTAAAACGGAAGATAAAGCCTTTGTGCAGGGCATCGAGCGCTTTATGGACGCGATGGAAGGAGAAAAGTATACTGCGCTGTTTTTGGCAGAACCTGTTTCCAATGAAACGCAGGCGGCTATCCGCAGCGGGTATGAAAATCTGTACAGCACTCTTTCGCCCTTCCGCAAGAGTACATGGTCTTATACCGAGAACCAGAGTACTGCTGTGATGGAGAGCCTGTGCAGTGGAACTTCCCATACCATCAGCGATACTGTCAGCACGACTACAACGGACGGTACGAACCAGTCCTCTTCGGTGACGGACGGCACACAGAAAACGAAAGGGGTCAGCGGCGGTATCAACGGCGGTGTCGGCAGCAGCTTCGGCACCTCGGTCACAAAAATCTCGCCGGTGGCTGGCGGCATTGCAGGCATTCTGGGTCTGGGCGGCTTGGCAGCTTCGGCCTGATTCCGGGCGCGGGGGCCGTCATCGGCCCGCTGCTTGGCACGGCGGGCAGGGCCATAGGAGCATGACGCCAGCCAGAACGGCTTTCAACAGCATCGCCCGGAACATCGGCGGCTCCATGGGCGTCAATGCTTCGTGGGGCACCAGTCACTCTACCACCGAACAGACCGGTACTTCGCACAGCACCTCCGATGGAACATCGCATGGAACATCGGACACCACCAGCCAGCAGGAGAGCCACGGCACAACGGACACCCGCGGCACGGGCCGTACTCAGCAGGTGGAACTGTGCAATAAATCGGTGGAGGAACTGCTGGAACGCATTGAAAACCAGCTCAAGCGTGTAAAGGAAAGTGAAGATTATGGCTGCTATAACTGTGCAGCGTATTTCCTTTCGTCTACTCAATCCACAGCACTTTTGGCGGCCAACACTTACCGCGCATTGATGGTAGGCGAGGGCTCCTCGGTGGAGAGCGGTGCCGTCAATGTGTGGAAGAACAATGAGGCAGAAGTGGCACAGCTGCGGGAATATCTCAAGCGATTCATGCAACCGGTCTTTGCTCGCCCACTATGGGAGAATGCGCCGGATAGTCTGCTTTATACACCTGCAACGCTGGTCAGCGGGCGGGAACTGCCGATGCACCTTGGCTTGCCCACCCGCTCAGTGCATGGTTTGCCGATTATTGAGCACGCGGAGTTTGGCCGCAATGTGCCGGATGAGGCGATGCCGGATGAGGACAAGATGAATCTGGGCAAGATTTACCACATGGGCAAAGAGGAAGCGGCAGGACTGCTCTTGAACCGGCAGGCGATGGCTTCCCACACATTCATCACTGGCTCGACCGGCACAGGCAAATCCAATGCGGTCTACCATCTGCTGGATGAGATCACAAAGAACGGACAAACGACGTTTCTTGTGGTGGAACCGGCCAAGGGCGAATACAAGAACGTGTTCGGCAATCGTACAGATGTGCAGGTGTTTGGTACAAACCCCAGAGAAACGCCGCTGCTGCGCATGAACCCCTTTGCATTCCCTGAGAATATCCATATTCTGGAACATATTGACCGTCTGGTGGAGATATTCAACGCCTGCTGGCCGATGTATGCAGCCATGCCAGCGGTGCTGAAGGATGCTATTGAGCGCAGCTATCAGAAAGTAGCTGGGATCTGCGCAATTCTGAGAGCGAGAAGGGAATTTTCCCAACCTTCTTTGACCTGCTGGATATTCTGCCGGGCGTCATTGAAGAGTCGCATTATTCCAAGGATACCCAAAGCGATTATGTGGGCGCATTGTGCACCCGCGTAAAGTCGTTGACAAACGGTATTTATGGAAGTGTGCTTTGCGCAGAAGATGCGCTGAGCGATGCTGAAATGTTCGATCAGAATGTGATCGTAGATTTGAGCCGTGTGGGCTCTATGGAAACGAAATCGCTGCTGATGGGCATCTTGGTGATGAAGTTACAGGAATACCGGATGTGCAGCAGCGGGATGAACAGCAGGCTTCGCCATGTCACAGTGCTGGAAGAAGCGCACAACCTGCTGCGCAAGACCTCGGCAGAGCAATCACAGGAAGGTGCAAATTTGCAGGGCAAGTCGGTGGAAATGCTGGCAAATGCCATTGCGGAAATGCGTACTTATGGTGAGGGTTTTATCATTGCAGACCAGGCACCCGGACTGCTGGATATGTCGGTCATCCGCAACACGAACACCAAAATTATTATGCGCCTGCCGGACGAAGAGGATCGCAAGCTGGTAGGCAAGTCTGCCGCCCTGAAGGAGGCACAGATCGACGAATTGTCCAAGCTGCCGCTGGGTGTGGCTGCCGTTTACCAGAACGAGTGGCCGGAGGCGGTGCTCTGCAAGATTGAGGCGTATCCCATGCCGGAAAATGCTGTTTACCACAAGCCTTCAAAAATGCCGCATGAAATCAACGCAGAGTTTGTATTCGGACAACTGGCAGTGGGCAAAGAGCTGGAACCGCTGAGCATTTCGGAGATGGAGCAGCTGAAGCTCTGGCTGAAACGCCATGAGACTGTGCTGAAGCCGGAGGACGACCGCTACCTGGAACGGGTCTTTGCAGGTGGAGAACTGGATGTGGCTAAGACTCGGAAAGCTGTGTTCGATTTCTTTGGTGGGATCGGTACAGTCGTTGATTACTGTGCCGCAGCTAAAAAATCGCTCACACCCCGTAAAGAATTTCTGGAACAGCTGCAGGGACAGTACGGCCTGAAAGCTGCTGCTGCAGACTGGGTGCTAAATAGCGTGATAAGCATGGGCATGAGCCTGAACCCGGATGCAAAGGCTGTAGATAATCTAAGGACGAATTTTGAACAGCAGGGAGGTCGTGTGCTGTGAGGCGAGAAATCTCAGAAGCGAAACCGATGGAAGCAAAAACGCACATTGGGTTGGATGATGTCGTCAAACGGTCATTTGAGCGTCTACAGAAAGGCGTGACAGAAAAGGCAGAAGAAAAACTGGATGCTGCTACGGAAAAGTCATTTGCAGAGCTAGAAAAAGAGCTGGAATACAAAAATAACGATGATGGAATGCCGTACCGTATGGAGCAGGATCTTTTGTCGGATGCAGAGTATAAAAGAAACGGATATGAGTACACTACCGATCACCTTGGAAGGCTGTTTACAGCCGAAGGAGACCTGCATCTGAAAGAGCATGATGGTCGTCTGCAAATTAAAGACAGCATCCATGACATTGGAAAAGGATATGAAAAAAGTACCGATGATCGAGGTCATGCAATTGCAGATCGCTTTGATGGGCAAACGATTTGGAAAATCTCATTCCGCAGGATTCTGGACTAAATCGGAACGAATTCAAAAATTTTGAGAATAAACTGGCACAGGAAGTGGAAGCTGGGAAAAAAGTCAATCTGAAATTGGAGATGCATTATCCGGGAGACTCCTTCCGCCCGGATGCCATTACTGCTGTGACAACGATTGACGGAAAGCAGGAAGTTAAAGTATTTCTGAACGATTAGTATTTATAAGTCCACTGCACTTTCAAGTTATTACAATCTCGGTCGATTGCACATACAATACAAGTATCACTTCACAAAACGGAGGGGACTTGTACTATGGTGGACTACGCCGACATCGGAAAACGTATTCGTGCCTGCCGCCTTGCAAAGGGCATGACGCAGGAGCAGCTGGCCAATGAGGTCGGCGTGGTAGTTACGCACATCAGCCATATCGAGACGGGCAACTCGGTGCCCAGCCTGAAAACGCTGATCGACATCATCAACGCACTGGACTGCTCCGCAGACGAGCTGCTGTGCATCGAGATCAAAAAAGCAAAGCCGGTGTTCGACAGCTGGATGACCGAACAGCTTGCAGATTGCTCTGCCGATGAGGCAAAGATCATCAAAGAAACGGTGGTCAGTCTGAAAAAATCGCTCCGAAAAGTGTACGGAAAGTCCTCTAAATACAGATATGACTAAAATTTCAAAAACTAAATGTCAGTTGATAGGTATTGAGTGTCTGAAAGAACACCAATAAACAGAATGAACCGCCTCGGTTTCCATAGTAGGAAGCCGGGGCGGTTTTTATACAAAAAAGAGATCGTTTTTTTGTAGCTTTGATGAATTGGCGCGGAGCCGTTGACAGCAGAAGGCAGAAGCGTATCTTTGGAACAGAAGGCAGAACAGGGCCATAAATAGCAGTTTTCTTTACCTTGCAAGGACACTTTCGTTTTGATGAGGCACGACCCGGTGTGCCGCTTTTTTATTTGCGGAGATAAAATGCAAAAAGTACGGATTATAGTACACATTATCTGCTATGCTCGGTACACGGAAAGCACACACCGGAAAAGGAGCAAAAATGCGCTGGACGTTGAATAAAACAAGGCTTTTGGCTGGTAAAACGGACCCGGAGAATACCAGCCTGTGGCTGCCGCTCTGGATGCACCTGTGGGATACGGCGGGCATCATGGAACGGCTGGTCCGGCAGTGGCTCCCGGAAAGTGCAAAACGGGCCATGGGCTTTGAGCGCGAGGAAGCGTTGCTCGCGCATGCCCGGTTTCTGGGCGGGATCCATGATATAGGCAAGGCTACGGTAGCCTTTCAGGCAAATATTCTGCGCACTCTGCCGGAGGCGCGGCAGCGGCTGGAAATGTTGACGCCGCTGGACTGTCCTGAACAGAACCGCCGGGAGTCGCCGCATGCCCGGGCGGGCGAGGCAATCCTGCTGTGGAATGATTGTCCCGGCGGGATAGCCTCCATTGTGGGGGCGCATCACGGCAGGCCACAGAGCTGCGCGGCGGTCGATGATCAGTTGGAGTGCTGGGAGAGCAACTACTACCCCAAGGGACAGGAAAAGGTCTGGGAGAGCTTTTGGACAGAACTGCTCATG
>ENA-OQIO01001471-OQIO01001471.1-human-gut-metagenome-genome-assembly--contig:-NODE-1471-length-11437-cov-1.773033_pt1 | contig 11437 bp, 11 predicted proteins | sample MGYA00242573_ERZ504737 | MGnify/ENA primary metagenome ERZ504737 (study PRJEB26092, sample SAMD00036203) | human gut metagenome | host: Homo sapiens | study: EMG produced TPA metagenomics assembly of... | reverse complement strand
TTTCCCGTTCCATCAGCTGAAGTCCCATGTAAGCAGCTCCCAAATCACCTGATACGCAGATCAGGTCAGTTTCTTTGGCGCCGTTGCGGTATACCACCTTGTCTTTATCGGCTTCTCCAATGCAGGTGATGGAAATGGCCAGCCCTGTAACGGAAGAAGTGGTGTCACCTCCTACAAGGTCTACCTGATGCTGTGCACAAGCCAGTTTCAGTCCGTCGTAGAAATCTTCCAGGTCTTCGATGCAGAAGCGTTTTGGATACAGCCAGTGATACGGTAATCTGCTTCGGAGTACCGTTCATGGCGTAAATATCGGAGAAGTTCACCATGGCTGATTTGTATCCCAGGTGCTTCAGCGGGGTATATACCAGGTCAAAGTGTACACCTTCCATCAGTAGGTCGGTAGTGACCAGTACCTGCTTGTCGGAAAATTCCAGTACGGCGGCATCGTCGCCCACACCGTATTTCGTTTCCGGATTCTGTAATTTAATATCTTGGGTGAGGTGCTTGATAAGCCCAAATTCACCCAACGTTGAAATTTCTGTTCTGTTTCCTTCGTGCATAGTATTTTTACGCTCTGTTGATAAGTTCTCTCATAATGGTTGTCATGCGAGGCTGTGCTTCGTCGGCAGCCTTCTGCACTTCTGCGTGTGATACTTCCACAATCTTTCCTTCCACGCCCAAGTCGGTGATGACTGATACGCCGAATACCTTAATGCCGCAATGGTTGGCTACAATTACTTCTGGTACGGTAGACATTCCTACGGCATCAGCACCTAAAATGTGGAACATCTTATATTCCGACGGAGTTTCGAACGTAGGACCTTGCGTACCGAGGTACACGCCTTGTTGCACCTTGATGCCTTTTTCCTGAGCAATTTCCAGGGCTTTTGCAATCAGTTTTTTGGAGTAAGCTTCACTCATATCCGGGAAGCGTGGTCCGTATTCGATATTCTTCCCACGAAGCGGATGTTCCGGGAAGAGATTGATGTGGTCAGTAATAATCATCAGGTCACCGATTTCAAAGTCGGGTTGGTACCTCCTGCAGCATTCGATACGAAGAGGGTCTTGATGCCCAGCTCACGCATCACGCGTACGGGGAAAGTCACTTCCTTCATGGAGTAGCTTCATAAAAATGAAAGCGTCCCTGCATGGCCATGATATCCTTGTTACCCAGTTTCCCGAAAATCAGTTTCCCGCTGTGTCCTTCGACGGTTGAAACCGGGAAATTCGGGATTTCCGAATAGTTGATTTCATACTTGTCGGTGATTTCGTGCACCAGACTGCCCAATCCTGTACCCAGGATGATGGCTGTTTCGGGGTGAGTGTGCATTTTAGCCTTCAGAAAGGCAGCTGTTTCTTGAATTTTTTCTAACATACTCAATGATTTTAGGGTTAAATACTAGTTCTCCTTTGTGCAGAAACTCCACTTCTATAGGGAGCACGTAATATAGGGTTTCAGTTCTTCGCAGAGCTGCGGATGACCGATAAGCGTGAAGCATCCTTCTCGGTGGTCAGGATGAGGCGGCGGGTTTCCGGCAGCTTGTGGAACTGCTGTGCAATCTGTTGCATATCGGCACCGTCAAAATTGTGATGGTCGCCGAAGAGCAGCGGAGTGATACGAGCAGCGTGTCGGCCGACTTCCTCCATTAGTGGTGCCGGTGAGGCAATGCCGGTGACCAGCAGCACTTCTTTATCTTTTAACACATCCAGGGGTTGGGTAGGAGCATCCATAAATAAGGGATACAACTTTCCGTAGGCCAGGGTAGTGAAAAACACTTCCTGATGCGGAAGTAGCTGTATGCGTTGTCGGATACGTTCGCATTCCTCCAGGCTGAGGGTAGGCGGACATTTCGTGACGATGAGCAAATCGGCCCTTTTCTTTCCACTGGCTGGTTCCCGAAGGCGTCCGGCAGGAAGAAGCTGGTCACATTCCACAGGGCGATGGTAATCCATCAGCAGAATGCGCAGTCCCGGTCGTACATAGCGGTGTTGAAAGGCATCGTCCAGCAGGATGACTTCCGTATCGGGTGCTCCTTGCGGAGAGGTAAGCTGGCGGATACCCCGGCAGCGGTCTCCATCTACGGCTACGTGAATGGCGGGAAACTTGCGGGCCATCTGGTAAGGCTCGTCACCGATGTCTTCCATCCGGGAGGTAGAAGAGGCCAGCACGAAACCTTTAGATTTCCGCTTGTAGCCCCGGCTTAGTACGGCCAGCCGGAACGAGTTCTGCAACAGCCGGATGAGGTATTCCGTGTGAGGAGTTTTCCCGGTGCCGCTACAGTCAGGTTACCGATGCAGATGACAGGTAACGGAAAACGTTCTTCGTGGAGCCATCCCACATCGAACAAGAGATTCCGCACCCTCACACCGATGCCGAAGAGGACACTGAAGGGCCATAGCCCCCAATATATTTTGCATTTTCCGCTCATGAATGCGCCTCCTGCTTATTGGATACGCATGTTGAATGGCAAACGGGCTTGCAGGCGGTCAGACTGTTCCACGTGGCGCAACCATTCAAAACCTTGATAATATTCACCGAATGTTTCCTGCAACTGGCTGTGAATGTAACGGTCAGCGCGGGTATTCAGCAGTTCTGTCAGGAAATCCTGCTTAGTCGGGTAGCTTTTCAGTTTATAGTCTTTTACTTTACCCAGTTCGGCAGCCAGCTGATGGCAGTATCCAGTCCCCCCAGTTCGTCTACCAGTTTCAGCTCCTTAGCCATGCTTCCGGTCCATACGCGGCCTTCCGCAATCTTGCAGAGCTCCTCTAACGGAATATTTCGTCCTTCGGCACAGCGTTTGGTAAACAAGGCATATCCTTGGTTCACCATTTGTTGCATTAGGGCCGATTCTTCCGCATTGAACGGGCGGCTCATGCTGCCCATGTCGGCCATTTTATGTGTCTTGACTCCATCAAAATGAAGTCCCAGTTTATTGGTCAGTAATTCTGAAGCGTCGGGCATCATACCGAAGATGCCGATGGAACCGGTCAGAGTAGTCGGTTCAGCTACGATTTTGTTGGCAGCGCAAGAAATGTAGTAACCGCCGGAAGCTGCATAGTCACCCATGGATACGACGACCGGTTTTTCAGCTTTCAGCAAGGTCACTTCACGCCAAATCTGTTCCGAACCATAGGCACTTCCTCCCGGAGAGTTCACGCGAAGCACGACCGCTTTTACGTTCTTGTCTTTACGCAAATCGCGTAAATCCTTCGCTACTTTCTCGGAGTTAATACCTTCGTCGTATGAAGAGCCGTTGTCAATTTCTCCGTAAGCATAATAAACGGCTACCACGTCTCTTGTCTTGCTTTTCGGAGTGACTGATTTTACACGAGTCATTTCGTCCAGACTCAGGGTCTGAAGATTATCTTCTTCGGTCAGTCCGGCGAGGGATTTCAGGTAGCTAAGCACTTCATCCTTATACATTAAAGTGTCGGCCAGTCCGCAGCGCACGTAGTCTTCGGCTGGGCGTAAGTCATATTCTGGTCAGCTAATAAGTTTAGGGAATCGACCGAAATATTTCTGGAAGCAGCTACATCGCTCACAATGCTCTTCCAGGTAGATTCCAGAAAGGCCTGTGTTTGTTCACGGTTGGCCGGACTCATTTCGGTATTGGTCATCGGTTCGACAGCCGATTTGTATGTACCCACACGGAAAATCTGCATTTTAACTCCGATTTTGGCCAGAAAATCTTTCAGGAACATAGTTTCGCTGGCCAGTCCGTGCCAGGAGAGACTTCCTACAGGGTTTACAATTACCTTGTCAGCTACGCTGGCAGATAATAACCGCCCTGTGTGTACATGTCGGCATAGGCAATCAGGAATTTGCCACTCTGCTTGAAATCAGCCAGTGCACGATGAATGGCCTGCAAAGAGGCTGTAGAACATGTCAATGCTCCAGTATGCAAGTAGATACCCTTAATCTGTTCGTCTTCTTTAGCTTTCTGGATAGAATTTAGAATATCTTCCAGTCCGTATGTGGAAATCTGGTCCTCAAAGAACTGGTCTACTGGACTGGGCTGATAGCGTTCCTGAACAGTGCCTTTCAGCTCAAGCGTAAAAACAGAATTGGGCATGACTATGGTTTCGCTTTCAGAGGAAGCTACAAATCCTGCCAGCATGGTGACACCTAAGATGATAAAGATAAACCCGCAAATCAGTACACCCGTAATGGTGGCCAGGGTGCTTCGAAGAAATTCTTTCATTGTCAGTCGTTTTTAGATTAGTAAACAAAGTTATTCTTTTTGCCTGAGAAAGCAAAAATACAAGAGGGTAAATTTCTTTTTTACAGAGCGGTGATTATGCTCTTAGATTTGATTTTAAATTTATTTTAGGTAGTTTTTGAAGGAATTTTTATAGTATAATATAATAAGGTGGTGCTGAGGGCTTGATTCAATAGTCTGCTGCAAAATTTATTGTTGATTTATAATTGTTTGATATTTAGTTTTGTTATACAATCTTAATCCATCGTGAAGGTCTGCGTATTGACGAGTGTGAAAAAAACGCACTTGCGTTCAATCCAAAACGCACTTGCGTTTAAGATCAAACGTCCTTGCGTTTGAAGTGAAACGCCCTTGCGTTTTATATCAAATGCACTTGCGTTTTTTGAGAGGTTGCAGAAAATATCTCCCGATTTATTTTGTTTTTTTACGGAACTTCCCCAATTTTGCCAAAATTGATTTTGTGAACTTTAAATAAATACGATATGGCAGAAGAAATGATTGTCAAGGAACTGGACGAGGTAGTAGTCCGTTTCTCGGGTGATTCCGGTGACGGAATGCAGCTGGCCGGAAATATGTTCTCCAATATTTCGGCAACCGAAGGAAACGATATCAGTACATTCCCGGATTACCCGGCGGACATTCGCGCCCCGCAAGGTTCATTGACTGGTGTGTCTGGCTTTCAGGTGCATATTGGTGCCGGAAAGGTATATACTCCGGGCGATAAGTGCGATGTGCTGGTAGCATGAATCCGGCAGCTTGAAAACACAGTATAAATTTTGTAAACCGCAGGCGGTAATTATTATCGACTCCGATTCGTTTACCAAACGTGACCTGGAAAAGGCTAAGTTTACGTTGGAAAATCCCTTCTCGGAACTGGGTATCAAGAATGAAGTCGTGTCGGCAGCTATCACTACCATGTGTAAGGAAAGCCTGAAAGACAGCGGGCTGGACAACAAGTCTATCTTGCGAACAAAGAACATGTTTGCTCTGGGATTGGTATGCTGGTTGTTCCATCGCGATGTGAAGGTGGGCGAAAAAATTCTGCGCGAGAAATTTGCCAAGAAACCGGAAATTGCCGAAGCCAATGTGAAGGTACTTTACGACGGTTATCATTTTGGTGAGAATACCCATGCTTCTGTATCGATGAGCTATACCGTGCCGAGCAAGGCACAGAAAGAGCCGGGAAAATACATGGATATCAACGGTAATAAAGCGACGGCATACGGTCTGATGGCGGCTGCAGAGAAAGCAGGTTTGCAATTGTATCTGGGTTCCTACCCGATTACACCGGCCACAGATATTCTGCATGAACTGGCCAAACATAAATCGCTGGGCGTGAAAACGGTGCAGTGTGAAGATGAGATTGCCGGATGTGCTTCTGCTGTAGGAGCTTCGTTTGCCGGCGCATTGGCTGTAACGACCACTTCCGGACCGGGTATTTGTTTGAAGAGTGAGGCCATGAATCTGGCGGTGATTACGGAACTTCCGCTGGTGATTGTAGACGTACAGCGTGGAGGCCCTTCTACCGGACTACCGACCAAATCGGAACAGACCGACTTGCTTCAGGTGCTGTTCGGACGTAATGGAGAAAGTCCGATGCCTGTGGTGGCGGCTTCTTCACCGACCGACTGCTTTGATGCGGCTTATCTGGCCTGCAAGATTGCTCTGGAACACATGACTCCGGTCGTTTTGTTGACCGATGCCTATATTGCCAACGGTTCTGCTGCATGGCGTTTGCCCGATTTGAATACTTATCCATCCATCTGTCCGCCTTACGTGAAGCTGGAAATGGCTGATTCGTGGACACCGTTCCAGCGTGATCCGCAGACAGGCGTGCGTTACTGGGCTACACCGGGTACCCCGGGCTTTATGCACCGTATCGGAGGATTGGAAAAGAGTAACGAAACCGGAGCCATTTCTACGGAACCGGAAAACCACTTCCTGATGACGAAGTTGCGTGCCGAAAAGGTAGAAAAGATTGCCGATTCATTGCCACCGCTTACAGTGGAAGGCGATCCGGATGCCGATTTGCTGATTGTAGGTTTTGGAGGTACTTACGGACACTTGCATTCTGCCATGGATCAGTTGAACGCCATGGGAAAGAAAGCAGCGCTGGCACATTTCCGTGTCATCAACCGTTGCCGAAAAATACAGCCGAAGTATTACGAAAATACAAGACCATCGTGGTGGCCGAGCAAAATATGGGACAGCTGGCAGGCTATCTCCGCATGAAAGTGGAAGGTATTCACCTGCATCAGTTCAATCAGGTAAAAGGCCAGCCGTTCGTAGTGAAAGAGCTGGTAGAGGCTTTCAGTCAACTTTTTTAATGATTCATCAATAAATATTCTGGAGGAATAACAATGAGTGAAACAAAATATACGGCAGCAGATTACAAATCCGGACAGCCTCGCTGGTGTCCGGGCTGCGGCGACCACGCTTTCCTGAATTCTTTTCACAAGCTTTGGCCGAACTGGGAGTACCTCCCATGAAATTGCGGTGATTTCCGGTATCGGATGTTCTTCGCGTTTGCCTTATTACATGAATACGTATGGCATGCACACCATTCACGGACGTGCGGCTGCCATTGCTACGGGAGCCAAGGTGGCTAATCCGAATCTTACTATCTGGCAGATTTCCGGTGACGGTGACGGCCTGGCCATCGGTGTAACCATTTTATCCATGCTATCCGTCGTAATGTAGATATTAACATCATCCTGTTGAATAACCGTATTTACGGATTGACCAAGGGACAGTATTCTCCGACTTCAGCCCGTGGGTTTGTAAGTAAATCTTCTCCCTACGGTACGGTGGAAGATCCTTTCCGTCCGGCAGATTTGTGTTTCGGAGCTCGCGGCCGTTTCTTTGCCCGTTGTGCGGCAGTAGATGGCGGCCCCTCTGTGGAAGTGCTGAAAGCAGCTGCCCGTCATAAAGGTACGTCGGTAGTGGAAGTATTGCAGAACTGTGTCATCTTCAATGACGGTACGCATAATGCCGTAGCCAAGAAGGAAGATCGTGAACGCAATGCGATTTATCTGGAGCACGGTAAGCCTATGCTCTTTGGTCCGAACAAAGAATTCGGTCTGATGCAGGAAGGCTTCGGGCTGAAAGTGGTGAAACTGGGTGAGAACGGTATCACGGAAAAAGACATCTTAGTGCACGATGCCCATTGTGAAGATCACACCCTTCAGTTGAAACTTGCGCTGATGGAAGGCCCGGATTTCCCGATAGCCTTGGGTGTGATTCGTGATGTGGATGCACCGACATACGATGAGGCAGTAGAAGCCCAGATTGAAGAGGTTTCAGCCAAGAAAAAGTATCACACGTTTGCCGAATTGCTGGAAACGAATGATACGTGGGAGATTAAATAAATCTGACATGATAAAAAGAAAAGGAGCCAGTGATTTTTTCGTCTGGCTCCTTTTTTGTCTTTATTCTTTTTCTCCATAACACAAATCGCCTGCATCTCCCAGTCCCGGCACGATATAGGAATGGGCATTCAGTTCCGGGTCGATGGCGCCGCACCATACGGTGGTTTTTTCAGTAGGGAACACCTTTTTGATATGCTCGATGGCCTGACGACTGGCAATGACTGAAGCAATGTGTATATGAGATGGTTCTCCCTTGGTAAGCAAGGCTTCGTATGCCAGTTCCATGGAACTGCCGGTAGCCAGCATCGGGTCGGTCAGAATCAGAATCTTTCCGTCCAGTCGTGGAGAAGCGATGTATTCAATGTGAATGTCGAAGTTATCTTCGTTGATGTATTTACGATAGGCCGATACGAAGGCATTTTCCGCATGGTCAAAATAGTTGATGAAGCCCTGATGAAGCGGAAGTCCTGCACGCAGGATGGTGGCTACCACAGGTTGCTCGGAAGGTACATTCTCTACGGCTGTAGCCAATGGGGTTTGTACGGATACCGGATGGTAAGGAAGCGTCCGGCTGATTTCGTATGCCATGATTTCGCCTACACGCTCTATGTTGCGGCGGAAGCGGATGCGGTCACCTTGTATATGCACATCACGGATTTCAGAAAGGAACTGGTTGAAAAGGCTGTTGCTTTGGTTAAAGTTGATTATTTTCATAAACATTTTCAGGTTCTTAGGGGTTTTATTATTTAGATTCCAGTTTGCAAAGAAACAAAATAAAATTGATTTGTAAAGTGGATTTGGCAATTTTGTTACACAAGTATAAATCTTTAAATGATTACGGATTTTTTTCTGTAATAACTTCTTTGAATTAAAAATATCTACTACTTTTGTAGCGCCTAAAACAAGGAGATGTTGAAGAGCAGAAAAGCGGATTAGGCTTACAGATTTAGACAATAAACATTTGATATAATAACCAAATTAATCATTTGAACAATGGCAAATTTAGATCTTACTAAGTACGGTATCACTGGAACCGTAGAAATCGTACACAATCCTTCTTACGATGTATTGTTTGCAGAAGAAACAAAAGCTGGTTTGGAAGGCTTCGAAAAAGGTCAGGTAACTGAACTGGGTGCAGTAAACGTAATGACTGGTATCTACACTGGTCGTTCTCCTAAAGATAAATTCTTGGTAAAAGACGCTACAAGTGAAAATACTGTATGGTGGACTTCTGAAGAATATAAAAACGACAACAAGCCTGTTACTACAGAAACTTGGAATGTATTGAAAGACTTGGCTGCAAAAGAATTGTCAAACAAGAAATTGTTCGTTGTTGATGGTTATTGCGGTGCTAACGAAGCTACTCGTTTGAAAGTTCGTTTTATCATGGAAGTTGCATGGCAGGCTCACTTCGTAACTAACATGTTCATCCGTCCTTCTAAAGAAGAATTGGAATCATTCGAACCTGACTTCGTTGTTTACAACGCTTCTAAGGCTAAAGTTGAAAACTACAAAGAACTGGGTCTGAACTCAGAAACTGCAGTTGTGTTCAACTTGACTACTAAAGAACAGGTTATCCTGAACACTTGGTACGGTGGTGAAATGAAGAAAGGTATGTTCTCTATGATGAACTACTTCAACCCGTTGCGTGGTATCGCTTCTATGCACTGTTCTGCTAACACTAACATGGAAGAAACTGAATCAGCTATCTTCTTCGGTTTGTCTGGTACTGGTAAGACTACTTTGTCTACAGACCCGAAACGTAAGTTGATTGGTGATGACGAACACGGATGGGATAACGAAGGTGTATTCAACTACGAAGGTGGTTGCTACGCTAAGGTTATCAACCTGGATAAAGAAATCTGAACCAGATATCTACAACGCAATCAAACGTGACGCTCTGTTGGAAAACGTAACAGTAGACGCTAACGGTAAGATTGACTTCGCTGATAAGAGCGTAACTGAAAACACTCGTGTTTCTTATCCTATCCACCATATCGAAAACATCGTGAAACCTATCTCTAAGGGTCCTCACGCTAAACAAGTTATCTTCTTGTCAGCTGATGCATTCGGTGTATTGCCTCCAGTATCTATCTTGAATCCTGCACAGGCTCAGTACTACTTCTTGTCTGGATTTACTGCTAAGTTGGCTGGTACAGAACGTGGTATCACTGAACCGACTCCGACATTCTCTGCTTGCTTCGGTGCTGCTTTCTTGAGCTTGCATCCTACTAAATATGCAGAAGAACTGGTTAAGAAGATGGAAATGACTGGTGCAAAAGCATACTTGGTTAACACTGGTTGGAACGGAACTGGCAAACGTATTTCTATCCGTGATACTCGTGGTATCATCGACGCTATCTTGGATGGTTCTATCGAAAAAGCTCCTACTAAGACTATTCCTTACTTCGATTTCGTTGTTCCGACAGAATTGCCGGGTGTTGATCCGAAAATCTTGGATCCGCGTGACACTTACGCTGATGCTGCTGAATGGACTAAGAAAGCTGAAGACTTGGCTGGACGTTTCATCAAGAACTTCGCTAAGTTTACAGGTAACGAAGCTGGTAAGGCTTTGGTTGCTGCTGGTCCGAAATTGTAATTCAGACTTACAAAATCTTAAATATGAAAGCGGTTTCCTTCGGGAAGCCGCTTTTTTTGTATCTTTGGTCGTAGTTTTAATTCGTAAATCTAATTAATTATGAAAAAGTCTATTCATCTTCTATCTATTCCAGTTGTAGCTTGTTGCTTGTCGTGTACATCCGGCAAGGTGCTTCCGCCTGAACCGATTCTTCCTGTACCTGAACCCAAGCAGGTGGAATGGCAGCAGATGGAAACGTATGCTTTTATCCATTTCGGTTTGAACACGTTTAATGACCGGGAATGGGGATATGGAGATACGGATCCGAAAACGTTTAATCCGACGAATCTGGATTGTGAGCAATGGGCACAGACGCTGGTGAAAGCTGGTATGAAAGGAGTGATTCTTACTGCCAAACATCATGACGGATTCTGTTTGTGGCCGTTTGAAGGTACAGACTATAGTGTGAAAAACTCTCCGTGGAAAAACGGACAGGGAAATGTGGTGAAAGAATTGTCGGAGGCTTGTAAGAAATATGGTCTTAAGTTTGCCGTTTATCTTTCGCCATGGGATCGCCATCAGGCTAATTATGGTACACCTGAGTATTTGCCTTACTTTTATGCACAGTTACATGACCTGCTGACAAACTATGGACCGGTATTTGAAGTATGGTTTGACGGAGCGAATGGTGGTGACGGATGGTATGGCGGTGCCAAGGACATACGTACCATCGATCGCAAGAACTATTATAATTATCCTCGTATTTATGAAATGCTGGATAGTATTCAGCCTCAGGCCATCATTTTCTCGGATGGAGGACCTGGTTGCCGTTGGGTAGGTAATGAGAAAGGTTTTGCCGGGGCTACCAACTGGTCATTCCTGCGAAAGGGAGAGGTGCATCCGGGATATGATAAGAGCTATGAATTGCAGTATGGACATCCGGATGGAAATCAGTGGGTGCCTGCAGAGTGTGATGTGTCTATCCGTCCGGGATGGTTCTATCATCCGGAGGAAGATGACAGGGTAAAAAGTCCGGATCAGCTGGTGGATTTGTATTACCGCAGTGTGGGGCATAATGCCACTTTGTTGTTGAACTTCCCGGTAGACCGGAGAGGACTGATTCATCCGGTAGATTCTGCCAATGCGGTTCGTTTCCATGAGATGATTCAGCAGCAGTTGAAGACGAATCTGGTGGCAGGAATGACTCCCAAGGTTTCAAATGAACGTGGAGGAGATTTTGTGGCATCTGCCTTGACCGATGATAATTTTGA
>ENA-OQIO01001470-OQIO01001470.1-human-gut-metagenome-genome-assembly--contig:-NODE-1470-length-11443-cov-2.063627_pt1 | contig 11443 bp, 14 predicted proteins | sample MGYA00242573_ERZ504737 | MGnify/ENA primary metagenome ERZ504737 (study PRJEB26092, sample SAMD00036203) | human gut metagenome | host: Homo sapiens | study: EMG produced TPA metagenomics assembly of... | reverse complement strand
CGTGTCTGTGCACCGAGAGGAGCTTCTACCTCTACCTGGGTCAACGCATTTTGCAGGTTGCTTTCTCCCCTGACGATAAGAGAAAGAAGGAAATAAGTCCTACCACCAACACAGCAGCTGCATATTTATAGATTGTTTTCCAACCTATGACTTTCTTGGATTGCTTCTGAGCTGTACTTGCAGCTACCCGTTTCCGGAAGGTTTTAAAAGCGCGGTCGGCATCGTAACGCATACGTTCTTCCTCCTGCACGGCAGAAAACCAGATTTCCTGCTGCTGCATGAAATAACGTCGGTTTTCTTCAGAACTGGCAATCCATGCGTCCAGTTCTTCGCGTGCTTCCTTGCTCAGACCTTTACTAAGAAAAGCGGCAATCAGTTCGTCGATATGTGAATTTCTTTCTTCCATTTTCAGGGTTTCTATAGGTGAGACGAAATTTTCGCCTGAGCGGGTAGGCGAAAAACGTAATTTTTTTATTTGAAAGTCGAAAAAAATAAAATCAGGATAATCAGATACTTCCCGAGTTCTGAATGAAGAGATGATAATGCGCTCTTTATGTGATACTTGACTGTATTCACAGAAATATTCAGCTCTGTAGCAATTTCTTCGTATTTTTTCCCTTCGAAACGACTTTTGATAAAAACTTTCCGGCAGACTTCCGGCAAATTCCGGATGGCATGATGAATTTCTTCCTCCAGTTCATGTTCCAGCAGACTTCCCAAAGGGTAATCGTCCGAGAGCAAATAACGCATCTCTCCTTCTTCCGGAATAGAAGAAAAAGCCACTTCCGTACGCTCTTTCTTGGAGGCAGATAATCCATGCAGTGATTCCGCACGGCACGTACTAAGTAACTGCGCAAGGAAACTTGAATGTCGAGTGCCTCATGTATCTCCCACAGATGAAAAATCACATCACCGACCAGTGTTTCGGCCAGAAAATCATCTCCCACATATTCACGCGCTATATGACACAACAAGGCATAATGATGACGGTAGAGGTATTTATAAGCCTCTTCATTTCCTCGCTTCAGTTGTTCTATGATAATCCGTTCCGTAATTTCCATCTGTTACTGCTGCGTAATTTCAAATCATTCAAACATTTTCCGATAATAAGTGGCTTTATCTGATATTTGTTTCCATTGTTCAATCCCATTGATAGAGGAAGAATGCACGCGTTCATAAAACGCAATTTCCTCCCGAAGCGGACGGAAATCATTTTGCATCAGTGACAGGTTCAGCGCTTTTTCGATTCGGGCAAAACCATACATCAGAGAATCCTGTGCTACCTGCTGAATTTTTATCGTATAGGCAGAATCAGCTCGCAGGAAATCTCTTCGGGCGGTAAGCGTATCTCCCTTGTAATCTTCGAGTACGGCTTTCAGGTGCAACAATTCGGACGACATGGAATCGCTCATACATCCATCCATTTCACGCAATAAGTCCAATACTTCCAACAGACGCCAGCTCTGCAACAAATAACGGTATTTCAACAAATAAGTCTGCTTGTCAGGACGTAAAGCCAATGCACTGTCCAGTTTCTGACGGATGAGTGAATCATGGATGCATACTTGCGGATGCGACTTGTCAATTGGCTGATTCCAAAATAAAGAATCACTTTGCATCAAGCTGTCAGCTTCGAGTACGAGTGTATGCACAGCCTGCTGAATATCAGATGCGCTATCCGATTTTTCATGCATACACGCAGAAACGATTCCAGCCAGACAACCAGCCATTAAAAAGAGTTTTGCATCCATAGTTCAAAGATTGGGTTTGCGCAAAGTTAATTTTTTCATTTATTATACCAAACACAAAAATGCAAAAGAATCTAAAACAAAAACAGAAATCTCCCTACGAAAAAAGTTATTCGCCAGTAACAAATTCTCTGTTTCACACTGTGGGATACAAAAACCACAGTGTGGGATATATATTTCACAGTGTGGGATACAAATCCCGCACTGTGAAACAGAGAATATAACAAGACAAAATGGAGTATTCACAGAAGCATCTGAAAACTATATCTGGTGAGATTCAGATTATTTCTTCAGACTTCTTTTTACTACTGCAGGTATGCCGGCTGCCAGAGAATCATCGGGAATATCTTTGGTTACGACACTACCTGCTGCAATGATACAGCGATTGCCAATGGTCACTCCCGGACATACTACCACATTTCCGCCCAACCAGCAGTCCTCACCTATCGTAATGGGATAGGCGGTTTCCTTTTCTTCACGGCGCTCCACATAATCCATGGGATGCTGAGGTGTATAGAACTGACAATGGGGACCTATCAGGGTGTGTTTTCCGATACGGATATAGCCTCCATCGAGCATGATACAGTCATAGTTCATAAACACATTTCCCCTAAAATGATTACCTGTACCATGGTCACAATGGAAAGGCGGACAGATGGTAGTGCTTTGCGGAATACCGGGAATCAGTTCTTCTATCACCTGACGGTAGTCTTCATCGTAGATGGTCATGGAACGCAAACAGGCACAGACTTTCTTGGCGTGTACCAGACTGGCATGTATTTCAGGGTCGGAAAAATAATAGAGCTCCTGACTGCGCATTTTTTTCATATTCTGTTTTCATAGGCTTTAATACTAAAATTACCAGGCTCAAAGGTAGAGGGATTTTTGTTTATTTGCAATGAGATTTGATACTCATTAATTTTACTACATATAGGTAAAAACAAGAAAAGCCCTGAAAATGCGAATACACACACTTCAAGGCTTATACTTATATGTTGAGAATCTTTTACAAGCTATAATATCTTATAATCATATCATTGCTTTATCAGTGTCATTGTATATTCTGTATCACTATCCCATTCTCCTGCATAATCATACCAAGTGTATTTATAAGTGGCCTGATTGCCAGAAATAGAGATTGTGCCTTCTATATATCATCATGATTCAGAATAATTTTCAGCTTATCGTCGTTCAAGGTATAAGAACAGTCAGAAGATATTTCATCATCTTCCAGATTAAACCTCCGTCAGCCTTAAAGGTAAATTTACCAGAATGCATATCCTCATCTATGGTGGAAGTATAGCTCCATGTACCTTCTATAGCTGAGGTTGCAGCTCCATTTTCATCATCACCACAAGACGCGAAAGTTACACACATCATCATGGTCAATAAAACCATGCCCATTAATTTTAATGCTCTCATCTTTATTGACATTTTACTCCTATGTTCCCTTATCAGAGCGTTATTAATTTTTTTAGTGCGAGGAACATGAACCTAATCACACACTCTTTATTTATAATCATTATTTCTTTAGTAAAAACAAGAAACCCTTGCAAGTTATCACTTACAAGGGTTATTCTTTTCTTCGTACCCAAACACCACATGTCCATCCTATGTCTTTCTCTTTTCACAGGCAATCTGCCACCAAGCCGAGTTTCCAGCAGCTTGACATCGTACAGCTGTCTTCTCCTGCCCTGCTCTCTTACCTGCAGGAAAGGGGGATAAATACGGCACTGGCGAAAAGAGAATGCCGTGAGGCACACTTCACCAACAACGACAAACGGTATTTCGCCATTGCTTTTCCGAACATATCGGGCAGATATGAAATCCGCAACCGATATTTCAAGGGCTGCATCGCACCGAAAGAAATATCACATATCAGACAATCGGGAGAGCAGAGAAAAGCATGTTACGTTTTGAGGGATTCATAGATTGCCTTTCCTTTCTGACACTAAGGCTTGAAAACTGTCCGCAATCCCCCGATTTCAACAGACAGGACTACATGGTTCTGAACTCTGTTGGCAATGTTTCCAAGGCACTCTATGCTATGAGCGCATCCACTGCTTCCTTGACAATGACCGTGCAGGAATGGAAGCCCTGCAGCAAATCAAAAAGGAATATAACAATACCAGACATATACGTAACGTTTCACACATATACGGCGGATGCAAGGATTTGAACGAATACCTGCAAAAACAGGCAGCGGCAAAGAAACAGGCTCAATCCATCAAAGTGAAGACACCGCCCAATAAACCGGGAGGCTTTCGGTTATAGCCCACTATAACTACACGCTTCGCTTACGTAGTTGTGGGCTCTCCCGAGGGGATTAGGGCTTTACCCTAATGACCCACTTAAGGCGTTTCTCCCCTGAGAACCCAGAGCAAAGAGTGACCCTCTCTTTGCAATCTCCGCTTATGGGTGCACCCCTAAGCCCCCCATACGTTTACGAACTGCGGAAAAGCAAACAATAAAGTACAAACCAAAAAACAAGTATTTATGGCAACAAAATCAAGCATACATATCAAGCCTTGCAACATCGCATCGAGCGAGGCTCATAACAGAAGGCTGCCGAATACATGCGCCACATCGGAGAGTCCAGAATCTATGTAGTTCCTGAACTCTCCACCGATAACGAGCAGTGAATAAATCCCAACTTCGGCAGCCCGGATTTGCGGACGCATTATGACAATATCGACAGATGGTAAAGGAAAAGACCGGACGTGCCATGCAGGAAAAGGAACGGGAACGCAAAGGCAAGAACGGCAAGACAGTCAAGATTGCGGGATGCTCCCCCATACGTGAAGGAGTGCTGCTTGTCAGGTCGAACACCACACTGGCAGACGTGCGTAAATTCGGTGAGGAGTGTCAAAGACGGTGGGGAATCACACCGCTGCAAATCTTCCTGCACAAGGACGAAAGGGCATTGGCTGAACGGTCAGCCGGAAGCGGAAGACAAGGAAAGTTTCAAGGTCGGGGACAGATGGTTCAAGCCGAACTATCATGCCCATATCGTTTTCGACTGGATGAACCACGAAACCGGAAAGAGCCGAAAGCTCAATGACGATGACATGATGCAGATGCAGACCTTGGCATCCGACATTCTGCTGATGGAACGTGGACAGTCAAAGGCTGTCACGGGTAAGGAGCATCTGGAACGGAACGATTTTATCATAGAGAAACAGAAAGCCGAGCTGCAACGCATGGATGCTGCCAAACGGCACAAAGAAGAACAGATAAATCTTGCCGAGCAGGAACTGAAACAGGTAAAATCAGAAATACGCACTGACAAATTAAAGAAGACAGCCACCACAGCAGCGACAGCCATAACAAGCGGAGTTGCTTCTCTTTTCGGAAGCGGAAAACTGAAAGAACTGGAACGTGCCAACGAAAAACTGCAAGACGAGGTTTCAAAACGGGACACCAGTATTGAAAAATTGCAGAGCCAGATACAGCAGATGCAGAAACAGCATGATACGCAGATACACAATCTCAGAGAAATGTACAGACAGGAACTTGACATGAAGGAAAAAGAACTGTCACGGCTCGCCAGAATCATAGACAAGGCTTTCAGGTGGTTTCCGATGTTCAAGGAAATGCTGCGCATGGAAAAGTTCTGTGCCATGCTGGGATTCTCTAAAGAAATGACAGAAAGTCTTTTGGTCAAGAAAGAAGCCTTGAAATGCAGCGGTAAAATCTATTCAGAACAGCACAGACGGAACTTTGATATAAAGGATGATATTTTAAGGGTGGAAAATGACCCTGACGATGAAAGCAGGCTGAACCTGACAATAAACAGGAAGCCGATTGCCGACTGGTTCAGGGAGCAATGGCACAGGCTTAGATACGGAACAAGACTGTCGCAACAGGAAGAAAAGAAAAGTAGAGGAATTAAGATGTAACTTGATAGTTTGCGACTCTAGATTCCCGATTATCAATTAAATTGTGTATCTTTGCCAATGGATTGAGGAAACTCTTTCCAAGACATGTTAGAATTAGAAGAAGCGTTATGCTGGTCGTGGTATCGGAAACCTGGGAAATTTCTTAAGACATACAAACGATGATGGCATAGTGGTTCTCACGCTATAGCGTGGGCTGCTATTGTTATATCTGTTTGTATGGGTTTTCCTAGGACCTCCGACACAGGTGAACGATTTGTGGTTCACGCTTCGTGCGTTAGGAATGACAATTAACCAATAAACATAGTTCATATGAACATTAAGCAATGCATCTATTTATTTGCCGCAATCGCATTTTCACTCTCATCTTGTAGCGATGACAGCGGCATGGAAAATGATTTTGAGCCTAAGACTCATCTCTAGAAAAAAGGCAAAAATGAATATTATCTTCTTAAAAGTGAATATTGCCCTATTTGGAAACCCCTCTATCTTTGCAGTTGATTATGAAAGTATTGATATGAAACAACTAATATTCATTTTTACCGTTGCATGGGGTGCTGTAGCAGGCAGCCGTGCGCAAGAGGTGCTTACTTTGGATGATTGTCTTCGTTGGGGTATTGAAAATAACCTTTCTCTCCGGGGACAGCGCAATGAGATTCAAAAAAGCAAATATGCTATTTCTGAAAACCGTGCCAAGTTATTACCGCAAATTAATGGAGTGGCTAATTTTAACGACAACTTCGATCCTCCAGTGTCCGTAACAGATGGTTCTGCTTATGACAAACCTTATAATGTAACCCAGACGCTGCAGTATAATGCCGCAGCCGGATTGCAGCTTCAAATGCCACTCTATAATCAGACGGTTTATACCGCTCTTTCCATTTCGAAGGTATTGGATGAAATCAGCCGTCTGTCTTATGAAAAAGCGCGCGAGGACTTGATGATGCAGATTGCTAAGATGTACTATCTGGGACAGGCCACGGCCGAGCAGATAACGCTGGTTAAAGCCAATATTGCGCGTCTGGAGGAATTGCGTGACATTACGGTGGCTTTCTATGACAATGGCATGGCTATGGAGGTGGATGTGAAGCGTGTCAATATAAACCTGGAAAACTTGCAGGTACAGTATGACAATGCACAGGCCATGCTGGCTCAACAGCTGAATATGCTGAAATATGTGATGGATTATCCGGCAGAGAAAGATATAACGCTGGAACCGGTGAATGCTGAAACTATTGCTCCGATTGAATTGACCGGCTTGTCAGAAAATCTGTATGAGCTTCAGTTGCTTCAGTCGAAGAGCGACTTGGCAGAACGGCAGAAAAAGATGATTTCCCATGGATACATTCCTTCACTTACATTGACGGGCAACTGGATGTATACGGCTTATACGGATAAGCTTCATCATTGGTTTCATTCCGGCCCCTCCAATCATTGGTATCGTTCTTATGGTTTAGGCTTGGCACTGCGTGTCCCTATTTTTGATGGATTAGATAAGAGGTATAAAATTCGCAAGGCGAAAATTGATCTGGAGAATATTCGTTTGGCGCAAGAGAATACGCGGAAGAATCTGGAGACACAATATATCAACGCTACGAACGATTTGATGAATAACCAACGCAATTTCAAGAAACAAAAGGATAATTATCTTTTGGCGGAGGATGTCTATGAGGTAACATCTGACCGCTATCGGGAGGGTATTGCCTCCATGACAGAGGTTTTACAGGATGAAATGCGTATGAGTGAAGCGCAGAACAACTATATCAGTGCGCATTATAACTATCGTGTAACTCACCTTTCTTTGCTGAAGTTGACTGGACGTGTAGAAAGTCTGCTGAAGTAAGTTCTCAATTATTTTATTCATAGTCAATGATCAGCTATCAATTTTAAACATATGGAAACAACAGATAAAAACAGTGCTGCAATGAGCACACATCACGAACAGGCTAAGAAATTGAGAAAATTGCGCACCCGCCAGCGTGTGGTAAGCCTGATTGGTATAGCTATTTTAGTTTGGGGGATTATTCAGGTTACTTTCTTGTTTCTGGATTATAAAAATACAGAATCCAGTAATGATGCTCAAATAGAGCAATATATCTCGCCGGTTAATCTGCGTGCTTCAGGTTATATCAAGAAAATCTATTTCACCGAACATCAGGAAGTGCACAAAGGTGATACGCTGTTGGTGCTGGATGACCGTGAATACAAGATCCGTGTGATGGAAACTGAGGCTGCCTTGAAGGATGCATTGGCCGGAGCTACTGTAATTGGTGCCACACTTCAGACGACACAAACCACAGCTTCGGTGTATGATGCTTCTATTTCTGAAATTGAAATTCGTCTGGCAAAATTGGAAAAAGACCGTCAGCGTTATGAAAATCTGGTGAAACGTAATGCTGCTACGCCCATACAGCTGGAGCAGATTGAAACTGAATATTCTGCTCTACAACGCAAACTGGAAGCTACGAAACGTCAGCGCAGTGCAGCCTTGTCCGGTGTGAATGAAGTTTCGCATCGTCGTGAAAATGTGGAAGCCGGTATTCAGCGTGCCACAGCGGCGTTGGAGATGGCCAAATTGAATCTGTCTTATACTGTAGTCGTGGCTCCGTGTGACGGTAAGCTGGGACGTCGGGCTTTAGAGGAAGGTCAATACATTACTGCCGGGCAGACCATTACATATATCTTGCCGGATACTCAGAAGTGGGTGATTGCCAATTACAAAGAGACTCAAGTGGAAAATCTGGCTATCGGTCAGAAAGTAAGGATAAAGGTGGATGCAGTAAGTAATAAAGAGTTTACGGGTAAGATTACTGCTATTTCCGGTGCAACTGGAGCCAAGTATTCTTTAGTTCCTACTGATAATTCTGCCGGTAATTTTGTAAAAATTCAACAGCGTATTCCGGTTCGCATTGATTTTATCAATCTTTCTGAAGAAGACAATGATCGCCTGGCTGCAGGTATGATGGTGGTTGTGAAAGCTAAACTCTGATGTTATGTCCTCTTATCCAAGAAATTATCCGTTCTACAATTGGGTGCCCAAGTGGTTGGGCATTCTGATATTGGTGTTGATGTTCATCCCCATTCTTACTGTGGGTGGTGTGTATTCTGTGAACAGTACTGAGATGATGAGCGGGCTGGGTATCATCTCAGAACATATCACTTTTACCAATTTTGCCACCTCCATCGGGATGGCTGCTTTTTGTCCGTTTTTATACCGGCTGGTGGTGATTCGAAGAGAAAAAATGATGTGTCTGGCCGGTTTTTCCATGATGTATGTGCTCAGCTATATTTGTGCCGAAACCGACAGTATCTTTTTGTTGGCTCTCTGTAGTGTGTTGATGGGCTTCCTTCGCATGGTACTGATGATGGTCAACCTGTTCACCTTAATCCTTTATGCAGGGCGCATTGAGGCCTATTTGAAAATTAAGCCGGGGCTGGAGCCGGTAGACGGTGAGGGCTGGGATAAGCTTGATATTGAACGAAGCATAGCGCAGCCTGGCATTTATCTGTTCTTTATGATATTAGGACAGCTGGGAACATCGCTGACTGCCTGGCTGGCTTATGAATATGAATGGCAGTATGTGTATTACTATATGATGGGGATGCTGTTGGTATGTATCCTGGTTATTTTCGTAACCATGCCATACCATCGCTTCCAGAACAAGCGTTTCCCCATTAATTTCCGTCAGTTTGGCAATGCTACCTTGTTCTGCATTCCGCTGGTGTGTTTTACATATGTCATGGTGTATGGAAAGGTGCTGGACTGGTGGATGATCCTACTATCCGCATGGCCGCGATTACTGCAGTTCTTACGGGTGCTTTATTCTTTTATATGGAATCCACACACCGCAGTCCGTATTATCAGGTGGGCGTGCTGAAGTTGCGCACCATTCGTATGGGAGTATTGTTCTATTTTTTGCTAATGTTTCTCAATTCCAGCGCCATGTTTGTCAATGTGTTTGCCGGCATTGGCATGAAACTGGATAACTGGCAGAATGCTTCGCTGGGCAACTGGACCATGTTGGGCTATTTCATCGGGGGGATGATTACCATCTTTCTCAGCATGAAGAAGGTGCATTTCAAATATATCTTTGCAGGCGGATTTGTCATGTTGGGCTTGGCTGCTCTTTTTATGTATTTTGAGGTGCAGACGGATGGTCTGTATGAACGGATGAAATATCCGGTTATTATCCGTTCCACAGGCATGATGATGCTCTATTCGCTCATTCCCACTTATGCCACTCAGCGGATGCCTTATAAATTTCTGTCATCATGGATTTGTACCATGATTACCATCCGTATGGTCATTGCTCCCAGTTTGGCGCGGCAGTATATACCAATGCCCTGCAGGAGCGTCAGCAGAACTATGTTACCCGTTATGCACAAGATATTGATTTGCTACATCCTGACGCTTCCGCTTCTTTTATGAGTACCGTACGTGGCATGAGTTATCAGGGAAAAAGTAAGGCTGAAGCAGTGAACATGGCAGCCATGTCCGTCAAGGGACGTGTTCAGGTACAGGCCACTTTGGTTGCAGTCAAGGAAATGGCAGGCTGGACACTCTATGCCTGTCTGGCATGTGCAATATTTGTGCTGGTTGTGCCTTATTCTAAGAGAAAATTAGTATCTTAGTCGCTTGAAAGTGCCTAATGCACACGGACAAGCATGTATGAAGACAGTTCAAGAACGTATTACATTATTAGGAAAGGCTTTGTTTAGGCGAGATGACATATGCAGTTCGGAAGGAAGTATTTCCTCCTTCCCAATTCTCTTTCACACCCCATTTTTGGTCAGTGGGGTGGGAATAGTGATTTGTATGCAAGGGTTTTTTACTTTTGCCCTGAATCGTTGTGTGATGCGAGCATCTGCCGGAGAAACCTTGTTTATTCCTGATGGAGCGGAGTTTCGGGTTATGGAAGAGTCTTCTGATTTGGATGTGCATTTCCTGCTGTATCAGGTTGAACTATCCGTGATATTTTAGGGAATCAGGTCGTATCTATGTACCTTTATTCTCAGTTAGTGCCCAAACCTTGTTATGTTTGGCAGACTGGCGAAGAGGATGAGTTACTCCGTTATATGATGCAGCTTGATGCTACCCTTCTTCAAAATGATACTTTCCGTCAGTATGAGCAGAAACTGTTGCTGCTGGCACTGACCATCGGCTCTGTTCGCTCTATAATCGTAAGTTGATGAACAATCAGAATGCGATGGGACATCGTAATGAGGTGTTCTTAAAGCTTATTTCGCTGATTGAACAGTATTATATGCAGGAACGTGGAGTGGAGTTTTATGCCGATAAATTATGTCTCTCACCTAAATACTTTCTGTCATATGCAAAATCAATATGCGGATATACAGTAAAAGGATTTGGTGTCTAAGTCCATTATACGGAAGAGTATTTCTCTTTTAAAAAATACACAGAAAAACATACAAGAAATTGCAGATATGTTCAATTTTCCTAATGCCTCTTTTTTTGGAACTTTCTTCAAAAAGCAAATGGGCATGTCTCCTGGACAATATCGCAAGAACATCACTTTTTAATTCGCCTTCATTATGGCTAAGATCTGTATAAAAAAAGCAACTACTAAGTGCGAAATGGATGATTTCGTACGACTTCACCGCAAGTTATATGTACTGCACCCCAAAAGTTAGACACAAAACTTTTGGGGTGTTTTTTATGAAGTACAGTTATGAACAACGGCTTATTATCGTTAGCCGGGTAAAACAAGGAGAGTTAATAGCTCATTTGTCAAAGGAGTATCATATCAATAAGACTCAGATATTGGCATGGGTGAGAAT
>ENA-OQIO01001469-OQIO01001469.1-human-gut-metagenome-genome-assembly--contig:-NODE-1469-length-11455-cov-1.415696_pt1 | contig 11455 bp, 18 predicted proteins | sample MGYA00242573_ERZ504737 | MGnify/ENA primary metagenome ERZ504737 (study PRJEB26092, sample SAMD00036203) | human gut metagenome | host: Homo sapiens | study: EMG produced TPA metagenomics assembly of... | reverse complement strand
GAGACCCTTTCGTTCTTAGGGAAGGCGGACTGCCTTAGAACTTCTGCATCGTGACATCCAGCAACAAACATAATACCAAGTCTTTCTCATGGACCGGGGTAAGCCACGATGATGAACTAAATAGAAATTACCGATTTGATTGCTCCCAGCAGTTCCTCATACGTCTCATAAGCCGGAATCTCCGGATAATCTTCCTTAATTTTCTCAGTCGTTCGGAATAAGAATCCTGCTTTTCCTGCCTGGATCATGCCCAGATCATTGTATGAATCACCGCTTGCGATCGTGTCAAATCCAATGGACTGCAGTGCTTTTACGGTGCTGAGTTTGGAATTTTCCACACGCATCTTAAAGTCTGTGATCTCACCGTTATCTGCAATCTCAAGGCTGTTGCAGAACAGTGTCGGTCTTCCAAGCTTTTCCATCAAAGGCTGTGCGAACTCTGTAAATGTATCACTGATCAGGATTACCTGACTAAATGAGCGCAGTTCGTCTAAGAATTCTTTCGCTCCCGGAAGCGGGTCAATCTTGGCGATCGTCTCCTGAATCTCTTTGATTCCAAGTCCGTGTTCCTTTAAAATGTCCAGTCTCCATCTCATCAGTTTATTGTAATCCGGTTCATCTCTTGTCGTTCTTTTTAATTCCGGGATTCCACTTTCCTCGGCAAATGCGATCCATATTTCCGGTACTAATACTCCTTCAACATCCAGGCATGTAATATACATTCTATGATTCCTCCTATACTTTCTGTCTTTTTGCTTTTTATCATAACACAAGTCTGTTTATTTTACATTCTTTTTATAAGCAATTCTTCAACTGCAGCATATCTAATATTTTATCTGTCCTATTTATCTCTTTCCCAACTGCCAGAATGCTACTGCACTGGCGGCCGCGACATTCAGCGAATCTACACCATGCGACATTGGAATCATTACCGTATAATCGCAGTCTGCAATTGTCTCCGGCGCCAGTCCGTCTCCTTCTGTTCCCAGTATCACTGCCAGCTTATCTTCTTTCATAAGTTCCGGATCATCAATGCTTGCAGAATCTTCTTTCAAAGCCATCGCCGCCGTCTTAAATCCCAATTCACGCAATATCTTCATTCCTTCTTCCGGCCAGATTACAGAGTTATCCACAAATGTCCACGGAATCTGGAATACTGTCCCCATACTTACACGGCTTGCCCGCCTGTAAAGTGGATTACTGCATCCCCCTGTCAGAATCACCGCGTCCATGTGAAGTGCTGCCGCAGAGCGGAAAATCGCTCCTACATTTGTAGGATTCATTACATTCTCCAATACTGCTATTCTGTCACATCCGCTACAGATTTCCTGCAGGCCAGGCAACCTCCTTCTTTTCATCGCACATAGCATTCCCCTGGTCAGTTTAAATCCCGTAAGTTTCGTAAGTACTTCAAATTCTGCCGTATATACCGGTACATTGCCACATTTTCCAAGTACAGCTATCGTTTCCGCATCTTCCAAAACCTGCTTTTTTTCCACCAGAACAGACACAAGCTCATATCCTCCATCCAATGCCCGGCTAATAACTTTCGGACTTTCTGCAATAAACAGTCCATCCTCCGGATGATCCTTGTTCAAGAGCTGTGCTTCTGTAAGTCTTGCATATACATCTAGTTCCGGAGCGTCAAAATCCGTAATTTCTATCATATTCTGTATTATTTTTTCATTTATGCTTTCTGTATTGTTCATGATCATTTCCTCTTTTTTATTATCATCTGGATCTTATTGTTATCTCATTATACAGAATGAAATAATTTCTCAATTCCATAAATATTTTATGCACATAAGCCCGGACTTTATGTTAAGTGGATAAGTATGAGCAGATATTTATTTTGATGTAAGGAGAATCTTTCACTATGATGACTGAACTTGAGAAATATTATAATAAATTTAACGAAGAAAAAACGCCTTGGAAGCCGACATGGACAAGTAGAATTTACCACTTCTATGAAATATATACATGAATATCTTCCGGAAGATAAATCAGCAAAAATTCTGGATGTAGGTGCCGGTACGCGTTACAGTGTAGCCCTTGCCGAAGAAGGTTACGATGTTACCGCTGTTGAACTGGTTAAATATAATCTTGGGATCTTAAAAAAGAAAAACAGTTCTGTAAAAGCCTATCAGGGAAATGCAATGAAACTTTCCCGCTTTCCGGATAAGGAATTTGATTTAGTTCTGGTCTTTGGTCCAATGTATCATCTATATTCTATGGAAGATAAAGTCAAAGCACTGACCGAAGCCAGACGTGTATTGAAAGATGATGGTGTAATTCTTGTTGCTTATTGCATGAATGAGTACAGCGTGCTGACCTATGGATTCAAACAGAATCATATCTTAGAATGTATCGAGAACGGAAAGATTGACGACAACTTCCGTGTACAACCCAAACCTGAAGACCTTTATGATTATGTCCGCCTGGAAGATATGGATGCTTATAATAAAGCTGCCGGTCTGGAACGAATCAAGGTCATCTCTGCCGACGGACCTTCGGATTATATGCGTCCGGTGCTGAATGCGATGGATGAGGAGACATTCGAGACTTTTATCCGGTATCATCTTTCGGTGTGTGAACGGCCGGAGCTTGTGGCGCCGGATCACATACCGTGGATATTTTAAAGAAAAGCATTATTTAATACATGAACCGTCTGCCATCCGGACTATTTCTGTTTCCAGGATACCGCTACCCGTAGAATATAAGCTCATTTCTTCTTGTGATTTCGCAAAAACAGAGTGCACTCTGTTATTATATTTAAAACCTGCAGAAATTCCTCAAAATGCATGGACTTATGTTACATTTGTTTACATCTTCTTTGCAGCAGTACTTCCAATCTGGCTGATCAAACAGCCTCGTGATACAATGACAATTTATATGTTCATCGGAATGATCGCCGGTACCGCACTTGGACTTCTTGTCGCACATCCGGCTATGAATCTTCCGGTACTTCATCTAAGACTGTATCGAATGAAAAAGATATGTTAAAAGTTGGTTACGGAGCCATGGTTCTGGAAAGTCTTCTGGCCGTACTTGCACTTTGCGTCGCAGGTGCTGCAGCCGCTGCTGACGGAACACCGGCCGCAGGAACACCATTCCAGGTATTCTCAAGCGGCGTTGCCGGATTCTTTGAAATGTTCGGTATCCCGGTTTACATCGCACAGTGCTTTATGACCATGTGTGTATCTGCACTGGCACTTACCAGTCTGGACGCCGTTGCACGTATCGGATATGCCAATATCTGGCCACTGTTCGGATCTGCCAACCAGTTACTGTCCGCACTGGTAGAAAGAACCATCGGACTTGTCAAAGCTTACGCAGCCGGATCTGCCACATTCCGGGTAGAAGGCTTACAGCTTATCATTGCAATTCTTCTGATGGCACTTGGCCTTATTATTGTCATCAATTCACTGAAAGCTTACTTTAAAGCACAGAAAGAATCTGCATAGATTAATTTTTAAGAATTAAAGCGCAAATCAAATCCAATTACAATCCCCACCAGTAATTGCAAGACTCAAAAGCGCATCCATCTTTTCAACCTCTTCCTCGCCTTCAATCTTCTGAAGGAGCTCCGCTGTATCCAGCACATCTTCTAATGACTCGTCCGGTCCGATCTCGTAATCTATCTCCTGTTCGCAGTCCGGGCATGGAATATACTTCATCGTTTGTAATGACAGGAAACGGTTTCCGCATTTCCTGCATTCATAATATCCGCATTCCTTTGTCCCGTCCGGTACATAATACATATCACTCACCACCTTATATTTCTTACTACTTTCGCTACTTCCAGCAGTCAAGCTTCTCTTTCATTCCGATATCCTTACTCTTGAACACCGGATTCATTCCCATTTTAAGCTGTCTTTCATAATCTTTCAATGCCTTCATTGTCGTATTAGACAGAATGTCAACAGGTTGTCACAGTAAAAGCAGTTACCAAGCAGTGTCGTAAATGCAAATAATACCATAGACACGGTGATGAATACCGGCCCGAATGTTCCAAGCGATTCCTGAAGTGCGGCCTGTACCCATGGTGCTCCCTGAAGTGCTTCTGACGGGGCAACTCCGGATGACATACACATCATTGCGGTTGCCGTACACAATAATAATGTGTCAATAAACACCGATACAGATTGCGGAAGATACACCTACAATATTTCCCGTACCAACTCTTGATGCAGTGGAGACCATAAGTGCCTGAAAAGAAGAGACTACATCTTCATCATCCGGTTTCTCCATTACTGCTTTACAGGCACTGTGAAACAGACGCACCTGCGGGAAGCTCGTCCGGATTGTAAAATACACACCAGCTCCGATTAATATGATAACTAACAGTTTACTGTACATAAATGAGCTGATGTTATCAATGATCATACTTAACATACTTTTATTTTTCTCTATAAATATACAGTAATTCTGCGAGTTTGGGAAGAATAAATTGCATACATTGACACTGGCACTTATTTCCTCTATATTATTGTCTATATAAGAAAAGGAGATTCATATGTTATTATTCAAATCATTCACTATATTAATTATCGGATTTGTCCTGCTGATCAAGGGTGCAGATTTTTTTGTAGAGGGAAGTTCTGCTGTAGCAAAACGTCTCCGGATTCCTTCTATGATCATCGGGATGACCATCGTAGCCATGGGAACCAGTCTTCCAGAATGCGCCGTCAGCGTGACTGCCTCCCTCACCGGCAATAATTCCCTCGCTATCAGTAATGCTGTCGGATCCAACATTTTTAACCTGTTAGTAGTCTGCGGTGTCTGTTCTTTTATTCGTCCCGCTTGCTGTACAGAAAAGTACTTTACAGAAAGAATTCCCGTTATCTATCTTCTGTGCGGGACTTTTGCTTTTGCTTGGATATCTTGGCATGACACTCGGACGGATAGACGGAATTATCTTCCTTATTATATTTGCCGGATATCTGCTCTGGATGATCCGCTCTGCCAAAAGAGCACGTCACAATATAACTTCTGCGGATTCTTCTTCTGCACAAAAAGTGAGAAAGCTCACTTTCCGAAGAAGAAATCGAGCAGGTTGCCTCCCATATCAACCTCCTTCCGTTATGGAAATGTCTCATTTTCATACTGGGCGGTATGATTGCGATCAAATATGGCGGTGATTTCGTCGTTGACGGGGCATCCACAATTGCATCCAGTCTGGGACTTAGCCAGACACTGATTGGACTTACGATCATTGCCATGGGAACCAGTCTTCCGGAGCTTGTCACCTCCATCGTTGCCGCCAGAAAGGACGAAGTCGATATGGCACTTGGTAATGTCATCGGCTCTAATATCTTCAATATCCTTTTTGTACTCGGTGTCGCGGCAGCAATCAGTCCGGTGGGATTCGCTCTGGAAAATATAATCGACATTGCTTTCCTTATCATAATCAGTGCAATCACTCTCGTCTTTGCATGGACTTCGAAGGAAATCAACCGTAAAGAAGGAATTATCATGCTGGTATTATATGCCGCTTATATGGTATATATCTGCATGCGTTAATATTTGTAATTATGAAAGGACGGACATTTTATGAAAATTGTATTTTTAGATGCCAAAACAATCGGGGACGATATTGACCTGTCCGGATTTGATTCACTTGGTGAAGTTACCAAATATAACTTTACCACTCCGGAAGAAGCTCCGGAACGCGTGAAAGACGCAGATGTTCTTATCATTAACAAAGTTCCGATCAATGAAAATACGGTCGGAACAGCAAAGAATCTGAAACTGGTCTGTGTTACTGCAACCGGAACCAACAATCTGGATAAAGACTATCTGGATTCCCACAAAATTGCCTGGAGAAACGTTGCCGGTTATTCCACAGAAACAGTTACTCAGCATACATTTGCCATGCTTTTCTATCTGCTTGAAAAGCTGCGCTATTACGATGATTATGTAAAAGATGGAAATTATATTAACGATACTTCTTTTACTCACTTTGCAGAACATTTTTCAGAAATCAATGGCAAGACGTGGGGAATCATCGGACTTGGCGCGATCGGACGCCGCGTTGCCCAAATTGCCCGGGCATTTGGTGCAATGTCATCTATTATTCAGCCTCCGGACGCCCTGCACAGGATGGATATACGCAGGTTGATTTCGATACCTTGCTTACCACTTCGGATATTATCTCTGTCCATGCACCACTGAATGAACACACCGAAAATCTTCTGGATAAATGCGCATTTGCAAAGATGAAAGAAACCTGTATCTTCCTGAATCTCGGCCGTGGTCCGATCGTTGTTGAACAGGATCTGTACGACGCACTTGTAAATGGCGAAATTGCTGCCGCAGGTCTGGATGTCTTATCTGCCGAACCAATGAGTGAGAAAAATCCGCTTATCAAGATCCAGGACAGCCGCCGGCTTTTCATTACGCCGCATATTGCTTGGGCAAGCGTAGAAGCACGTACCAGACTGATGCAGATCATCCTGGATCAGGTGAAAGAATATTTCCATATGTAGAACACTAACTACTCATTAAAGTTTGATATGAAACAATTTTACATTATTTATTGAATCATTCCTACATTCATGCTATCATATATCATTGTACCTAATGAAAAAGAGTGAAAAAATATATGAATAGACGTCCTGATTCCCAGGCGTCTCTGTGGAGGAATGAGAACTATGAGTGAACGTGGATCTGCTCCTGCAGCAGAAAATAAGATGGGAACAATGCCCGTCGGAAAATTAGTATTCAATATGTCACTGCCAATGATGGTTTCTATGCTGGTACAGGCGCTTTATAACATCGTTGACAGTATCTTCGTAGCAAAATTATCAGAAAATGCACTGACTGCTGTATCGTTAGCCTTCCCGCTTCAGACACTTCTGATCGCGGTAGCTACCGGTACCGGCGTCGGTATGAATGCCCTCCTGTCAAAATCACTGGGAGAACATAACTTTAAAAAGGCGAATAAAATTGCTGATAATACGGCATTTATCTATGCCATCAGTTACATTGTATTTTTAATCCTCGGCTTTACGATCGTAAGACCTTTCTATGCAAGTCAGATTGGAAACGCAGATGTCGAGATCATGGAACTTGGAATTGATTACCTGAGTACGGTTATGATCTTTTCCTTTGGTCTGTTCACACAGATCTTCTTTGAACGGTTACTGACTTCTACCGGAAGAACTATCTTCAGTATGACTTCTCAGTTATGTGGTGCGATTACAAACATTATCCTGGACCCGATCATGATCTTCGGTCTTCTGGGATTCCCGAAGATGGGTGTTACCGGAGCCGCCGTTGCGACCGTTATCCGGACAATGTGTTGCCGGAATCGTTGCCGGAACCTGTAATCACAAATATAACCATGACGTATCATTAAGTTTCAAAGGCTTCCGACCGGATATCCGTCTGATCGGACACATTTATGCAGTAGGTATTCCATCTATTATTATGCAGTCTATCGGATCGATCATGACTTATTCGATGAACCGCATTCTGATTGAATTTTCTTCAACTGCAACTGCTGTATTCGGTGTATACTTCAAGCTTCAGAGTTTCTTCTTCATGCCGGTATTCGGTCTGAACAATGGTATCACGCCGATCATTGCTTACAACTATGGTGCACAGCAGAGAAATCGTATGATCAAGACGATCCGGATCAGTCTGACGACTGCATTCTGCCTTACTTTCATTGGATTCCTCTGCTTTGAAGGTATCCCACAGGTATTACTTGGAATGTTCAATGCGTCTGACGCCATGCTGAAAATCGGTGTTCCGGCACTTCGTATCATCGGTATCCATTATCTGATCGCATGGTTCTGCATCATTGCCGGTACCGTATTCCAGGCACTTGGCAAAGCAGTATTCAGTATGATCGTATCCATCATGCGTCAGCTGGTTGTGCTGATCCCGTCAGCTTATATCTTGTCTAAGATTGGTGGCTTACATATAGTGTGGTGGGCTTTCCCGATTGCGGAAGTGATATCATTTATTGTGTCTACGGCATTTTTGATCAATTTATAAGACAATTATTAGTAAGATTCCGGAAGGGAAATTATAAAATAAGAAGCGGAAAAAGTTTACATTCACAACTTTTTCGCTTCTTTTATTTTTCCTTTTACAATTCACAATATAAATTCCCACACAAAACCAAATCAATGCACTCAGACTTCTTGCATTAAATGCCTGGCTGACTTCTCCAAGAACCAACGCCGATAACACCACGCTGCAAAGTGGATTGACAAATCCGAAATCGCCACTTTCGATACTTCGTTATGCGCCAGCAGAACCGACCAGAGTGTATACGCCACAGCCGATACCATTGCCAGGTAGAGAATCAATACTACTCCTGCAATCGACATATGATCCAAGTGTCCGCCCATCAGGATTCCGACTATGAACAGCAACACACCTCCCATGAAGAACTGACAACCGCTTAAAATAACCGGTGATACTTTTTTGGAGAAAATATTGATCAGTACGGTTGACGCTCCATAAGAAAGCTGCGCGATCAGCACGAAGCCTTCTCCTGTCAGCCTGAATCCCATGTCCATAGAGCCGCCTGCCATGTTGATGATCACGACTCCCGCAAATCCGAGGATGCAGCCAGCAAGTTTTCTGCCTGTCATCTTTTCATTTCTTACTAACAGACATGCCATTAAAATTGCAATAAAATTGCCTAGACCTGTGATGATCCCGCCTTTACACCGGATGTATGTGCCACTCCGATGTAAAAGAAAAAGTACTGGACGAAGGTCTGAGCAAAGCAAACTGGGATAACATACTTGAATATCTTTCCGTCCGGAAGGACAACTCTTTTTTCCCGGATGGATGCGAACAGTAATACAAGAATTCCCGCCAGTGCGAACCGGATACCGGCAAAAACAATCTGGCTTGCGGTGTCCGCTGAATCAACGGCAAGAATCTGGTAGCCTGTCTTGATCACGGGAATTGCACTGCCCCATAAGATGCAGCAGACACACGCCAGAGCTGCGACTACCCATGTTCTGGTTAATATATTTTGTTTTTCTGAAATTTGCATTTGTGACATTTCTTTACTCTCTGGAATTCTGGTTCTATTTTTCAATCTCAATCTTCTCTTTCAGCACGACACATCCTGCCATATCACCGATAACATTAACACAGGTTGCTCCCATATCGCACAGAGTATTGATACTAATGTAGACACCCATAACTCCTGCAGGAAGTCCGGCCATTGTAGCAAGTGCCGCGAATGATGCGATTGCACCTCCCGGGATTCCCGGTGTTCCGACTGACAGAAGGACGTTCGCCAGAAGGATGATGATCATCATGGAAATGCTGACATGCACGCCGCATGCATTTGCAAAGAACATGATCATAAAGGACATCAGGATCGATACAGCATCCATGTTAACCGTTGCTCCAAGCGGGATCGTGATACTTGAGATCTGGTTCGGAACTCCAAGTTTATCTTCGACACAGCTTTTACTCAGCGGAATGGTAGCTGAACTTGAGCATGTACCAAATGCATTCAGTGCCGCCGGCATGATCGCCTTGAAGAACTTCACCGGACTTGTCTTGCCGAGAATGCTCACTGTGCCGCCATATACGATAAATGCAAATCCAAAGAATGCGACATATAAGATAATCAGCTGCGTAGCCAGTGATACGATCGTCTTTGTACCATTCGCCTCTACAACCGGAACGATCGTACAGAAGACTCCGATCGGTGTGAAATACATCACCGTACTGATGATCTTCAGACATGCTTCATTGCAGGAGTCGATGACCTTTAATAATGGCTCACCTTTTTCTCCAATCGCAATCAGTGTGAATCCCATAATCAGCGCAAATACCAGCACCTGCAGCATATTACCTTCTGCAAATGCGGATACCGGGTTAGACGGGATCAGTCCCTTGATCGTATCAAGAATGCTGTCCATCTTGGTTGCCTGAATATCAGATGTAGCCATCTTAAAGCTAACGCCTTTTCCAAGACAGATCAGTCTCGGAATGATCAGTCCAACAAAACTTGCGATTGCTGTTGTGCACAGGAAGAACAGCATTGCCGCTCCTGTGATCTTACCTGTCGTCTTGGCACTTCCGATGCTCGCAATCCCCATTACGATCGAACAAAATACCAGTGGGAAGATCATCATATTCAATGCACTCATATAGATACTTCCCAGTACACTTGTTGCAGTCAGAACCACGTTAAACCGTCCCGCCAAAAACAGTCCGGTCAGGATTCCGAGGATCAGTCCGACGAAAATCGCACCGGTGATATGCTTTCTGTACCACTCATAAAAACTCTTCATTTGTATGTACTCTCCTTACTTTTCAACTATAATATAACGTCTATATTTTACTATACACATATAGGCTATAGTTTATATCAAAAAGAGTGGAACGTCAATGTCCCACTCCTTATACCGTAAATTTCTCCACATAATAATTCTGTATCTCTGTAAGGATATACGCCTCATAATACTCCACCGGAATCTCCCGGTTCTCTTCCAGACTATTTTTACTATTTTATCAGTCATCTAACAGTACATCATTAACCACATCGTATGCATCTTCCAATGCATCCAACGCTTCCGTCAGAGTGTCTGCTTTATCCACTTCACCGGCTTCTTCATATTCATCCAGTATATTTACCAGAGAATCTTTTACTTGTTGGATGGATGTTATCAGGTCTTTTAACTGTTCTTCTTTTGTTGATGTGGTATTTATATTTACTATTTTGCTCACATTGTACCTCCCGTATTCTTGCCTATTTATTCTCTTGCTGATACATTTTTTCCAGTGTTCTAATTCTGATTCTTTACACTCATCTCATGCCATTCTTCCCCGCCCCAGGTTGACTGCGCGATTCCTTTATCTTTAAATCCGAATTTCTCATACATCGCTACCTTCGATTCCAGGCAGGTAAGGATAATCTCTTTTCTTCCCCTTCCCCATTCTCTTTCGAGATACCGGTGTACCAGTTCTCTTGCAAGTCCCTGACTGCGGTATTCCGGCAGTACATCCAATCCCAGAAGCATGACATTCTTGCCTTCCGGGTTATGCAGACTGGCATCTGTAAAGAACTCGTCTTTTAATATCTCATCGTCCGTCGCTAGTCCATTTAAAAAACCTGCCATCTTTCCATTTTCTTTATCAATCGCTACCAGAAATAAATCCGCAATTCCGGCAACACGGTCTTTCATATGCTTCTTAGAACAGGCTTCATTCGGCGGAAAACAGATCCTTTCGATCTCTGCTGCTTCTTCTGCTTCGTTCTGTTTTATGTTTCTAAATTCATATCTTTCTGAAATATGTGTATCTGTCATTTGCTTTTCTCCAATCCCATTACCGTATAAAATGTGTCGCAATTCGTTCTTCCTTTTCCGGTAATCCGAACTGTTCTTTTCCAAGCGCAATACTCTTCATCAAGAATGTCATATTTCTTGCAAGTGTACGCATCGTCTGTTTTCCTTCTCCGTCCTGC
>ENA-OQIO01001468-OQIO01001468.1-human-gut-metagenome-genome-assembly--contig:-NODE-1468-length-11457-cov-1.992321_pt1 | contig 11457 bp, 16 predicted proteins | sample MGYA00242573_ERZ504737 | MGnify/ENA primary metagenome ERZ504737 (study PRJEB26092, sample SAMD00036203) | human gut metagenome | host: Homo sapiens | study: EMG produced TPA metagenomics assembly of... | reverse complement strand
GCTTCCGTGATCCTGACCGTTACCCATACCGAACCGGGTCTGCAGGGCAACCGTTCCAACGCCGGTACCAAGCCGGCCCACCGTTGAGACCGGCGCCGAGATCCAGGTGCCGCTGTTCATCGGCGAAGGCGAGAAGGTCAAGGTGAACACCACCGACGGCTCCTACCTCGGCCGCGAGAACTGAGAGTAAGGACAGCGAAGTTTCATGGCACGTTCCACCGCTCGCAAGAGGGCTCTGAACACGTTGTATGAAGCGGATGAGAAGGGACAGGACATCCTGTCCCTTCTTGCTGAGCGCATCGAGCAGCCCGGCGCTCAGACCCCGCTGCCCGACTACGCCATCGAAATCGTCCGTGGCGTGGCGGAGCATATCGCCGCCATCGACGCCATGCTTGACGAACATTCCACCGGTTGGAAGGTCAAGCGCATGGGCGTCGTCGACCGCAATATCCTGCGCATCGCCGCATGGAGATCATGTTCAACGATGATGTTCCCAACATGGTGGCCATCGATGAGGCGTTGAGCCTTGCCAAAACGCTGTGCGACGACGATTCGCCGGCGTTCATCCATGGTCTGCTCAGCGCGGTGAGCGCCGATGCGGAAGCCACTGAAGTGGCCGAACAACCGACCGAACCTTCGGCTGAATAAAGCCGAAAGTTAAGCGATTCGGCCGGGTCGCGAGTCCTAACCGGCCGCTATCCTTGGTACGAATACCTTGACTATAAGGGGGTTTTGGTGAACCAGTATGATTCCGAAGCCGTGATGTTTGACCCTCAGGATGCCGTTCTTGTTCTCGAAGACGGACAGGTGTATGTGGGCGAGCCATACGGCGCGATCGGCACGACCAGCGGGGAGATCGTTTTCGCGACCGGCATGACCGGCTACCAGGAAACGCTTACCGATCCCAGCTACGACCGTCAGATCGTGGTACAGACGTTCCCGCACATCGGGGACACGGGAATCAACGGGGAGGATCCGGAATCCTCCAGAATCTGGGTCGCAGGCTATGTGGTGCGCGATCCCAGCCCGAATGTGAGCAACTGGCGCGCCACCGGCAGCCTTGACGACGATCTCGAATCCAACCACATCGTCGGCATCAGCCATATCGACACGCGCAAGCTGGTACGCCACCTGCGTTCCGCCGGTGTGATGCGCGCGGCCATCTTCTCAGGCGACGCGCTGCTCGACGGTGACGGCAAACTGCGCACCATCGACTCCATGCTCGACGAGGTCAAGGCCACTCCGCAGATGAAGGGCATGAGCCTCTACGACGAGGTCAGCACCAAGGAAGCCTATACCATCGAACCCTGCGGCGAATTCGAAGGCAAGGAACCGCTGTTCACCGTGGCGGCCGTCGATCTGGGCATCAAGTCCATGACCCCGCATCGCATGGCCGAACGCGGCTGCCGCGTGCATGTGGTGCCGTCCACCATCACCTTCGACGAGCTCCAGTCCCTTAATCCCGACGCGTCTTTTTCTCCAACGGTCCGGGCGACCCGGAACAGGCCGATCCTGAAGTGAATCTGCTGCGTCAGGTGCTCGACGCCGGATATCCGTTCTTCGGCATCTGCTTCGGCAACCAGCTGCTGGGCCGCGCGCTCGGCTTCGGCACGTACAAGCTCAAATTCGGCCACCGCGGCATCAACCAGCCGGTCAAGGATATGACCACCGGCAAAATCGAAATCACCGCGCACAACCATGGCTTCGCCGTGGATGCGCCAATCGGCGAAACCGTCGACGCGCCATTCGAGAACGGCAAATACGGCAAGGTGTTCGTCAGCCATATCGATTTGAACGATAACGTGGTCGAAGGCCTGCAGTGCGTCGATATCCCGGCGTTCTCCGTGCAATATCACCCGGAAGCCGCCGCCGGCCCGCACGATGCCGCATACCTGTTCGATCGTTTCGTTGATCTCATGCGTTCCGTCAAGGAGGGAACCCGCAATGCCTAAGCGCACAGACATCAAGTCCGTGATGGTCATCGGCTCCGGTCCGATCGTGATCGGCCAGGCCGCGGAATTCGATTATTCGGGCACCCAGCCTGCCGCGTGCTGCGCGAAGAGGGCATTAGGGTCATTCTGGTCAATTCCAACCCGGCCACCATCATGACCGATCCGGAAATGGCCGACGCCACCTACATCGAGCCGATCTCCACCCCGATCCTCGAGCAGATCATCGCCAAGGAACGTCCTGACGCGTTGCTGCCGACGCTGGGCGGACAGACCGCGCTGAACGCGGCCATGGCGCTGGGCGAGGCGGGCGTGCTCAAGAAGTACAACGTCGAGCTGATCGGCGCGTCCCTTGACGCCATCGATCGTGGCGAGGACCGCGAACTCTTCAAGAAGGTCGTGGAGGAGGCCGGCGCCGAATCCGCCCGCTCCGACATCGCGCATTCCCTTGAGGAAGTCGACAAGATCGCCGAGAAGTTCGGCTACCCGCTGGTGGTCCGTCCGAGCTTCACCATGGGTGGTCTCGGCTCCGGCATCGCGCACGACGAAGACGAGCTGCACCGCATCGCCGGCGCCGGCATCCACTATTCCCCGACCGACGAGGTGCTGATCGAGGAAGGCATCGAAGGCTGGAAGGAATACGAACTCGAGCTGATGCGCGACAAGAAGGACAATGTCGTGGTCGTCTGCCCGATCGAAAACGTCGACCCGGTCGGCGTGCACACCGGCGACTCCATCACCCGTGGCACCGGTCTTCACCCTGACCGACCGCGAATACCAGAAGCTGCGTGACATCGGCATCGCCATCATCCGTGGCGTGGGCGTCGACACCGGCGGCTGCAACATCCAGTTCGCCGTCAACCCGGACACCGGCCGTATCATCGTCATCGAGATGAACCCGCGCGTGTCCCGTTCCTCCGCGTTGGCTTCCAAGGCCACAGGCTTCCCGATCGCCAAGATCGCCACCAAGCTGGCCCTCGGCTACACGCTGGACGAGATCCAGAACGACATCACCCAGTCCACGCCGGCCAGCTTCGAGCCGACCATCGACTACGTGGTCACCAAGGTGCCGCGTTTCGCGTTCGAGAAGTTCCCGGGCGCCGATCCGACGCTGACCACCTCCATGAAGTCCGTCGGCGAGGCCATGGCTCTCGCGGGCAACTTCCAGGAGTCGCTTGGTAAGGCTATGCGCTCCATCGACAAGCGTCACATGGGCTTCAACTGGATGGTGACAAGCCGTCCGAGGACGAGGTTTCCCAGCTGCTCGACGCCATCAAGGTGCCGACCGAGCACCGTTATCTGCAGATTCAGCGTGCCCTGTGGGGAGGCGCCACCGAAGAGCAGATCTTCGCGGCCACCAAGATCGACCCGTGGTTCATCCGCCAGTTCGCGCTCATCAACGAGACTGCGCTGGAAGTCAAGAACGCGGAGAAGCTCACCAGGAAGCTGCTGAAGAAGGCGAAGCTCGCCGGCCTGTCCGACCTGCAGATCGCGCACCTGCGCCGTCTGGGAGACGAGGGCGAGAACACCATCCGTGAGCTGCGTTGGTCGTACGACCTCCGCCCGGTGTTCAAGACCGTCGACACTTGCGCCGCCGAATTCGACGCGGCAACCCCGTACTACTACTCCTGCTACGCGGATGAGACCGAGCTGCGTCCTCGCGACCGCGAGGCCGTGATCATCCTCGGCTCCGGTCCGAACCGCATCGGCCAGGGCATCGAGTTCGACTACACCTGTGTGCACGCCGTGCAGGAACTGGGCAAGAACTATGACACGATCATGGTTAACTGCAACCCGGAGACCGTGTCGACCGATTACGACATGTCCGACCGCCTGTATTTCGAGCCGCTCACCTTCGAAGACGTGCTCGAGATCTACGAGGCCGAAAAGAAGATGGGTCCGATCAAGGGCGTCATCGTCCAGCTCGGCGGCCAGACCCCGCTGTCCCTGGCCGCCCGACTGAAGGCCGCAGGCGTTCCGATTCTCGGCACCACGCCTGAATCCATTGATCTGGCCGAAAACCGTGAGCTCTTCGGCGAGGTGCTGAAGAAGGCCGACATGAACGCGCCGCGCTACGGCACCGCGCTGAGCCTGGACGAGGCCCGCGAGGCCGCGCACGCCATCGGATACCCGGTGCTGGTCCGTCCGAGCTACGTGCTCGGCGGCCGTGGCATGGAAATTGTCTACGACGACGCCCAATTGCGCAAGTACGTCGATCGCGCATTGAAGGAAGCCCAGGCCGACACCGTCGTGTCCGGCCGTCTGCCTTCGCCGCTGCTCATCGACAAGTTCCTGCAGGATGCCGTGGAAATCGACGTCGACGCGCTGTTCGACGGCGAGGAGCTGTATATCGGCGGCATCATGGAGCACGTCGAGGAAGCTGGCGTCCATTCCGGTGACGCCGCCTGCACCCTGCCTCCGAGCACGCTGTCCGATGACCAGATCCGTCGTCTGCGTGAAGGCACCTACGCATTGCCAAGGGCTGTGGCGTGCAGGGCCTGATCAACGTGCAGTATGCCTTCATGCCAACACTCTGTACGTCATCGAGGCCAATCCGCGTGCCTCCCGTACCGTGCCGTTCGCTTCCAAGGCCACCGGTGTGGCACTGGCCAAGGCCGCCGCCCGCATCATGGTCGGCGAAACCATCCAGCAGCAGCGTGACAACGGCCTGCTCCTGCCCCACGGCGACGGTGGCGACATCCATCGTGGCCAGCAGGTGGCCGTCAAGGAATCCGTGCTTCCGTTCAAGCGATTCCGCACTCCGCTCGGCAAGACCGTCGACGTGCTGCTCGGACCGGAAATGCGTTCCACCGGCGAGGTCATGGGCTTCGACCGCGACTTCCCGCACGCGTTCGCCAAGAGCCAGCTCGCCGCATACGAAGGCGGCCTGCCGACCAGCGGCAACGTGTTCATCTCCGTGAACGACACCGACAAGCGCCAGCTGCCGCTGTTCGCCGCGCGACTGGTCGAGCTCGGCTTCAACATCTGGGCCACCGAAGGCACGGCATCCGTGCTGCGCCGCTACGGCATCGATTCCAAGATCGTCGACAAGATCAGCGTGCGTATGGACTCCGATCCAGACGACCCGATCACCACCTACCATGCGGAGGGCAGCGTCGGCAAGAACGTCGTCCAGCTGATCGAGGAAGGCGCGATCGACCTGATTCTCAACACGCCGAACTCCCGCGGTTCCCGTTCCGACGGCTACGCCATCCGTTCGGCGGCTATCGCAGCGACCTGCCGCAGTTCACCACCATGACGGAATTCTCCGCCGTGTTGATGGCTATCGAGGCGGTGCGCAATAATGATTATCAGATCATGAGTATTCAGGATCATTCCAAGCAGCTGTTCGAATTGGAAAGCCGTGACTAATGATGAGTAGCCCCAGCAGTGAGGAAGTGAATGCCCAGCGTTCGGATTTCGGTCTGCGACTGAGCAATTCAATGGCCAAATACGGCCCGTTGTGCGTCGGCATCGACCCGCATCGGCAGCTCCTCACTGACTGGGGCTATAACGTCGACGCGTTGGGTGCGGAGCTGTATTCCATGCGCATGCTGCAGGCGGCCAATGGCCGTGCCGCAGCTGTCAAATTCCAGTCCTCCATGTTCGAACGGTACGGTTCCAAAGGCATCGCCGCGCTTGAACGCGTGCTCTATGCGGCACGGCAGATGGGTGTCATCACCATCGTCGACTGCCTGCATGGCGGCCTGCCGACCACGATTTCCGCGTTCGCGGACGCCTATTTCAAGCCGGGCGCGCCATTGCTGGCAGACGCCATCACCCTGCTGCCGTATTACGGCGCACGGTCATTGGGAGGCGTCATCAATGACGCGCTCAACAACGGCAGGGGCGTGTTCATCGCATCGTTGACGTCCAACCAGGAAGGCGCCAGCTGCAGACGGCGATTCGTCAGGCAGGCGAATACAAGGGTAAAACAGTGGCGTACGGCATCGCCAGCACTGCTCAGAAATTCAATAAGGGCAATGATGGAATGGGTTCCGTCGGCCTTATCATCGGTGCCACCATCGGGCAGTGGATCAACGATTCGGGCGTCGATCCGGCCAAGTTCACCGGACCGATTCTTTCCCCCGGCTACGGATGGCAGGGAGCGGAGACACGTGATTTGAAGACCGTGTTCAAAGGCACCAAGGGCAATGTGCTGGTCACGGTATCTCGTTCCATCGCCACGCATGGTCCCGACATCGCAAAATTGACCGAAGCCACCGCGTCGGTCGCCAGGGATATTCGGCAGGCATTGACCGAGGCTCAAAACGAGAACGCCGATGATGCGGCTGACGGAGACGCCGAATAATTTCTTTTTCTGAATAGTTTCCTTTTTGGAAAACAAGACATAACCAAGAGTGGGGATGGAATGGCTGATTCTCAACATGGACGTTTGATTGTGCTCTGCGGACCCGCCGGAGTGGGCAAAGGCACTGTTCTGGGGCGCGTACGCGAACAGCACCCCGAAATCTGGCTGTCGGTGTCCGCCACGACACGCCAGCCTCGTCCGGGCGAAGTGGACGGCGTGAACTATTTCTTCATGACCGAACCTGAATTCCTGGCCAAAGAAAAGGCGGGGGAGTTTCTCGAAACCGCGACGTGTTCGGCCTCGCCACTACGGCACACCCGTGAAACCAGTCGTGGAACATCTGGAACGCAATATCCCCGTGGTCTTGGAAATCGACCTACAAGGAGCCCGGACGGTCAAACGGCGCGCGAAGGAACTCGGCCTCGAAGTGCTTACCGTGTTCATTGAGCCGCCGTCCTTCGAAGACTGAAACGTCGTCTGATCGGCCGTGGCACCGAAACCCCTCAGCAGCAGGCCAAAAGGCTTGAGACCGCAAGTCGAGTTGGCCGCTGCGCCGGAATTCGACAAACGCATCGTCAATAACGTGGTCGACGAGGCCGCAGACGAGCTTTGGCATATCATCGCCGAAGAGTTCGGCCTGTAATCCGTCAATCCGACTATCCAGCCAATAAAAACCGGCATACGAAAAGGGCCTGCACGAAATCGCGCAGGCCCTTTTCGTATGTTTGAATCAGGCGAGACCGGACAGCTTGTCGATCAGCTCCGGATCACGGGTCGCTCCCTTGTCAGCGGAGCGGGCGAAGGCGGCGTAAGCCTTCAGAGCCTGAGAAACCTTGCGATCACGATGGGCGACATAGCCATCGCCGGCCTCCAGCTCGGCGCGGCGCTGAGCCAGCTCCTCGTCGGAAAGCTCGACGTTCACCGTACGGTTCGGAATGTCGATGTTGATGATATCGCCGTTCTTGATCAGAGCGATCGGGCCCTTGTTCGCGGCCTCAGGCGCGATATGGCCGATGGCCAGACCGGAAGAACCTCCGGAATAGCGGCCGTCGGTGAGCATGGCCACCTGCTTGCCGATGCCCTTGCCCTTCACGAAGGAGGTCGGGTACAGCATCTCCTGCATGCCCGGACCGCCCTTCGGGCCTTCGTAACGGATGACCAGAGCCATGCCCGGCTTCAACGTGTCGTTGAGGATGACCTCGATGGCCTGCTCCTGGGATTCGACGACCAGCGCCGGTCCGCGGAACGTCCAGATCTCCTTCGGCACGCCTGCGGTCTTCACCACGCAGCCGTCAGGCGCGAGGTTGCCGCGCAGCACGGCCAGACCGCCTTCGGTGACCGCCGGATGGTCGATATCGTGGATGGCGCCGTTGACACGGTCACGATCGAGCGAATCGAACAGCGTGGTGTGCGTCCACGGTTCAGGGGAGACGATGTGGCCCGGAGCGGCCAGATACATCTGCTTGGCTTCCTCGGTGCAGGTGTCGCGCATGATGTCCCAGTCGTTAAGCTTGTCTTCCAACGACTTGTAATCAATGGAATGCACGTCGCGGTGCAGCTTGCCGGCACGGTCAAGCTCGCCGAGGATGCCGGTGATGCCGCCGGCGCGGTGCACATCGGAAATCTCCCATTCGCCGGACGGCGACGCCTTGCAGATGCACGGCACGGTGTGGGAGATACGCTCGATGTCATCCAGTGTGAAGTCCACGTCGGCGGACTGCGCCATGGCGAGGATATGCAGCACGGTGTTGGTGGAACCGCCCATGGCCACATCCATGGTCATGGCGTTCTCGAAAGCCTTCTTGGTGGCGATGGAACGCGGCAGCACGGAATCGTCGTCATCGTCGTAATACTGCTTGGCGATCTTCACCACCTGCTCGGCGGCGCGCTTGAACAGGTCCTTGCGGTAGGAATGGGAGGCCAGAATGGTGCCGTTGCCCGGCAGAGCCAGACCGATGGCCTCGGTCAGGCAGTTCATGGAGTTGGCGGTGAACATGCCGGCGCAGGAACCGCAGGTCGGGCAGACGGTCTTCTCGTAGGCGAGCAGATCCTCTTCGTTCAGATTGTCATCGGCGGAGGCGTACATCACGTCGATCAGATCGGTGTTCTTCTTCACGGTTCCGTCGGGAAGTACCGTGGTGCCGGCCTCCATCGGACCGCCGGAGACGAAGACGGTCGGGATGTTCAGACGCAGAGCGGCCATCAGCATGCCCGGCACGACCTTGTCACAGTTCGGGATGCAGATCAGGGCGTCGGCACAGTGCGCGTTCACCTGATATTCCACGGTGTCGGCGATGATGTCACGGCTCGGCAGGGAGTACAGCATGCCGGTGTGTCCCATGGCGATGCCGTCGTCAACGGCCATCGTGTTGAACTCACGCGGAATGCCGCCAGCTTCCTTGATGGCCTCGGAGATCAGTCGACCAACCTTGTTCAGGTGCACGTGGCCGGGCAGGAACTCATCGAAGGAATTGGCAATGGCGATGATCGGCTTGCCGAAATCCTTACCGTCCACGCCAGCGGCACGGTAGAGGGCGCGTGCGCCCGCGAATACTCGTCCATTCATCAGTTTTGCAGATCGCATTTCCATGTTCTCTATTGTGGTGGTTAAGCGGGACACGGTTTTGTCAAGAGTCACTATGTGGAATTCCCAGAAGCGTTATATTCGCGAGCATTGCCGAAGATGCTTGCGCTTGCCGAAAACATGAGAGAAAGGGCTTGAATCAGTCCAGTGGCGGCCCTATACTTAAGACTTTGGAAAAGAAGCTTTTGGCTTATCTGATGATTGGGAGATAATCAATATGGCATTCGGCACTCAGCCAACCCCGACCGGTCTTGCGGAACCGCCGATCGATGACTTGATGGAGCATGCGGACTCCAAGTACGCTCTTGCTATTTTCGCAGCCAAGCGTGCTCGCCAGATCAATTCCTATTTCACCCAGCTCAACGAGGGCCTGCTGCAGAACGTCGGTCCGCTGGTGGAGTATCAGAATCAGGAAAAGCCGCTATCCATCGCTTTCCGTGAGATCAATGATGGTCTGCTTGAAGAGACCCTCGGCGAAGACGATCTGACCGAAGGCAACTTGATGTAATGGTTCTTGCGATAAGACCGGATTCCAAGTTTTCATTCGCCCCGATACCTGAGCGGTGCGCTTTGAATAGTCCATAGTGGAGCTATTGATTGCGTATGCGAAGATGGGGCGTTTTTTCGTAGCAATCAGAAGGGCGAACGTGTGGGGCGTTCGTGAAAGGAGCAGCCAGATGGCTGAATTGAAGTTGATTTCCGCTGAGTCAGTGACGGAGGGGCATCCGGACAAGGTCTGCGATCAGATTTCCGACGCGATTCTTGACGATATGCTTGCTCAGGATCCGCAGTCCCACGTGGCCGTGGAGACATGCGCCACGGTTGGCCAGTTCTTCGTGTTCGGCGAAGTGACGAGTGAAGGCTATTCCGATATTCAGAGCATTGTGCGTTCTGTGGTGCGCAATATCGGCTATACCAGTTCTCGCGTTGGTCTTGATGCGGATTCATGCGGCGTGACCGTTTCGTTGACCGAGCAGAGCTCTGAGATTAACCAGGGTGTGGCTCGTTTGAGTGGCGAAGCGGAGTCGAAGGCATCTCGCGAGCAGCGTTATGAGGCGCAGGGCGCCGGCGATCAGGGCGTGATGTTCGGCTATGCGTGCGACGAGACCGATGTGCTGATGCCATTGCCGATTTATTTGGCTCATCGCTTGGCTTACCGTCTTACTGAGGTTCGTAAGAATGGCGAAGTGCCTCATCTGCGTCCCGATGGCAAAACCCAGGTGACCATTGAATATGATGAGCATGATGCTCCCGTTCGTCTTGACACGGTGTTGGTGTCCACGCAGCATGATCCTCAAGTCGATCAGGCGTGGCTTAAGGAGCAGTTGACGGAACATGTGATTCGTCCTGTGCTTGATGATGTGCTTGCCGATCGTGTGGCGCATGATGAATATCGCGTGCTTGTCAATCCGACCGGTTCGTTTGTGTTGGGCGGTCCGGCTGCCGATGCCGTCTGACCGGTCGCAAGATCATCGTCGACACGTATGGCGGTGCGGCTCATCATGGCGGTGGCGCGTTCTCCGGCAAGGATCCGAGCAAGGTGGATCGTTCCGCTGCCTATGCGGCGCGTTGGGTGGCCAAGAACATTGTGGCGGCAGGTCTGGCCACAAGGTTGAGGTGCAGGTGGCGTATGCCATCGGCGTGGCCGATCCGGTGTCCATCAATGTGGAAACGTACGGCACTGAAAATGGTGTGACTCGCGAGCAGATCCAGCAGGCTGTGCGTAAGGTGTTCGACCTTCGACCGGCCGCCATTATCGACGAGCTTGATCTGAAGCGTCCGATCTATTCCAAGACCGCTGCTTACGGTCATTTCGGACGCAACGATGCTGATTTTACCTGGGAGACCACCAATAAGGTCGACGAGCTGAAAGCCGCCATCGAAGGCTGAGTTACCCTTGAATCATGAGTACTGAGGATGCCGAGCAGCTGGCGCTTGACGGGCTCGCCCCGCACAAGCGGCGCAAGCGTGCGCCCGCGGTTAAAACGCCGGCTGCGGAGCATCCCATAGCCAAGTGGTGCTGGATATTCAGCCATCCATTTGGGGCAAACCTTCGACCTATTACGTTGGAGGAGAAGTATTCCGAAGCCGCCCAGCCCGGCGTAATGGTGCGTGTCCGCTTCGGCGGGCAACGGGTCAACGGCATCATTTGGAAACGGACCGATACCAGCGAAACCCCTGAATCGTCATTGCGGTTCATCGAACGGGTGGTCATCGATCGTGTGCTTGTGTCGGAATCCATGCGCAACGATGCCACACTTATCGCGGACGCATTCGGCGGAACGCGAGCCAATATCCTGCGTTTGGCGGTGCTCCGCGCGTGGCTCGCGTCGAACAGGAACAACGTATCGGCAATCGAACGGGTATTGAAAAAAACGGACGTATCGAATCGCTTGCAAGATCGAGCGGGAATCGTACGAGCAGTTGCAGCGGCAATACGGTAATATCGACCTGCTTCGTACGGCATTGGAAGGGCAACGTTTCCAAGCGTTCGTGCTCGACCCATTGCCGGGATCCCATCATTGGAGGCAGTGCGTGGCTGGATGGTGGCCGCGGCCTTATTGCAGGGCAAACCGGCGGTACTGGTGTTGCCGACCATGCGTGAGATTGAG
>ENA-OQIO01001467-OQIO01001467.1-human-gut-metagenome-genome-assembly--contig:-NODE-1467-length-11476-cov-2.596352_pt1 | contig 11476 bp, 19 predicted proteins | sample MGYA00242573_ERZ504737 | MGnify/ENA primary metagenome ERZ504737 (study PRJEB26092, sample SAMD00036203) | human gut metagenome | host: Homo sapiens | study: EMG produced TPA metagenomics assembly of... | reverse complement strand
CGTCCAATAAGAACGGCTGGAAATAGAAAAGGAACGTCATTTTAGGCGTTTCCATAGTCTATGAGTTATTCAATTTTTTCTTGTTTCAATACTGATGTGCTGTACCATATCTTTGCATATCTAGGAAACTTGCGTATCAAGGCTCATTCGTTAGTAGTAAATAAGTAGTAAATTGATGTGTTTGTTTCCTTGAAAATGCTGATAGATACTGTATTTTAGCGGATAATCAGATTTTTATTGTGTTTTTTATATAAACTTTAATATGATCTTCAAGGATTGATCTGTATTCCATATTTATTCAGATCAACCTTCCCGTCAACCACTTCCACCCCATCTTCTTCCAGAAGCTGAGCCTGTACCTGCTCACCGCCAAAAGCGAATGCTCCGGCGAGTTCTCCTTTGGCGTTGACGACACGGAAACAGGGAATGTGTTCCGGGTCCGGGTTCTTGTGAAGGGCATTTCCCACAGCTCTTGCCATCTTCGGTTCACCTGCCATGGCTGCAACCTGACCATAGGTTGCCACATGACCTTTCGGAATCTGCTTAACCGCTTCGTAGATTCGTTTGGTCGGACTGTCTGTGACCAGATCATAACTTCGGCGATCATCCGGCGGATCTCTTTTTCCGGGATCGTTCCGTCCAGAATGATCGTGTTCCAGTGCTCTTTGTTCTGATGATAGCCGGCGATTACCGAATCATAGGCAGAGCGCCAGAAATCTCTCCATTCAGGCGCAACCTTCACATTCAGATTGATAAAACCATTGCGCTCATAGATCCAGAGAAATGCTTTTTTACTTCCACGAACCCGGACAAGCTGCCAGTTGGATCGTGAAAAGGTTTTTCTTCGTACACGTTGTCAAATGATAAACCGTATGCAAGTGCTTCTTCTCGTGTTGTCATAGTATCTGTTCTCCCGGCGTTTTTATAAGATATCAAAAGCAAGATGATTGGTCATTTTAGTCTTCTTTGCAGAAAAAATCAATAGCTGCCTGTGTTGCCTCCGGCTGCATGCTTGGACCAAATCCGTGGTCAGCTCCTTTTACAATGTGCAGTTCACTGTTTTTATAAACATCATGGTAACGCTCCGAAGCAATCTTATTTACGATCGGATCGCTGTCACCATGCAGCAACAGAACTTCTCCGGTGTAGTGAGAAGCGATCTCATAGATCGGAAGACTCTGCGCGATGCGGAAGTAAAACCCACCGATGGTGTGTTCGTGTACATGGATTTTATCCGGGATCTGTACCGGATCGTAAGTGGTTCCCTGACACTCTCCTTTGATGGCATCGTCTTTTAAAGTAGCAGCAGGGGCAGACAGGATTATTTTTTTGAAAACTTCCGGATAGTATCCGGCGATCATGCTTGCAACCACACCGCCCTGGGAATGACCGAACAGGAAGATGTTACGGACATGTTCCAGAGATTTGGCATAATCGAGAATTACTTTTGCGTCTGCAATCTCATTTAACACGGTCATATCTTCCAGTTTTCCGTCGCTGTCCCCATGTCCGTTAAAATCAAACCGGACAGAAGCAACCCCTTTTTCTAACAGAGCATCGGCAAGAGCCGTCAGTAATTCTCCGTTGCGGTTTCCGGTAAATCCATGCATAAGAATAGCAATGTCATAACTGTCTTTCTCCGGCAGTAACAGTTCTCCACGTAAAGTTAATCCGTCTCTTTTCAGTGCTACGTTCATAGTACATGCTCTCCTTTGCAAATATAGTTTGATAGTTATCGCTACAATCTCCGGGAGTTACCAGAGATCATAAATCTTCATTGTTTCGGGTGTCCGATATTCGTGTTTTTCATAATAGCCGATCAGTGTTCCGTCTTCATCCCGTAAAGCAATCACATAAACATCTTTTAATTTCTTTTCATTGTGTGAAGTATAAACGATATTGTGCGATGAATCCGCTGCAAACCAGTCGATGATCTGATGAATCTTCGTATTCGAATCCGCGTTGTGACAGTTTAAGAGGTTTTTCCCGATCAGTGCTGCCCCGCCATATTTATGATAATCTTCGACGGCAGCAGGATTCATGTAAATAATCGTATGTTCCAGATCACAGATTACAATAGAAAGCCGGTCCTGATCAACGATGCTTTTAAAATAAGGGGATAAGATCTGTTTGGTGTCTGACATGATGTTTTCGTCCTTTCTGTTACAGTAAAATCTAACATTCATTATGTCGTGAGTTCGCCGTTCTCCGCTCCCGATGAACAAACTTCGTTTGCTCCCGCTCGCTAACGCTCATTATATCATGATTCGCACCTGCGGTGCTTGACGCTGCTTTCGCAGCTATCATGATCGCCGTTCGCCGCTCCCGATGAACAAACTTCGTTTGCTCCCGCTTGCTAACGCTCATTATATCACAGATTGAGAAAATGAAACAGAAAAGAATACTCAGAGAATCCGAGATGGAATGCTCAGGGTATATATCAGTCTAATGTTTCCAACACCGACGTTCCTTCCCACTCTCTCACCTTCGGAATCCCCATAAGATCTGCAATCGTCGGGGCGAGGTCAAGCAGGGTAAGTCCATGCAGCTGTACAGCTTTCGGGAATTCTTTTCCGATGAAAAACATCGGGATCGTCATATCTTCCGGGATATTTTCGCCGTGTCCCCGGTCGTGGCCACCGTGTCAGCGGTGATCACGATGGTGTATCGGTCATGGACAGCTTCGTAGACCTGCTGGACGCAGGAAAATGCATTGTTTACTCGGTGCATATATTCCGATGTCATCCAGCCGTGGTCGTGACCGCCTTTGTCGTCCGTTTCCACCAGATATAGATATACAAAATCCGGCTCTTTCCGTTCAATCAGGGAAAGGGCTTCCTGCGTGAGCAGAAGATCTGAATTATCCTCTTCGTATTCATTGACAAAGAGAGAGTATTTCATATTTCCGGATGTCCATACATGACGCATTGGTTCCCAGCCATAGAAAGCAGCGCAGGTTTTATCCGCACGCTCCAGCTGCTCTGCCAGTCCACGGATCGGTCGTACCGGCGGCATGTAGTCGTTGGTGATAATCCCGTGGCGGATGGGCGGAACGCTGTAAAAGATTGAGGTGTGCGCCGGAAGGGTAACCGGTGGCACAACAGAACTTGCATCCGGAGAATAGCATCCGTTTTCTCTCAGTGTGTTTACAAAAGGATGTCCGCAGGTTTCCACGGCATCCGGTCTGAGTCCGTCGATGGAGATCAGAATTACTTTTTTATTCATATGTGAAATTCCCCCGTATATACAAAGATTTTGATACCGGCTGATTCTGCACTAGAGCCTTTTTCAGACACGCTCTAGAAAGCCGGATATCATCATATACTCAGTATAGAATTCCATTCACATCATGTAAAGAGATTATTATCTGATTTTCTGTGGATTTTTCAACGGCTCGGAATTACCGGCTGATTGTGCGATGATCTCAAGCGGCAGCATACGGATTTCTTCGTATGTCCTTTCCTGGCAGGACGGATCCATGGGGAAATCTGCATTTTCTTCTACAGTCTCTACGGTGATCGCAGGCTTATGCAGCAGTTCGGAATAATAATTGACTGGACTTCCGCCGTTTAAGCGGGACAGGTATTCCTCTTCCTGTTTACCAAGAGAATAATTGGATAATTTCTGCATATAACGCGCCAGCTTGTGGTTACGCTGATTATAGGAAAATGGCATTGCCTGCCTGTAATAATAGATAATGCGCCCTCTGGAATGAAAATCGAGGTAGCCGATGGTATCCCACTGTTCGAAGACACGGATCAACGTTTGCGTTTCCTGCTCGCTGGCGGGATATTCGCCGAACTGCTGCTGGATATAGGATTTACATGGAAAATTCCGGTTAATATCGACTGCTCTGGCATTGTATTTCCAGTAGGGCCAGTCCACACCGCGCATCTTACATGCCTGACGGAGAATGGGATTGCGGATGGCACTGAAACTTTCGGTGGCAATGACATAACCGTCCGGGTTGACAATGGGAAGAAAACAGATGGAACAGTGGTTGAGCAATTCTCGCACCGGATAATTCCCTATATATGAGTTATCCTGATATGCCTGACAATATTCCTGTGCCATCCGGGTCAGAAGTACCGGATTGATGGATTCTTTTCCATGGATACCGGCTGTCAGGATCAGTGTATCCAGTCCCGATCCGACACGGAGCATCGGAATTGGTCGTTCATCATGGCTCTCCCCTACTTTTTTGTAAATCGTGGATTCCGGGTACTGCGTTCCGGATTCCTGCAGATTGCGGAGGAGTTCTTCATAAGTATAGGATTGATTTAACGTAATCATACAGACCTCCCTGTGTCATATGAAAATAATAAATAAGAACTTCGGGAAATATATTCCCTTTTATGTATATATGCGGAAGATCGTATTTTAGAACCAGAGAGAAAAACAGATAAGACAAAAAATGCACAAATAAAGCTGCCGTTCAAAACAGCAAATTTGAACGACAGCTTTATTTGTGTTTTACGTAGAATTCTTATGGACGAACCTGACCGTTTCCATAGATAATATATTTTGTGGTTGTCAGGGCAAGCAGACCCATCGGTCCTCTTGCATGAAGTTTTTGTGTGCTGATTCCGATTTCCGCACCGAAACCAAATTCAAATCCATCTGTGAATCTGGTGGATGCGTTGACGTATACACAGGCGGCGTCTACTTCATCGAGAAACTTCTGTGAGTTCGTGTAGCTTTCTGTGATAATTGCTTCTGAATGACCTGTGTTGTAACGGTTGATATGGGCGATTGCCTCGTCCACGGAATCTACGGTTTTCATGGAAATCACATAATCCAGATATTCTTTTCCCCAATCCTCTTCTGTTGCGGTGACAGCATCGGGAACCAGTTCGCAGACCTCCTGATCGCCGCGGATCTCCACGTGTTTTTCCTGTAAGCGTGCAGCAAGAACCGGGAGCAGTTTATCCTTTACCTCTCTGTGGATCAGAAGGGACTCACAGGCGTTACATACACCTACTCTGCGTTTTGGCGTTGATAATGATATCCACAGCCATAGACAGATCTGCGGTGGCATCGACAAAGATATGGCAGTTGCCTGTACCGGTTTCAATGACCGGGATCGTGCTGTTTTCCACAACGGCGCGGATCAGACCGGCACCTCCTCGCGGAATCAGAACATCCACATACTGGTTCAGTTTCATGAATGCAGCGGTAGTCTTTCTGGAGGTATCTTCGATGAGAAGCAGAGCATCCGGGTTCACGTTTGCTTCCGACAGTGTGCGGCGGATGCAGGTTACGATCGCCTGGATAGAATGAAACGCATCACTTCCACCCTTTAAGATCACAACATTGCCGGTCTTAAAACAAAGACCGAATGCATCGGCAGTTACATTTGGACGGGCCTCATAGATAATACCGACAACACCGAGGGGTACACGTTTCTGACCGATACGAAGACCGTTGGGACGCTGTTTCATGCCGAGCACTTCGCCGATGGGATCATCGAGAGCGGCAATCTGATACAGACCTTCTGCGATCTGTGCGATGCGATCTTCCGTTAATAAAAGCCGGTCCAGAAGTCCCTGGGACATGCCATTTGTCCGGCCTTTTTCCATATCCTTTTCATTGGCAGCCAGGATCTCAGTTGCATGGAGCTTCAGATCGTCGGCAGATTTTCTTAGAATCTGATTTTTTTCTTCACTTTTGAGATGTTGCAGATCCGGTTTTGCGGCCTGCGCCCGTTTCCCGATATTATCCAGGTATTCCATATGTATTCTCCCTTCTGTAAGTTCCTGCCTGGCAGTACTTACCAGTAAATTGTTTTCTCTGTGATTACCACATCCGGCAGCAGATCAGTCGGTTCGGTGGGAACTTCCTCCATCATCTGGAATTCGAATGCCAGTGCTGCGGTAAAATGACTGGTGTGTCTGCTCAGATACCGGTCATAAAAGCCTCCGCCGTATCCTACCCGGTGGCGCTGATTGTCGAAGGCGACTCCTGGCATTATCATCAGTCCATCCTCTCCGTCTGCAACCGGAAGACTTGTTTTCGGTTCGCGGATACCAAAATATCCCGGTTCCAGATCCTCTGGCTGTGAGATCTGATAAAAGATCATATCTTCTCCGACAACTTTCGGAGCAGCCACTTTTTTCCCGAGACGGAACGCTTCTTTGATAATTCCGTCTGTCATAACTTCGTTTTTACAGTCTATGTACAGATAGATCCAGTCGCTTTCCTGAAAAGCAGGAAGTGAGAAAAGTTTCTGCCAGATCTTTGCACTGTTTTTACAGATAGATGCCGGATCCGTTTCTTTTCGGCGTCGGAAAATTTCTTTTCTAATGGCTTTCTTTGCTTCCATATTTTTCTCCCAGATTGGTGATGCTTCCGTCTTTTTCCTGGATGTTGATGTTATCCAGCTGAGAACGGAGGTTCATACGTACGCTTGCGATGAATTCTTTTCGAAGTTTATGCTGCTCTTTTTTTTTCTTCCGGTGTCAGTTCCTGTGTTTTTGCCTTTCTGGCAAGTTCGTTGATACGGTCAATTCCTTTTTGATCCATGTTTCTGTTCTCCTTTTACAGTATCCGTTCCAGAAAATCCAGAACGTAAAAATCATTTTTCTTATGGGACAGGAATAGGGTTCCATAAGGGCGTCCCTGTATGATCTTATGGATGACATGAAAGTCGGCACCGTTGGCGATGATCATATCAGTTCCGGCGGCACTCGCGATCTCGGCAGCAGTCAGTTTGGTTGCCATTCCACCGGTTCCTACGTTGCTTCCGGTACTTCCCTTTCCCATGGACAGCAGATGCTCATCTAGTTCTTCTACCACATCGATGAAAGTTGCTTCTGGATTTTTATGGGGATCATCGGTAAACAGCCCGTCAATATCTGAGAGAAGAATCAGAAGATCGGCACCTACCATAGCGGAAACCACTGCGGATAACGTGTCATTATCACCGAATTCAATTTCATAGGTAGATATGGTATCATTTTCATTTACGATGGGGATCGCTCCCATACGTAAGAGTTCTTCGAATGTATTTTTTGCATTTAATCGGTTCAGATTATTCAGAATCGTATGTTTGGTCATCAGAATCTGGCTGGCAACCTGGTTATATTCTGCGAATAATTTCTGATAGATCATCATGAGCTTTGCCTGCCCGATGGCTGCACATGCCTGCTTTTGTGCCATGCGCGATGGTTTTCTGTCATAACCCATAGTTTTACTTCCTACCATGATGGCGCCGGAAGAAACCAGGATTACGTCTTTTCCCTGATTCCTCAGATCGCTGATTTCCCGAACCAGAACTTCCAGTTTGATCAGATCCAGATAGCCGGTATCCGGGTGAGTCAGGGAAGAAGAACCGATCTTGATGACGATACGTTTTTTATTTTTCAGTTTTTCACGAAATGTTGTGTTCATTCGTTTTTATCTCCTGCCTGTTTTACTGACATATTGGGATTGCTGGTGCATCCGCAATAATCTATATCATTGTACCGCACCAACGGAGAAAGTTCCAGTATTTTTTTAGCTGGAATAATTTTCGAGAAAACTGTAGAGTTCCTGACGTGAGTTCAGCCGATATTCCTCCTGGATTTTTTCCCGGACAGACATCGGAAGACTCTCTTCGGAAATCTCCGTGGCCTCGTAGACAGAACCGTCCGGATGCTGGATAACAACCTTTCCGTCCACGATACGAACCAGATAAGAGGGCTGCAGGATCTGTTCTGTTTCCAGCAGCTGAGATGGCTGTATCTCTGAGGTATCGGAGCTTCCAAGCTGGTAGCTGAAATAGTATCCTGCAGTCAAAAGAAAAAGACAGGAACAGACGATTAATACGTAAGAAAATCGGCGCATATAGAACACTCCTTTTTCTTACAGTATCAGCGAATGATTCCTGTCTTATTCATAAATTTCAGCGTTTATTCAGTAAAAATAATCATTTTAATATTCAGTATCCGATGCTGCAGCTTCTTCTGCTGCTGCCTGTGCTTCACTGTCTTGTGTATCTGTGGAGGAAGCAGAGCTGTCATTGGAACCAAGAATCTCCACACGGTCTGCGTAAGTATCCTGAATAATACATACCCAGGTCTTACCGGTATCCATAGTGATCTGATTACCGTTGGTATCATAGTAGAAGGTAGCTCCCCATGGAGTGTGTTTTTTCCAGGTGATATCGATGGCCTTTCCGTTTACAATATATTTTCCTACATTTGGTTCATCAACGTCGATGTTCAGATAACCGTGTTCATTGTATTTTCTCCAGGAAGAATATTGCAGAATGATGTTTTTATAGGCGATCTGTTCTCCGGTCAGCTGATCAATCTGTTTGTCACCGTACTGGAAACGATAGTACAGTTTGTCTTCCGGATTGTATTCAAACCATGCTCATTCAGGAAATATCCCGGTTTTACGACATTTGCTTCTGTCTCACCCGGAAGTTCCACTTCATCATCTACGCCGCAGAATGCATAACCAGGCTGGAAGTCCTCAGCGTATTCCTGACTGTAGCCGTTGATCTCGATACCTTTCTGGATACCTTCAAAACTTGTATAAGCGTTGTGGGGAGATTTTCTGTCAGTGGTACGATAAAATACCTGATCACCGTATCCGGCCAGTCCACTGATATTATTTACCTCCGGTAATTCCAGGAAAGGAAGGGCATAAGCAGACTGTCCATAATGCGTATAGATCGCATCAAATCCTGAAGCGTAGAAAATATAATAATCACGGCAGCTTCGTACGGAACCGATCTTTTCCAGATTATCATAATCTTCAAAGACACCCATCAGACGGGTGATTCCACCTTCACAGGTGCTTCTGTATACTAACCCCGGCACTTACGCAATACCGGCCTGTGGGCAGGCAGGTCTCAGATTGTTGAGCATAACAGCAACCGGGCGACGTCTTCCGATGGCTTCCGGTACATATTCTCCGGTCAGATAACTTACAACATAGCCATCCGGAATCGGATCTTCTGTGGGTTCCGGTTCTTCAGCAGCCATGGCAGTTGGTTCCGGTGTTACTTCTTCTGTTGCTTCTTCTGTTGGTTCCGGCGTTGCAGTCGGTTCGGCGGAACCAGACTCGTTTTTCTGGCATCCGGTCAGCATGATGCCTCCTGCCAGCCCAAGGGCTATGATCAGTTTTGCATATTTTTTCATATGTGATCTCCTTTTCGTTGATAAAATTAATCTCTTCCAATCTGCAGCTGCTGCAGTGCTTTCTCCTGTTTCTGTTCCATGACAATACGTTCCTCATCAACCATATGGTCATACCCCAGAAGATGCAGCATACTGTGAGAAACTAAAAATGCGTATTCTCTTTTTACACTGTGTCCGTATGCTTCTGCCTGTTCCACCGCTTTCGGTATGGAGATCATGATGTCTCCCAGAAGAAGCTCTCCACTTTCCGGATCAAAGCAGCTGTCATCGTCTTCCAGCACAGAATAATCTGCAGGTGCCGGAAAATCAACCATAGGGAAAGACAGCACATCCGTTGCCCGGTCGATCTGACGATATTCCAGATTGGTTTTATGAATCGTTTCGTTATCTGTGAGAACCAGGCAGACCTGTGATTCATAGGGACATCCTTCCTGATCCAGAACGGTTTCCATGACATCTTCTGCGACCTTCAGAAAATCAAAATCAAAGGTCTGTTCCTGTTCATTGGAAAAATCAATACTCATAACTGTTTCCCCTCCGTCGTTGATTTTTCGGTGATGCCGGTTTTTCCGGGTGTTTCTTTTCGTAGGCTTCATAGGCCTGTACAATCTTTTGTACCAACGGGTGACGGACAACGTCTTTGCTGGTCAGCTGACAGATGGAGATCCCTTCTACTTTCTTCAGCACCTGAAGAGCCATCTCCAGACCGGATTTCTGACCGGAAGGAAGATCTTTCTGAGAAGAATCTCCGGTAATGATCACTTTGGATCCGAATCCGATACGGGTCAGGAACATCTTCATCTGTGCCGGAGTTGTATTCTGCGCCTCATCCAGAATAATAAATGCATTGTCCAGTGTACGACCGCGCATATAAGCGAGGGGGGCAACCTCAATCAGCCTTTCTCCATATTTTTTGCAAAGCTTTCCGGTCCCATGATCTGATACAGTGCATCATAGAGTGGGCGCAGGTAGGGATCCACCTTACTTTGCAGGTCGCCGGGAAGAAATCCCAGTTTTTCTCCTGCTTCGATGGCAGGACGGGTCAGGATGATTCTTCCCACTTCGTCATTTCGGAATGCTGTGATCGCCATTGCCATGCAAGGTAGGTTTTACCGGTACCGGCAGGCCCTACGCCGAAAACGATCATATCTTCACGGATCTTATCCACATATGCTTTCTGTCCCAGCGTTTTTGGCTTGACCGGTCTTCTGTTGATCGTGTGACAGATACAGTCTTTATCCATCTCCACAAGCGGAGCTTCTTTCTCTTCCATGGTCAGTGACAGTGCATAATCCACATTCTGACTCTGAATGGTATTTCCTCTGACAGAAAGCCCCAGCAATTCCCGGATGATCTTTTCCGCTTTCTGCACATTTGGTGCAGGCCCTACGATCTTTAATATGCCGTCACGGGAAATCAGTGTTACCTGTAAGGTGCGTTCGATCTTTTTTATATGTTCGTCAAACTGTCCGAAGATATTTCTTTCATGTTCTGCCGGAATTTCTATCAGCTGTTCGATGATTCTTGCCGCCATTCATCTTGTCCTTTCGTAACTGTTTTTCTTTTAAAATGTCAACACGGACATTCTATTCTTTCATTTTACCACCTTTTTAGTGGAATTGAAGCCCTTTTTATGATTTTTCTGTATTTTCTGTATGTATATTGTTAATGTTCAATGGTAATATCCCGCGAAGCGTGTTACCGGGAACGGAGCAAACAGTAACTGTATATCGCTCCTGTACCGTGAAATATCTCACCGAACACAGCGTGGACAACAGGAAAAATCAGTTTGTTTCGGAAACAGAAGACGTGGAATCCGGAAGTGCTTTCCGGACTATCGGAGCTTTTTCACTTCCGGGAATCTGTATGATCACATAGCCCTGTGAACGGCATCTGTTTGCAGTGAGTCTGGTACGGATGTTCCGGGAAAGAATCAAGGCATCTTCGCGTACGAGATTTTTCAAGAAATTTTGCAGATGTTTTTGTGAAAGTTCCAGAGATTCTTTCGGTGTATAGCAGTAGGATTTTTTTTTCATAGGGAACGGTTATGATTTTTCCCACGGTGACTGGCAGGTAAAAACTTGGGGTAAGGGTCAGTCGGCGTTCGATGCGATAAATTTCAGAATTATTTTTTGGGGCATGATACCAGGAGATATCGGTTCCGAAGAATGTAAAAAAAGGATAGCTTTCTTGCTCTCCGGGATAAGATTTTACTGAGCATCGATCGATGTACAGCTACGTACGTCTGAGCATCGATCGATGTACAGCTACGTACGTCTGAGCTCGATCGATGTACAGCTACGTACGTTCTGAGCATCGATCCGATGTACACTACGTACGCTAGCATC
>ENA-OQIO01001465-OQIO01001465.1-human-gut-metagenome-genome-assembly--contig:-NODE-1465-length-11480-cov-1.425086_pt1 | contig 11480 bp, 14 predicted proteins | sample MGYA00242573_ERZ504737 | MGnify/ENA primary metagenome ERZ504737 (study PRJEB26092, sample SAMD00036203) | human gut metagenome | host: Homo sapiens | study: EMG produced TPA metagenomics assembly of... | reverse complement strand
CCCGCGGCGGCATAGCCAGGAACCATCCCCGCCAGCGGAGAGAGGAAAATAACCAGCAAGAACAGGATACCAACGACAACGGCGGTCAGGCCGGTACGCCCGCCCACGGAAACGCCGGAAGAAGATTCGATATAGGCCGTCACCGACGAGGTACCGATGAAGGAGCCCGCCACCGACGAGACGCTATCGACAAACAGCGCTTGCTTCATGCGCGGGAATTTACCGTTGGCATCCGCGAGACCCGCTTTATCCGTCACGCCAATCAGCGTCCCGGAGGAGTCAAACAGGTTGACCAGCATAAAGGAGAAGATCACGCCGGCCAGGCCCAGGTTCAGGGAGCCCGCCAGATCGACCTGACCAATCACCGAAGCCACGCTCGGCGGCGCCGAGACGATCCCGGTGTAATGCACGTCGCCCAGCATCCACCCCAGCAGGGTGGTCACAACGATAGAGACCAGTACCGCGGCGTGAATGTTGCGCGACGCCAGAATCGCGATGATAAAGAAGCCCAGCACGCCCAGCAGTACGCTGTGGGAAGTCAAATGACCAATGCTGACCAGCGTTTCCGGATTGGCGACAATCACCCCGGCGTTTTTCAGGCCCATCATGCCGATAAACAGGCCGATACCGCTGGTAATACCTACACGCAGGCTAAGCGGAATATTGGCGATCATCCAGTAACGTACGCGGAAGATGGTCAGCAGCAGCAGGCCCACGGCGCCCCAGAAGATGGCGCCCATGCCCACCTGCCACGGCAGCCCCATCGCCTGCACCACCACAAAGGCGAAAAAGGCGTTCAGGCCCATCGCCGGCGCCAGGGCGACCGGCAGGTTCGCGAACAGACCCATCAGGTACTGCCGAAAGCGGCAATCAGACAGGTGGTCACAAACACGGCGCTGGTATCCATGCCCGCTACGCCAAGAATTTGTGGGTTAACAAAAACGATATACACCATCGTCAGGAACGTGGTGAAACCGGCGATGGCTTCGGTGCGCACGTGGTGCCGTGCTCGCGCAGCTTAAATACGCGCTCCAGCAGACCCTGGCCAGAAGACTGGCTGGTTTGTTGTTGACTCATTATCGGTTTCCGAACGTAAGGAGGGAAAATTCGAGGCTATCCTATACCAAATTACGGCACCAGGCGCGGTTGTATGGTAATTTTTTTCATTTATTTTGCTTATACGGCAACGATTGCGTCGCGGCATTGAGCATTACGAAAACGTTAAACTTGTTAATATGGAAAGGCTATGACTCAACCAGAAGCAGTATTTTTTGACTGTGACGGCACGCTGGTCGACAGCGAGGTGATTTGCTCCCGCGCCTACGTTCACATGTTTCAGGAATTCGGCATTACGCTGGACCTCGCCGAGATTTTTAAGCGCTTCAAAGGTGTGAAGCTGTACGAAATTATCGACACCATCAACGCTGAGTATGGCGTTAATCTGCAAAAGGCCACCCTGGAGCCGATTTACCGGGCGGAGGTCGCTCGCCTGTTCGATAGCGAGCTGGAGGTGATTCCCGGAGCCAGGCGCTGCTGGATGCGGTAAGCGTCCCGATGTGCGTGGTTTCCAATGGCCCGGTCAGTAAGATGCAGCACTCGCTCGGACGCACCGGCCTGCTGCGCCATTTCACTGACCGCTTGTACAGCGGCTACGATATTCAGCGCTGGAAGCCCGACCCGGCGCTGATGTTTCATGCGGCAGAGGCCATGCAGGTAAAAGCCGAAAACTGTATTCTGGTGGATGACTCCAGCGCCGGCGCTCAGTCGGGGATTGCCGCCGGCATGGAAGTGTTTTATTTCTGCGCCGATCCGCACAACCAGCCGATCGATCATCCCAAAGTGACGACCTTTACCGATCTGGCAGAGCTGCCGGCATTGTGCAGGCGCGCGGCTGGGATATCACGCGTTAAGGGCTGGTGAGCGGCGCGTTGGCATCGATGCCCCCCGCTATGCGTCTGCGTAAGCGGGGAATAGAACTAGCGGCTTTTTATTGCTGCAATTCCGCCGCCGCCGCTTTATCGGCAATAATCACCAGTGAAGGGTGCAATTTGAGCACTGAAGCCGGCACCTGCACGCTGACCGGACCTTCCACCACTTGCTTTAACGCGTGCGCTTTTGCCGCACCGCTGACAATTAGCAATAAATTTTTCGCCGCCATCACGCTTCTCGGCCCCATGGTGACATAGCTGTCTGGTACTGCCGAGATATCCCCGCCCATCTCGCTGTTAGCGATAAGAGCAATCATTTCCCCATGAATCGGCACTTCGACCGTCTGATCATGAAAGCGGTGGTATTCGGCAGGTTGCCGCAAAAATGGCCGTCGGCCCCAGCCCCAGCACCATCAGATCCAGACCGCCAGCCTCTTCCAGCTGGCGATCGTGCTGAGCGGCGTTGTCCAGCGTCAGCTTGTGAATGTTCTCTTCTTTGATCTGCGCCGGGGTAAAAAACAGCTGGCGCAAATTAGATATCGTGACGCCTTCTCGCGACTGGCCGCGAAAAGGGATCTCATCGAAGTTGTAATAGTGCACCCGATCATAGAATGCTTTGCCTTTCACGGCGGCGGTCAAATGCTCATACATCCGCTTTGGCGTGCTCCCCGCCGTCACCGCCAGATTCACCCGCCGCGGCGCCGTGATATAGCCCAGAACATGATGGCTGGCGACCAGCTCATCTCTTCATAATCTTCGGTCACAATCATTTTCATCTTGTCGTCCTTCACAAGCACAAAACGGGGGCTGAAGGCCCCCTAAAGGTTATTTAAACAGTTTTTGCACAAACTCGGCGTAGGCCGGGCGCCAGACGTCCATTTCATGGTTCAGGCCGGGATACTGGTGGTAATCAAATTTAATCTGCTGTTTTTCCAGCTCGCTTTTCAGACCAGCAATGTCTTTACCGGTCACAGAATCTTTTTCCCCGACGACCACGGTAAAGTTACGCAGCTGCTTATTGATCGCGTCAGGCTGCTTCAGCTGCGCTTCCACGCCGGCATTCGGCACCGTGGTAGTCGTAACGCCGCTAAAGGTGGCGAGCCAGCCAAAGCTCTCCAGATGATTCATTCCGGAAACCAGCGCCTGATAACCGCCCTGCGAGAGGCCCGCCAGCGCCCGACCGTCGGCATCTTTACGCACGTTAAATCGGGCATCGATCAGCGGAATAATATCCTGCATGAGCTCTTTATCCGCCGCCTGCGCATTAAGTGGATAGAAGGTTTTGCGCCGCTCCTGCGGCGGGAAGTTTTCCGCGACCGCTTCCGGGATATCGGTTTCGGTATCCGGGACCACCACCAGCATCGGCTTAATCTTGCCCTCCGCCAGCAGGTTATCCATGATTTGCGGGATCCGCCCCTGATCGATGGCCGACAGGCGCTGTCGCCAAAGCCATGATAGAAATAGAGCACCGGCAGAGGATCGCCGGTTCCGCTATAGCCCGGCGGCGTCCAGACATAGAGACGACGTTCGGCGTTCAGAGCCTTCGAGTGATAGGTGAGGGTGCGCAGATCGCCATGCGCAACCTCCCGATCGTCAAGAATACTGCCCGGCACCAGAATCAAACTGGTGTTCACCTGGCGCTGCGGCTTCTGATAGCGGCTGCCGGTATCTACCGAGCGGAAGCATCCACATCGAAATAGTATTCATAGAGATTGGGCTTCATCGGCTCGCTTTTCCATGTCCAGACTCCGTCCGCTGCTTTGGTCATGTCGTGCGAGACAAAGGAGTCCGGCGTGGCGCCAGTCACTATCGAGACCCGCCGGGCATCAGGGGCAAACAAGCGGTAAGTGATACTTTTATCCCCGTTAACCTGGGTGATAAAGTGGCTCACCGGCAGGCTTGGGTCCGACATCGCGGGTAATGGCGCCGCCTGGAGGGTAAACGCCGCGCCCGCCAGCGCCAGGGCGAAATAAATTGCATGTCGTTTCATCGTTGTTCCTCTTTCGTTGTGTCCGTTCAGTTATCGTCTTACCACCAGATTTCCGCCTGCGCCCCCACGGCAAACTGATCGTTCTTCCCGTCTTCAAAAATGCTGGTGGTATTATTCGCGGCCTTATCCAGGTCAATATCCTTCGCTTTAATATAGGTGGCATAGAAACGAATTTCCGGGCGCGAGGTCAGCATACTGGTATTGACTTTGAAGGTATGGAACAGCGTGGTCTTGTAGCCGGACTCGTTATATTTCTTGCCGGTAACATCTTTGTTTTGCTGTTTGAAGTACCCCAGCTCGACGCGGTCTGGTTATATTTATCCCAGATATAAGCCGGTCGCAGAACCGTACGGATAGATTCAAAATCGGAGTGGGCTCCGGTTTCGTAGCTATAGACGTCGTTACCAAAAGAGTAGACGATGGCATTCGCCATAATAACGTCATCGCGTAAATAGGTTTCCCCCTGCGAGGTTAAGCGCACGGCGGTGCCATTGGTATGATCGCCATAATAGCGGCCATTAAAGGTGGTATAGGGGCTGGATCCGGCATAGCGTGAGAAGCTGCTGGCAATAGAGTTATTGGCCAGTAAGAAAGAGAATTCGTTAAAGCCGCCGTTAGCAAATTTCTGCGTTAACGAGGTACCAGCCATCCAGGTATCTTTCCACGGATAATAACCTTCATTGCCCTCTTTATATTTCTCTGATGAACTTTGGTTGGCGGCGACATAGCGTCCGCTAACCATCAGGCTGGCTTTATCCCACAGCGGAATCTCTTTGTAGCGAACGTCCAGGGTGTTGGTGTTAATTTGCTGCTTATTGCTTAAAGAACGGTCATAATCATCGACATCTTCGCGAATCAACGCGATATCGAATTTCCCGGCGCCCACCTGCCAGTTTTCCAGCCCTACGCCGGCCGCCGCATCGGTTCTCTGCGTTTTCCAGTCCAGCATCTGGATTTCAATTTTTGGCGCCCCGTGTTTGCGACCCAGAAATCGGCTTCCGGCGCAAACGGCAGGAACCCTTTGGTGTTAACATACATATCCGAGAATTGAATGTAGTTTTCGCCGCCGGCATTGTCACCAAACCAGCCAGTGGAATACTGCTGGCCGACGTTCCCGTCGAGCATCACGATGGCGTCGACGCGTTTATCGCCTTCCTGAAACACCCGCTGCTTCAGCTGCAGATCGAACCAGCCGGAATATTCATTGCCCAGGCGGCCAAGCGAACCGATCGCCCATGATTTTGGCGAGCCGTGCGAGGCGGTTCCCCAGCCGGAACGGAAGTAGCCGTTATAGCTAAAGCCAATTTCATCTTTCACGAACTTGCTAAAGTCTTTCAGCGTCATCGCGCTGTAGGCTGGCGCGCCATCGGTGACAGGTTGTTGATTTTTAACCAGCACCGCATCCGGTTTAACCGCCGTTTTCGGCCCGGCGGTCGCCCCCCCGGTCTTGCGCTTCTGACCTTCCGCAGGAGGAGACCATGAGCCCAAATCTGGTCTCTTTTTCTTTCCTGGTCCTGATATTTTTTGAGCTCTTTTTTGCGTGTCTTTGAGCGCTTTTTCCAGCAGCTCAAGCCGTTGTTCCACCGTCAACTGGCTCGCTAGCAGATTAGTTGAATAACAAAGTGGCGCCAGCAAGACTATCGCCGAAGCGATCCTGTTTTTCTCATCATAATATTCCCTTATATAATCATTGGCGTAAATAAAACACGACAACAACCCTATTCCGTGCCGGTGCTAATAGCCGTATCCATACCGTTTGACGTCGCGGCGGCTGTTATTTTTGCGGTTAGACAAAAACAAAAACCTGAAGAAGACCATCTGCCTTGGCAGATAATCCTCTTCAGGTTTTGCCCGCGCATCGCGGTAGCAACCCTCATTCAGCCATTATTGGCCCGCATAAAACAAAAAACCTGATATCGCCCCCAGGAGCAATATCAGGTTTTGCCTGCTGTCGCAGTCACAATCCGTTTAAACCATCCTGAGCGTTAAAACTCAGTGAGTGGCAGCTGATTGTTACGCGATAAAATGAATAATTCAAACGGGCAGATTGTTAATTGTGACGATAATCTCAGCAATCTCGCTGCCGCGGGGTAAAACATATCTAATTCTGATAAATCCATTTACCAGAATTAGACAGAATGATTATTACTCTTTCGGATCTTTGCCAGCGAGCAGTTTATCCAGCTCATCGCCGCCAACGTGACGGAAATCCTGACCTTTGACGAAGTAGAAAATATATTCGCAGATATTCTGGCAGCGGTCGCCGATACGCTCGATGGAGCGCGCGCAGAACAGCGCGGTCAGGACGCTGGGGATAGTGCGCGAGTCTTCCATCATGTAGGTCATCAGCTGACGCACGATGCCTTCATACTCCTGGTCGACTTTCTTATCTTCGCGATAGATACGTACCGCTTCGTCGAGATCCATACGCGCAAACGCATCCAGTACGTCATGCAGCATCTGCACCGTGTGGCGGCCCAGCGATTCGAGCTCACCAGCAGCGGCTGGTGCTGCTGGGAAAACTTCTCCAGCGCGGTGCGGCAGATTTTATCCGCACGTCGCCAATGCGTTCCAGCTCAGCAATAGTCTTGATGATCGCCATCACCAGGCGCAGGTCGCTGGCGGTCGGCTGGCGCTTAGCATGATGCGCACGCACGCTTCATCGATAGCCACTTCCATCATGTTGACCTGCTTGTCGCCGTCGATGACGCGTTTCGCCAGATCGCTGTCCTGGTTATGCATGGCGGTGATGGCATCAGAGAGCTGCTGTTCCACCAGCCACCCATGGTCATCACCTGGGTGCGGATATACTCCAGTTCAGCGTTGAACTGGCCGGAAATATGTTTGTTAAGATTTAGGTTGTCCATGGTGTCTCCTGATTGCCCAACTGGTGAGAGCCTGAAAGCACAAGGGCAAATCAACCGTAGCGGCCAGTAATATAATCTTCAGTTTGTTTCTTCGCGGGCTTAGTGAACAGGTCATCCGTGTTGCTGAACTCAATCAGCTCGCCAAGATACATAAATGCCGTATGGTCGGAGCAACGCGCAGCCTGCTGCATGTTGTGAGTCACGATAACGACGGTGTAGTCCTGTTTCAGCTCGGTGATCAGCTCTTCGATACGTCCGGTGGAGATCGGGTCCAGCGCGGAGCACGGCTCATCAAGCAGCAGCACTTCCGGGCGGATCGCGATACCGCGGGCAATGCACAGACGCTGCTGCTGACCACCGGAAAGAGATACCCGCTCTGGTGCAGTTTATCTTTGGTTTCGTTCCATAATGCGGCTTTGGTCAGCGCCCACTGCACGCGCTCGTCCATATCGGCACGGGACAGCTTTTCAAACAGGCGCACGCCGAAGGCGATATTGTCGTATATGGACATCGGGAACGGCGTTGGTTTCTGGAACACCATGCCAACCTTAGCGCGCAGCAGGGCGATATCCTGGGTGTTAGTCAGAATGTTGTCGCCATCCAGCAGGATCTCACCTTCCGCGCGCTGCTCCGGATACAGTTCAAACATCTTGTTGAACGTGCGCAGCAGGGTGGATTTACCACAGCCTGACGGACCGATAAACGCCGTCACCTGGTTTTTGGTGATATCCAGGTTGATGTTCTTCAGGCATGGAATTTGCCGTAGTAGAAGTTCAGGTTACGAACTGAAATCTTACCCGGAGCTGTATTCACCATACTCATCTCAATCTCTTCCTCATTCAGCGCAGCAGTTGCTGCGCCGCAAAAAATTAACCGTGTTTCTTCTTGGCGAAGATAACGCGCGCCAGGATGTTCAGCAGCAAGACGCACAGGGTGATAATCAATACCCCGGCCCATGCCAGTTGCTGCCACTCCGCAAACGGACTCATGGCAAATTTGAAAATGGTCACCGGCAGGTTAGCAATCGGCTGCATCATGTCGGTGCTCCAGAACTGGTTGGACAGCGCGGTGAACAGCAGCGGCGCCGTTTCCCCGGCGATACGGGCGATAGCCAGCAGGATCCCGGTCATAATCCCTGAGACGGAGGCTTTCAGGGTGATCGCCGAGATCATCTTCCACTTCGGCGTCCCCAGCGCATAGGCCGCTTCACGCAGGCTATCCGGCACCAGCTTCAGCATGTTTTCGGTGGTACGAATAACGATAGGCACCTGCAGCAGCGCCAGCGCGATAACGCCCGCCCAGCCCGAGAAGTGCTGCATCTGCGCCACCACAATGGTGTAGACGAACAGACCCACCACGATAGACGGCGCGGAAAGCAGAATGTCGTTGATAAAGCGGATGATTTCCGCCAGCACCGACTTGCGGCCATATTCCGCCAGATAAATTCCGGCGAGGATACCCAGCGGCGTACCAAATACGGTTGCCCACAGGATCAGCAGGCCGCTGCCGGCGAGGGCGTTAGCCAGTCCACCGCCCGCCGTATTCGGCGGCGGCGTCATTTCGGTGAACAGCGCCAGACTCATGCCGTCGAAACCGCGGGTTATCGTCGCCATCAGGATCCAGATAAGCCAGAACAAACCAAACGCCATGGTCGCCATCGACAGCGCCAGAGCGATACGGTTCTTCATGCGGCGTTTGGCCTGCATCTTGCGACGGGACTCCGCCAGTTCGGCGGTAGTTTGCAATTCAATGGTCGCCATTAGCGTGCCCCCTCATTCTTCGCGAGGCGCATAATCATAAACTTCGACGCGGCCAGAACGATAAAGGTGATAACGAACAGGATCAGGCCCAGTTCCATCAGCGCCGCCACGTGCAGGCCGGTTTCCGCTTCGGCGAACTCATTAGCCAGCGCGGAGGTAATACTGTTCCCCGGCATATACAACGAGATGCTGTCGAGCTGGTAGGTGTTGCCGATGATAAAGGTGACCGCCATGGTTTCACCCAGCGCGCGGCCCAGACCGAGCATCACCCCGCCGATCACCCCGTTTTTAGTAAACGGTAAAACGATGCGCCAGATAACTTCCCAGGTGGTGCAGCCGATGCCATAGGCCGACTCTTTCATCATCACCGGGGTCTGTTCGAAAACATCGCGCATGACCGCGGCGATGTAAGGGATGATCATGATGGCCAGAATGACGCCAGCGGCGAGAATACCGATACCAAACGCCGGGCCGGCAAACAGCGCGCCGACGAACGGGATGGTCGACAGGACGTTGCCGACCGCTCCTGGAAGTAAGTCGCAAACAGCGGGGCGAAAATAAACAGGCCCCACATGCCGTACACGATGCTCGGGATTGCCGCCAGCAGCTCAATCGCAATGCCCAGCGGACGCTTGAGCCAGGCGGGGGACAATTCTGTCAGAAACAGCGCGATGCCGAAGCTCACCGGAACGGCGATCAGCAGCGCGATAAAAGAGGTGACCAGGGTTCCGTAAATCGGGACCAGCGCGCCGAAGATCTCGTTAGGCGCATCCCACTCTTTGGTCCACAAAAAGGCAAAGCCAAACTTTTGAATGCTCGGCCAGGAAGAGATGATCAGGGAAACGATGATGCCGCCCAGCATCAATAGCACAATCAGCGCAGCCAGTTTTACCAGCGCACTGAAAATCATGTCACCCTTTTCCCCGGAGGTAAATGCAGGCTTGGTTGCAGCCATAGATTACTCTTTACGTATTAAAACTTGTTCGAATAAATGCCCGGTGGCGTTGGCTCCCGGGCCTACAGTCTGAACCGTAGGGCGGGCAGCGCCTGAACGCCCCCGCCATCTTCGTCAAAAATCTACTGTTAGTACAGCGCTTTACCGCTGCTGTCTTTGACGTTGGTTTTCCATGCTGCGCGAACCTGCTCTACCACGCTTTCCGGCAGCGTCGCGTAATCCAGCGCATTCGCTTCTTTCCCGCCGTTTTTATACGCCCAGTCGAAGAACTTCAGCACTTCAGCGGTCTGTTCCGGCTTGTTCGTCGCCTTATGCACCAGGATGAAGGTGGTTGAGGTGATCGGCCATGCATTCTCGCCTTTCTGGTTGGTCAGGTCCTGAGCGAAAGACTTGCTCCAGTCAACGCCTTTTGCGGCGTTAGCGAAGTTGTCTTCAGTCGGGCTAACCGGCTTGCCGTCGGCAGAGACCAGTTTGGTGTAGGCCAGGTTATTTTGCTTAGCGTAAGCGTATTCGACGTAACCAATCGAGCCCGGCAGACGCTGAACAAAGGCGGCGATACCATCGTTGCCTTTACCGCCCAGACCGGTTGGCCAGTTTACGGTAGAGCCGGCGCCGATTTTCGATTTCCACTCTTCATTCACTTTGGACAGGTAGCTGGTGAAAACGAAGGAGGTACCTGAACCATCGGCGCGGCGGACCACGGCGATGTTCTGCGACGGCAGCTTCAGGCCCGGGTTGAGCTTAGCGATCGCTTCGTCATCCCATTTTTTAATTTTACCCAGGTAGATATCACCGAGGGTTTTGCCATCCAGCACCAGTTCGCCGGATTTCACGCCAGGCAGGTTAACCGCCAGTACCACGCCGCCAATCACGGTGGGGAACTGGAACAGACCTTCCTGGGTCAGTTTGTCATCAGCCAGCGGAGCATCAGAAGCACCGAAATCAACGGTGTTGGCAATAATCTGCTTAACGCCACCAGAGGAACCAATACCCTGGTAGTCACTTTATTGCCGGTTTCTTTCTGATAGGTATCAGCCCATTTGGCATACACCGGCGCAGGGAAAGTTGCGCCTGCGCCAGTCAGGCTTGCTGCTGCGAAGGCAGAGAAAGCGCTCATCGATAAGGTCGCGGCGACAACTGTTGCGACGGTGGTACGCATAACGTTCATAATGTCTCCTGCTGGGATTCGTAAATCATTGTTTCGAGGCTATGGTGAGCAAAATAGGTCAAAGAGGTGACAGTAAAATGTACGAATTATGACAGTTTTATGACAGGCCGGGAGAGTGGATTTTACGCCAAATAATACGCTTATAACTCAGATGGTTATCTTTAATCATGACCGTGGAATGACAAAATAATTTTCTTTTTATGACGCAAAATCGGACCGTAAAACGATCGTTTGTCATCTACCGCCAGCCAAAAATATTACGCACGTAATCGTTGGAAAACAGCAGGTGCAAATAAAAAGGGCCGCCGTCGGCAGCCCTTTGCAGGATAGGATGCTTTACTCAACCGTTACCGATTTCGCCAGGTTACGCGGCTGGTCAACGTCAGTGCCTTTGATCAGCGCGACGTGATAAGCCAACAGCTGCAGCGGAACCGTATAGAAGATAGGGGCGATGGTCTCTTCCACATGCGGCATCTCAATGATGTGCATGTTATCGCTACCGTTGAAGCCGGCTTCACCGTCGGCGAAGACGTATAGTTCACCGCCGCGGGCACGAACCTCTTCGATGTTGGATTTCAGTTTTTCCAGCAGTTCGTTGTTCGGCGCCACCACGATCACCGGCATTTCCGCATCAATCAGCGCCAGTGGGCCGTGCTTAAGCTCGCCCGCCGCATAGGCTTCCGCGTGAATGTAGGAGATCTCTTTCAGCTTCAGCGCCCCTTCCATAGCGATCGGATACTGATCGCCACGGCCAAGGAACAGCGCATGGTGCTTATCAGAGAAGCGCTCTGCCAGCTGCTCAATACGCTTGT
>ENA-OQIO01001464-OQIO01001464.1-human-gut-metagenome-genome-assembly--contig:-NODE-1464-length-11482-cov-1.495905_pt1 | contig 11482 bp, 17 predicted proteins | sample MGYA00242573_ERZ504737 | MGnify/ENA primary metagenome ERZ504737 (study PRJEB26092, sample SAMD00036203) | human gut metagenome | host: Homo sapiens | study: EMG produced TPA metagenomics assembly of... | reverse complement strand
AACAAGGCATTAGATCTTGATTTCAACCTCGGTCTGGGCTACCTGAATGCCGACTATGAGAAATATGAGGTCATCGACGGCGTGCGTGTACGCCGCGGCAACGAGACAAAAGATTGGTGGGGTCCCATCAATGCCGGTGTGACATTGGTATGGAAGTTATTCTAACACGGAGGAATAGAATATGAAAGCAAGACAATATATAAATATGATGGGAATGGCAGCCGCCGTGCTGCTCTCTTCCTGCGTGAAGGACACGCTCTATGACACGCCACACCCCGACAGCGGGAAGATTGCGGTGACAGCCGACTGGTCGGCCCGCGGTGAGGGTATCGACATACCTACACATGGACGGTTACCATGGGTGACTATACGGGTACGGAGACTTCCGCCACCCATGCCCCCAACCATCTGTTTGCTCCAGGCAGCTACACCCTTGCGGTGTGGAACCTGCTGAAGGAATCATGGTAAATGGTACCACCGCCACCATTGCCGCAGCCACGGGAAACCGGGCAGGAACGGATGCCTTTGTGAACAATGCCCCGGGATGGTTCTTCACCTATACGAAACAGGTGAGCATCGAGAAAGACAAGGACTATCCGCTGACCGCCGCAATGAAGCAGCAGGTACGCGAACTGACGCTTGTCGTCAAACCGACGGGTGATGCCGCCGGACGCATCACGGAGATTGTTGCCCATCTGACGGGTGCAGCCGGAACACTCGATTTCGCTACCGATACCTACGGAGCCGCTTCAAACGTCGTGCTGCCCTTCACCAAGATTACCGAAGGTGACGATGCCGGCAAGTGGAAAGCCACGGTGCGGCTGCTGGGTGTGACCGGCACGGAACAACTGCTGACGGGTGAAATCCGCTATGCTGACGGCAACCCGAGCCCCACCACGCTGAAAAGCGACCTCACGGAAGCCCTCAAGGATTTCAACACCGGAAAGGGCAAATCGCTGACCCTCGGCGGCACGCTGGTTGAGACACCCGAAGGCATGGAAGTGGACGGAGCCGAAATCAACGGCTGGGAAGAAGTGAAAGGTGATGATGTAAATGCCGATTTGTAAATAATAAAATTATAGATATAATGAAGACAAGATTTTTTGCACTTGCAGCGCTTGCCCTCGCACTGGTAGCCTGCAACAACGACAACGAGAACCTGAACGGTGACCCCGTGGCCGCCCAGTTTACCGCCAACATCGCCCCCGCCACCCGCGCCAGCGGAACCACCTGGACTGCCGGCGACCGTATCGGCATCACCGACATCGGCAACGATTCCCAGTACGGCAACGTGCCTTCATCTTGAAAAACGGGAAATTTGAGGCAGAAGGAAAGGTTATCTATATCGAAGATACAAAGACCCATACTTTCCGCGCCTACTATCCGTACAACGCGGCGGGAGGCATCCTCGCAGCCACGACCGATGCCACGGCGCAGCAGAACCAGCCTGCCAATCGACTTCCTCTTTGCTTCAGGAGCCACGGGAGACAAAAACAACCCGGTAGTAAGCTTCACCGACAAAACCGCCAAAGGCGGTGAAGACAACTCCTTCCACTACCGCATGAGCCGGATAACCCTTACCTTCGAGGCGGGCGACGGCGTGGATTTCAGCGTGGTCAAGCCTGAACGTTACACGCTGGGCGGATTGTTACTCACCGGTACGTTCAACACGGCCGACGGTATTGCCACCGCAGACAACGGGGCACAGACCGGAGAACTGGCCATGAATCTGGCAGACGGCAACCTCACGTCATCGATCATCCTCTTCCCGCAGACAGTTGCATCCCTGCCGTTGGTTGTGAATTACAAAGGTCAGGAATATCATGCCACACTCACCGTGCCCGAAGGCGCACTGCTGGCGGGCAACAACTACACCTATACCGTCAAGGTACGCAACAAAGTCCTTGAAGTCAGCGAAGCCACCATTGCAAAGTGGAACGATATAGACGGTGGAGATGTGGGTGCAGACCTGTAGGATGTTAATAATTAATCGATTAGAATGAATAATTATGAGACATAGATTATTTATCCCCGCAGCCACCGCCCTGCTGCTCGGCCTTGCCGCCTGCACACAGGACGAACTGGCTGACGATAACCGTCTGCCCGAAGGTGAATACCCCGTATTCATCCGTGCCACCGGATTGTCCGTAGAGGCAACGCTGCTGGCAGCCCCATCAACCCGTGCCACCGTGGACGCGACTGGCAGGCGTCACTTCCGTGGCACTCAAGACGGGCGATGCGGTAAAGGAATACACCGTAACGGCTTCTACCGATTTCAAGAGTGCCACACTCTCACGCGAGAACGACCCGCACTACTGGACCAGCCGCGACCCGATTACCGTATCGGCATGGTGGCCCTTCGATAATGCCGACATCACACAGATGCCTGCCGTGAAGGTGGCCGAAGACCAGAGCAAATTGGCTGACTTTCAGAACAGCGACTTCATCTCTGCCGAAAACCAGACGGTGAAATTTGACGACCCGACACTTGAATTTACCCACCGCACGGCACGCGTGGCAATCGATCTGAAGCCCGGCACGGGATTCACGAGCGTCGCCGGTGCACGGTGAGCCTCGTAAGCCTGTCTGCCGATAACGGCAACCCGACCGCCATCAAGACCTACAACGCAAGCGGCAACACCTACGAGGCACTGACCGCTCCGCAGACCGTTGTGGCAGGCAAGCCGTTCATCAGGGTGGAACTCGGCAGCGGCACCTTCTACTTCCGTCCGCAGAACAACGTCGTGCTGGCAGCAGGCAGTCGCTATAAATATACCGTTAAGGTGAACGCCACTGGCTTGACGTTAGAGGGCTGCACTATCGGTGACTGGGCTGACGGTGGCAGCGAGAGCGGTGAGGCTGAGGATTTGGGTTATTCTATACAGAACGACGGCAGTTACACGGTCTATAACGCCGACGGCTTGCTGGCATGGAACAAAGCCGTACAAAAAGATGAATCAATAAATTGCACCCTCACCGCCGACATCGACCTGACGGGTAGGGAATGGACACGGATAGGCACATGGCCAGGTTACTCCGGCATCTTTAATGGGCAGGGACACCGCATTACGGGATTAAACTTTTCAGCAGAGACTACTGAACTTTTTGGATTATTAAATGAACGTGGAGTGATAAAGAACTTACAACTCATAGATGTGAATCTGTATGGCAATAGTGGATCAGCAGCTGGAATAGTGGAGCAAAATAATGGCCAAATCATTGCCTGCTCTGTGACGGGAAAAATTTCTGCATATGGTAGAACTTGTGGTATAGCCGATTTAAATTATGGCAGAATCACCGCTTGCTGGTTCGATGGCACATTGAAAGAGTATGAATCCGGAGCTATAGTGCGTTATAACTACAAAATTATAACTTCCTGTTATTGGGGAGGCAATGTCGGGCAAGGAGTATTCCATGATCATGGAGAAAAGGTAGATGCCACGAAGGTGGACGGCGCGACAGTGAAATGGCAGACAGCCGTCGACGGCATGAACACCGCCCTCACCGCTGGCGACTACCAGTGGGTACTCGGCACCGACGGTCTGCCCGTATTGCAAAAGAAACAATAACGAACCCTAAACAACACGCATCATGAAACGAACAATCATCCATACATCTGCAGCCATAGCCCTGCTGCTCGGCATTGCCGCCTGCACGCAGGACGAAGCGGGCTTCCTGCCGGAAGGGGCGGAAGGCACATCCATCGTCTTTACCGCCACGGGGCTGAACCCCGCTGCGACAGCCATCGCCAATACCCGTTCCACCGTGGACGGCGACTGGGAGGGTGTGCAGAGCGTGGCAGTCCTGATGGACGGCACGGTGAAGGCATACGACGTGACGCTCACCACCGCCGACCCCACCAGCGCCACGCTGACCTCCACCGACCCGCACTACTGGACCAACCGCAAAGACATCACCGTCACAGCGTGGTGGCCCTACACCGCTGGCGAGACAACCCCTTCTGCTGTGAAGGTAAAAGCCAACCAAAGTGCCCGGAAAGACTTCGAGGGCAGCGACCTCATCGTAGCCGACGGACAGACGGTGACCTATGGTAGCCCCACGCTCCGCTTCACCCACCGCACGGCGCGGGTAACCATCGTTCTGACGGACTACACCGAGGGGCTGGCATCCGTGCAGCTGACGGGCCTCTCCACCGAAGGCGACAACCCGGATATAATCGTCCCGTATGACAAGGGTAGCAACACCTACATCGCCATCGTCGCCCCGCAAAGTGTGGCAGCTGGCACGACCTTCATTACCTGCACCTTCACTAACGGCAAGACCTTCGTTTATAAGATGAAGAATGCTACCGACTGGCAGGCGGGCGGTGAATATACCTACACCGTCTCCCTCACTGCGGCAAAAGACCCGGGATATACCATAGAGGGCAACGGCAGCTACACCGTGACATCCGCCGATGGCTGATGCATGTAGCCGATTTAGTGAACGGAGGTAAGACCGACATTAACATTACCCTCGACAAAAACATTGACTTGACGGGCAAAGGCTGGACGCCGATAGGCACAAGCTTCGATAACTCATACAAAGGCACTTTCGACGGCGGCGGCCATACCATCACGGGGCTGGCCGTTACGACAAATGACCAATTTGTGGGTCTGTTCGGCTATCTCAATAGAGCTGGTACGGTGAAGAACGTGGTGATGGAAGGCATACAGATAACAAGTAATCACGGGTCGAGCCAGGCCGGTGGCGTGGTAGGATTTAGCCGGGGCACTATTGAAAACTGCTCGGTGTCGGGCAGCGTCAGCGGCACGGTGTACGTCGGCGGTGTGGTGGGGCTCATGGGGCGGTTCCATCACCGGATGCAGTTCCTCGGCCACAGTGAAGGGAACGGTCGATGTCGGCGGCGTGGCAGGTCAGACGAATTCGAATGCCACCATGACCGCTTGCTATGCCACGGGCAACGTGACCTTAGAAATAGCCCCCATAAATAATATCGATGTCGGCGGTGCGGTGGGATTCAACGGAGGAAGCCGCATCCTTGCCTGCTATGCCACGGGCAACGTAACCAGTACAGGTAGTAGCACCGTCAATGTGTATATCGGCGGCTTTTGTGGATATAACTCCACCACCGTGACCGCCTGCTACTGGAAGAACAATCAGGAACAAGGTATCGGCCGCAATCAGCATAACACCGCCCCCGAAGCTACGAAGGTGGACGGTACTGACGTTACCTGGCAGAAAGCCGTCGATGCCATGAACACCGCCTTGCAGAACGCAGGCTCAGAGTGGCGTTACGAACTTAACGGAGCATTGCCTACCTTGAGGAAGCAGTAAACCGTCGGGCGGAAAAAGTTCCGCCCGCAACGGAAAGAACCGAAGTATAACCCCAATAAAGAAAGGAGGACGTGATGGAACACACGGAGAATCCACCATATAGGTTTTGGCATCAAGGCATTGTCAATAATAATATAGACTCCAGTGTAAATATGGAAGCTGTAAGCCGGACATTGTCAAGATTGGTGCTCATTAAAGACAACAAATCAAGTAATTAAATAAAAAACATGGGACTTTTTCACAGAGGCAAGAAAAATAATGACGATGAGCCGGACAGTGTTCAAACCAATTCATTCTCTGATATTATGAATGGTTTGCAGTACGCCGTAAACTGTGCACAAGATACATTACAGAATCATCAGATACAAAATCTGACCAGACTTTTTGAAGGAACAAATGCAAATAACGCAAATACGTTCCAATCGAAAAAAATCATGGTTGGAGACAAGACTATTGATATTCCACTTATAGCCTTGATATCCCATCATTATCTTGCAATGGATAATGTGCAGATAAAGTTCAAGGCGAAGGTCGGAAGCGTGGAATCACAGATTCCAGAAAACAACTTGCTGTTATCCAGTCCGCACAGAGCCAATCTCCAGATGCAGATGAGCAACATAAAACCGGATGCGGATGATGTCATGGAGGTTTGCGTCAATTTTAAAGTTCAGGAGACTCCGGAGAGTATTTCCCGAATTATTGACGATTTTGTAAAAAATATCTAACAATTTTAAAATTCAAATGTTATGGCAGAAGAAATAAGAACCAAGGGCAACAAGAAAATGCGGAAAACTTGAATGAAAATGTAAGCGGACAGGCGAAAGAAATTATCTCCGCTGCATTGGAAGAGACTCAAAACAGAGAAACTTCTCCAGTTCTTAAAGCAGATTCAAACGTGACTGACAAATTCAAGGGGCTTCCCATGCGGGAACTTATTGCAGCTCCACTTATTGCAGCAGCCGAAGCACAACAGGAATTGGCAGCGACAGCATGGAATTTCTACCAGCAAATTGCATTTGATGGTAAAAGCGGCAATAAAGCGCGTATATTGGAATTCGATGTCGAAAGACCGATACAGCAGGATGGAAAAATGACAACAATGTCACAAAGTGTCAAGGCTCCGTTTATAGGATTGGTGCCTATTCCTTCCCTGCTCATAGATCGCGTGGATGTCGATTTCCAGATGGAGGTTACCGATACATCAAACGTAAAAAGCACTACCAACGCAGAAGTAGAGGCAAAAGCTTCTGCAAAACATTGGTTTATAAATGCGGAAATCAGCGGCAAAGTCACGACCGCCCGCGAGAACACCCGCATGACCAACCAAACGGCAAAATACCAGATACATGTGACAGCCAGTCAGCAGCCGCAGACCGAAGGTCTGTCTAAACTGATGGATATAATGGCATCATGTATCGAGCCTATAACAAACGAAAGTAACAGTAAGTAAATATATGAATTTGATTCAAGCATTAAGATTGCCAAACAGTCAAGCAGTAATGACAAATATTGCACGGTTTCATTATCAAAATATTTATAATGTAGGTTTGACCCCTCCGATTTTCACGCAAAGTAATTTGACATTTCAAATAAAAGGATATACCCGTAACTATCGTTTTCTTAGATTAGACTACGCCTGTGTCATATATATTGCGGATAGAATAGCAGTCGTTGCTTCAAATGGCATAGATACTTTAAGTTCAGGTTTTTCGGGGTGTTATATGGCCAGTTTTAGGCACAATGGCATTAGGTATGTTGCTCATATTCCAACGCCTAACAATAGTATTAAAACATCATGGAATCGGGCGGTTAAAAATCGAATAATAGATAATGTTGTTCTTTTTAAACCTACTGAAGGATTGGCGAGAATCCCAGGAACCATTGGTATTTGGGGAATTATAACATTTAACGATAGATGTTATCGGCTTGATGTAAATGAAAACGCTCCTCCAAGTCAAGCCATACGTGGCCAAAGAATTTTTAACTCAATCCCGAGAAATCCCATACTAACAGAAATTCCACCTATCGCCGGTGGTCAGATGCCTTAATAATTATAACAATTGTAAATAAGGGAAGAATGGTTGTTTCATTGAGGAGTAGAATTCTATTCGGATATATAATTCTGGTGGCGGTCATAGGCAGCATGGCCGCCATTCTCATCCATGAACCTGCGAAGTTCCACGACCTATATGCGTATGTTGAATAACGGTATTTACACAAACAGCAAATGAGCGAACAATTCGTTACCACTACCAAGCATTTCCGCAAGCTGCTTGCCGCAGGCTATCTGTTGATAGTCCTGCTGGTGGGCGGCATCATCTGCACGTGGCTCGGCGAATGGCGCGACTTGGAGTTGCTGGAACGGGAGAACCGTGAAATCAACCGCTTCCGCAAGGAAACACACGATGCGTATGTGGGTGTGGTGGAGTTGTCTCTTTTGGGCGAGTCGGTGCTGGAATGGGACGATAAGGATGTGGCGGCATACCGGCGGCAACGGATGACGGTGGATAGTATGCTTTGCCGCTTCAAGAGCCATTACGAATCGGTGCGCATAGACAGCGTGCGCCACTTGCTGGAGGACAAGGAAAAGCGGCTGTGCGCCATCATGGAGCTCTGGAACAACAGGCGGACATCAACGCCGGATAGCCAAGCAGGTGCCGGTGATAGTGCAAACGAGCAGGCAGGAAGAGCCGAAGAAACAGAGGAGGAAAGGTTTTCTCGGGTTGTTCGGCAAGAAACAGGAAGCACCTCCGACGACGACCACCACGATGCTCTACACACTGAACCGTGATATGATAGCGCAACAACGTGCCCAAAGCCATCGTCTGTCGGAATATGCCGGCAGCTTGCCAGCCGCAATGCGGAACTGAACCGCCAACTGCAAACCCTTATCCAGCAGATGGACACAAGGTGCAGGCTGACTTGCAGGAACGTGAGGCGGAAATATCCGCTATGCGTGAAAAGTCGTTCTTGCAGGTAGGTATCATAACGGTGTCATGCTGCTGTTGCTCATTATTTCATACATCATCATTCACCGCTATGCCACCCGCATCAAGCAGTACAAACGTAAGACAACAGATTTAATCGGGCAACTGCAAAAGTCAGTAAAACAAAACGAATCGTTGATAGCCTCACGCAAGAAAGCGATGCACACCATCACCCACGAGCTACGCACACCACTGACTGCCATACATGGATATGCGGAACTGATGCAGGACAACGAAGAAGAAAAGATAAGCGGTTATGCGGACAATATCCTGCAAGCCTCCAAGAGAATGACCGACATGCTCAACTCCCTGCTTGACTTCTTCCGCTTGGACAGCGGCAAGGAACAGGCGAATGTCCGTCCGTTTCGTTTGGAAACATCGCGGAGCTGTTGCAAACGGAGTTTACGCAACAAGCAGAAGCAAAAGATCTTAAACTTACCATCGAGTGCCCGGAGAGTATTATCCTGAATGGCGACAAGGAGCGCATCATACAGATATGCGACAACCTGCTGGGCAATGCCGTCAAGTTCACGAATGCCGGAAGCGTTTCACTTGTCATAAGCTATGACGGCAATAGGCTGACCCTTGTAGTAGAGGACACCGGAACCGGCATGAGTGCGGAAGAACAACAGCGAGTGTTCGGAGCGTTCGAGCGGCTTTCCAACGCCGCCACGCAAGACGGTTTCGGATTGGGGTTAAGCATTGTGAAACAGATAGTCGGGATGCTTGGCGGCACTATACGCTTGGAAAGCGAAAAAGGAGAAGGCAGTCGTTTTACTGTGGAGTTGCCAATGAACACTGCCGATATTGGTATTGAAGAACAGACAGCCGCAGAAAGTCTGGCTCATATAGAAAGACCTTATTCTGTCATCGTATTGGACGACAATCCGATGGTATTATCCATGACAAAGGAAATGTATGCTGGTATAGGTGTGCATTGCGACACGTTCACCACTATTGGCGATGCAATGGAAGCCATGCGGCAGCACACATACGACCTCATGATAACCGATATGAAGATGCCGGAGATTAACGGCTATGAGGTGTTGGAGTTGTTACGCTCGTCAAGTGTCAGCAACTCGAAAGAGATTCCCATTGTCGTGGCGACCGCCTCCGGCAGTTGCAGCGAAGAGGAGCTGTTGGAAAATGGATTTACCGCCTGCCTGTTCAAGCCATTTTCCATTTCCGAACTGGTTGCTGTATCAGACAAATGCCTTTTGACAAGTACGGACAAGGATGAACTTCCCGACTTGTCCTCTCTGCTTGCCTATGGTGACAAACGGGCGATGCTCGACCGTCTGATAACCGAAACAGAAAAGGATATGCAGGCTGTCCGGGAAATCATGGAGAGGAATGACCGCAAGGCGTTGGACGAATGGATACACCGTCAGCGAAGTTCATGGGCTGTTATCCGTGCTGACAAACCCTTGTGGAACCAGTATGAACTGCTGCATCAAGAATCTGAATGTTCCGAAATGGAATTGCGGAAATGCGTGGATGCCATGCTTCGTATGGGAACAGTTATCATAGAACTTGCGCAAAAGGAAAGGAGGTCGTCGGATGAAAGTATTTGTGATTGAGGACAACCCCGTCTATAACGATTATGTCTGCAACCTGCTGAAGAAAGACAGCTTCGATACTATGTCTGCATATAATCTTGCCACTGCCAAGAAACTATTGGCAAAGTCAGAGGTGGATGATATTGTCGTTGCCGACCTACGCCTCCCCGACGGTGAAAGCATAGAGTTGTTACGGTGGATGCGTGCCAACGACAAACAACAGGTGTTTATCGTTATGACCAATTACGGGGAGGTGCATACGGCAGTGGAAAGTATGAAGCTCGGCTCAAAGGATTACATACAGAAACAGTTGTTGGAGGATAAACTGATACCGCTTATCCGCACCCTGCAAAAAGAACATGAAAAGCGACTACAATGGAACATTCCGATATTCGTCCGGCAGGGCGAAGCCTATCAGAAAATCAAGAAACGTGTGCGCCTTGTAGCCACCACCCGGATGAGCGTGCTGATACTGGGCGAGAACGGTACGGGCAAGGAACATATCGCACAACATATACACCAACAAAGCAAACTTGCCGATAAACCTTTTGTGGCAGTAGACTGCGGAGCCTTGTCCCCGTCATTGATACAATCCGCCTTCTTCGGACACGTCAAGGGCGCGTTTACGGGTGCCGAAGCAAACAAGACGGGGTATTTTCTGGAAGCGGATGGCGGCACGCTGTTCCTTGACGAAGTGGGCAACCTAACAATGGAGATGCAACAGATGCTGCTCCGCGCCATACAGGAACGCCGTTACCGTCCCGTCGGAGCAAAGGAGGACAAAACAGCAACGTGAGGATAGTGGCTGCAACCAACGAGGATTTGCAGAAAGCCGTAACGGAAAAGCGGTTCCGGCAGGATTTGCTCTATCGCTTGCAGGAGTATGTGATAACCATGCCGCCCTTGCGCGACTGCCCGGAAGACATCATGCCATTGGCCGAGTTCTTCCGTGAAATGGCAAACCGTGAGTTGGAACGTGAAGTAAAAGGGTTTGCCGCATCTGCCGTAATGCCCTGCTCGCCCATGCGTGGCCGGGCAACGTGCGCGAGTTGAAACAGAAGATACAGACGGCAGTCCTGCAATCAGAAGGCGATATGATAACCGAAGCCGATTTGGAACTTGACAATGAACCGTCCGCTACTTCCGCTTGTTTTACATTGAAGAGCGGGGATGAAGAAAGAGGACGTATCCTGCGTGCTTTGAAACAAGCAGCCGGTAACAAGAAAATGGCTGCAAAGATACTGGGTATCGGCAGGACAACGCTGTATAATAAATTGGTAGAGTATGGATTGAATGAAGAAAACTGACCGGAGTATGGCTGTAAATGGCAATAATTGATTAACTTTGCAATTGTATTTCAGAAAATAGCAGGCGATCGGGTAACTTTTCGCCGATGATATAGACATAAGACCGCAAGGCGTTTCGAGCGAAAATCTGGCAAATGTTATTTTACTTGTATTTATTTTGTTGTACACCAATAAAATAGCAGTCATAGCACCTTGCAAAAGAAACAGAATAGAAACAAAATCGGTATTTTAGGATATTCTTCGGTTTTTACTTTTCACTTGATTTATTCCTTGCATTTGGTTGCACACAAAGTGTTTCTCAAAGTTACTCTCCCACGACTTACCCTTCCTC
>ENA-OQIO01001463-OQIO01001463.1-human-gut-metagenome-genome-assembly--contig:-NODE-1463-length-11486-cov-2.873668_pt1 | contig 11486 bp, 20 predicted proteins | sample MGYA00242573_ERZ504737 | MGnify/ENA primary metagenome ERZ504737 (study PRJEB26092, sample SAMD00036203) | human gut metagenome | host: Homo sapiens | study: EMG produced TPA metagenomics assembly of... | reverse complement strand
TTTTATAACTGGTGTTCTTTGACATTAAGGACAACTTTTGCATAATGTATTAACTGAAGCCACTTGTGAATACTCCTTTTGTGTTTTTCTTCGCAGTTAATACATTAAAGGACACAAGTGTTTTTTCAATATGGTGTTGTTAATTTATGGTGTTAGGCTTCCACCATTATGCCAGAAGCCTCATATAAATTTATTGGGAAGAGTTACCGATCAAGTTTTCTCAGAATCCGAAGAATGGGATATTGATACGGTGTCAGAAACTATTGCATCGGAATATGAAAGAGCAACGAATCTTTCGATAAATAAAGAGAAGCAGAATTTGCCAATAGAAGAAAAACGAACGATAGATGTTAAAGAAATACGAGAATGGCTGAACTTTATTATTACGATTATATCAGTTGTTTTGGGAGTTACGAATTCTTCAGCAACAACGATAAATAATTACAATTATACACAACAAGTCAATAATTATTACATCGTTGGAATGGGATATGATGCGAAGGAGCTAAATACGACTAAATATAGAATCGTTAATAGAGAATCTATTGTACGACTGAAGCATGACTGCCATTCGATTGTAATTGAAAAGCTTGAGGAAGGGAAAGTTGTTAGAATTATAGATAAATATAAAAAGTGGCGACAGATAATTTGGGAGAATGAAAATGGTGAAGAATGTATGGGGTGGATTCAAAATTATAGATTAACTGAGTTTAAAGTGCCTAGAAATAAATGATGTATATTTGATGAAATAGAATCTATAAGTGAAGGAAGTATTATGTGTGGTAGATATTATATTGATTCTGATATGGCAGATGAAATCGAAAAAGTAGTGCATGATATAGACCAACGGATCCGGCAGGAACATTTTGCAGGAGATATCTTTCCAACCAATGTAGCACCGATCATTGAAAAATCAGAACATGGATTGAAACTGGATGTTTGCAAGTGGGGATATCCATTGTCACAAGGAAAGAATCTGGTTATAAATGCAAGAGCAGAATCTGTTATGGACAAACCTTCTTTTCGAAATGGAATCCTCTATCACCGCATTTTGATACCGGCAAGTGGGTTCTATGAATGGAATCGGTTAAAAGAGAAAAATACATTTTCCAGATATGATGCACCAGTATTGTATATGGCTGGCTTCTGTGATTGGTTTGAGAATGAACGACGATTTGTGATTATGACTACAGCAGCCAATGAATCTATGATAAAAGTACATGATCGTATGCCGCTGATATTGGAAAAAGGACAGCTGAAAGATTGGTTCGATGACAGGAAAATGGAGCAAATTCTGCATCAGGTACCGGTTCAGCTAAAACGAGAGGCAGAATACGAACAGCAGAGCTTATTCTTATAATGGTTCAGAGGAGAAATAGAAAGATGCAAATATTTGTTGATGCAGATGCCTGCCCAGTGGTTGCGATCATTGAAAAGATCGCAAAAGATAATAGTGTTCCGGTAATGTTGTTGTGTGATACAAACCATGTTCTGTCATCGACTTATAGTAAAGTTGTTGTTGTCGGTGCAGGAGCAGATGCAGTAGATTATAAACTGATTAGTATCTGCATAAAGGAGATATTGTCGTATCACAGGACTATGGTGTGGCTGCAATGGCATTGGGAAAAGGTGCTTATGCTATTCATCAATCAGGTAAATGGTACACGGATGATAATATTGATCAGATGCTAATGGAACGTCACCTGAGTAAAAAAGCCAGAAGAAGTTCCCGTAAATGTCATGTCAAGGGACCGAAGAAGCGGACGGAGGAAGATGATGAAAGATTCGCTCAGTCTTTTGAAAAAATGCTTTTGATGGCACGGGAGAAAGAAGGCAGATGAGGAATTGTAGATGCAGAGGAACGACAGAAGCTATAAAGACTTAAAACAAAAACAGAAGAGTGCAATAGCAGATAAAACATACAAAATGCACTTGAAGTTTTATCTTGAGAATCAGCGAATGCCGGATGCTACTGAAATGAATGATATATGCAAAAGTTTGTTTACGGCAGTTCAATCGCTTGCTCCTAAAACGGAATATGAAGAATTTTATAAGATTGTTGAAAAGCGTGAAAAGAGTTATGAAGAACGTATCCTGAGAGACATTCAGAATGGAATTATAATAGAAACACTTATGGCAAAAAAACATAAGAAAACGCCGGAAGAAAAAGCAGCTGTTGCGAAACAAAAGAAGCAGCAGAGGCGAGCAAGACGGAAACAAGAAACAAGAGATAATCTGGCTAAAGAAGAAATCTTGCAAGATGACAGATTTTTCGTTATTGCCGGTTATACCTCCGGAGGTGCACCGTATGGTGTCACCTGGGAGGAAATGGGTCTGAAACCTTGGGAAGATTTGGAAGAGAATAATTGAGTTGTCAGTGCAATCTTATTTATCTCTTGTGACAGAAACAGGTTCCCGTTTTGCCGGAAGTAAGTCTGAATTGATTTCAGGAGCATCGAGCAGCACAGAGAAATTTTGCTGAATGATATCCAGTGTTTTCTGCTTTTTCTGTAATTTCTGTTTTTCCCGGATGGTAGCAGCTTGTTCAGATTCAAGATTTTCAATCCGCTTCTGGATTTTTTTCAGAGCTAGGGATTTTGGTAACACCGAGATCCTGAAGCTCTTTTTTTTAGTGAATCGTGGAGTTGGTATTCTGCCAGATGCTTGGAACGGTATTCTTTTGGATTTTTTGCAGATTTGCAATCTTCTATCACTTACGGCAGAGCCGGTAAGAATCGCAGTGTTTCTGAATGACTTTCTGCGTGCTTAGCTCACTGGTGATGTGTGCTATTCTCTGATCAGCCGCTTTAACAGAAGCATCAACATCAGAAACATGCTGCCTGAAATCCTCATAATTCAGTAGGTTATTTTCTGAAAGATAGTTGAAGGTGCGGGCTGCCTCTTTTAGATTATTGAGTTTTGCCCAATGTTCAAATCCTTCTCGATTGCCAGTCGTTACATACGTGGAGATATTGATATACAGGCGAGCTTCTCTGGACAGATGTTTTGGAGTTTTCACTTTGCTACGATTTTTAGCTAAGCGGATGCGGACGTTTTTCTTCCGTATAATAACTTCCCAGAGATTTCATATAAGTGAAATTTTTTGTTCCGGTGCACGGAAGAAGATGCTTTCCCTGCCGGACTTCATATCCAGCTAACTGCATTTTTTGTAGAAATTCCTCATAGTTGATGGAAGTCCAGATTGCTTTATCAACTGCAACACGTAGCTTGGCTTTCCAACTGGTGCCACGATGATATTCCATGTTCTCTTTATAGCTTTTTCCTTTTTCTCCGGTTGGCATACTGGTGGCAAGTCCATTTTCCAGGCAGATACGATTACTGATTCTGCAGAGTTTATGGTAGCTCCGCTTATTGGAAACATACTTGTGATGATCAACAAAGCTTGCAGCGTTGAAGATGATATGGTTATGAATGTGCTTTTTATCAACATGGGTACTGATCACGTATTCATATTTTCCTTTCAGTACTTCGGCTGCAAATTGCTGTCCTAAGCGATGGGCAGTTTCGGCATCAACTTCTCCAGGTTTAAATGACTGGATCAGATGAAATGCCAGGTTATCACCTTTGTCCATTCCATTCTTTTTTGCCATTTCTCTAGTCATGGAAAATTCGAGATCAGCAGTTTCCGGGGAACAGCCAAAACTGGAAACCAGCAGTTTTTCATCAGTCTTGTCTGGATTCGTGATATAGTCCAGAGCTTTCTTGTCTGTTACTTTAATGGGGAAAATCTTAATATATGCCATAGTTCTTTCACCATCTCTTTCAATTCTTGCATTTCTTCCGGATATAGATCTCCGGTGGTATTTACCTTTTTTGCAATCTGGTTGATATTTATGCCAATCTTGTGCATTTCCTCATACTGTTTCTTCAGAGGAGTTGTATCTGTGTTGACGATGTAGCCGTCGATTGCCATCTTACGCAGATAAGCTCCCATGTTCTTGGTTTTTGATTCTATCATCTTCCTGCGGATTAGCTTTCGTTCTTCTTCTGTGACATAAAAATGAATTTCTTTTGTTTCTTTTTCTTTCAGCCATTAGCAGTTTCTCCTTTCTGAGAGGGCAGTAGTATCGTTGCTTTCAGCGTTTTTCAATTCAGGGCAGGGTACCCTAAATTGGGATTTTCCGGAAGTGTATCCTCACTTCCTGTCCTTGCTGTTTTACCCCTCTATTAGTTAAAGTCAGGAGAACCGGGAAAATGCAAAAGAATTTGGCAGGTAGTACGGGATACGAAAATGTGGTATGATTATGAGCAGGATATCAGAAGAATCAGGAGTTGAATAGATTGTGAACAAAGAAGAAATTTTTGAATATGTGCAGAAACAGTATGGCACAGTTCCGGAATATTTATGGAGTAAACTACCGGACAGTGCAATACTCCGACATAAAAATGGAAAATGGTATGCAGTGATCATGACGGTTGAAAAATCGAAACTGGGATTAGAGGGAAATGATCTGGTTGAAATCATGGATGTAAAGTGCGATCCAGAAATGACCAGTATGATTATTCAGACTTATGGATTTTTACCAGGATACCATATGAATAAACAGCACTGGATCACGATTTTACTGGATGGTTCAGTCAGTGAAGCGAAGATATTGGACTTTTTGGATATGAGCTATGACCTGATTGACGGAGCAGACAGAAAGGAAGAAAAATGTGAACAGCGATAGTATACGCATCTGTGCATCATGGAAATACAGAAAAAATTAGTAAAGAGGATCGCAGAAGAATGTCAGGTGGATTTGATTGATGCTGTGAAACAGCAAGATGCAGACCTGAGCAGTTATGATATGATTGGGTTTGCATCAGGAATCTATTTTTCAAAGTTTCATCAGTCGATATTGGAATTTGCAGAGAAGAATCTACCGGACGACAAAAAGATATTTCTGATCTGTACTTATGGCGGGAGTGCGAATTATAAAACCATAGAGCAGATTTTGGATAAAAGACATGCCAGTGTGGTTGGAAAATTTGGCTGTAAAGGGTATGACACATTCGGACCATTTAAACTGGTTGGAGGTATTGCTAAAGACCATCCGAATGAAGAAGATATGAAAAACGCAGCGGACTTCGTAAAAGGATTACACTGATTTTTGAGTAAAAGGAAAACCGGGGGATTTTACTCCTCGGTTTTCTGGCAGTTGTGTTTCTAGTCTTCAACCTGAAAAATATCTTCTACAGGCACTTTCAGGTAATGTGCCAGCCGGATTGCAATCTCAAGAGAGGGATTACGTTCTCCACGTTCGATGCGGCCTATCGTCTGGCTGCAGGAACCTATGGCTTCAGCCAAATCTGCTTGAATGAGATTCCGTTCTTCACGAATATCTTTTAGCGTATTATTGATTGCCATTCAATCACTTCCTTTGCTTATTGTTATCAGCAGGATCATGAACCTGCTGTTGAAATTTAATGGAATCCCGGAATTTCTGCACCTTTGCATTTCCCGATTACTTTTCCAAAAATCTTAAAAGAGTCAGATTCCAAAACCTGGATAGGACGATATTTTTGATTTAAAGAGATCAGATAAACACCATCTGGCTCATCGTGTAATTCCTTGATGTAAGTATTGCCGTTGAGATAGAAGATTCCAATTTCACCATTAGCAAGAGAATCTTTTTTCTGAATCCATGCAACATCGCCTGTATGATAAAGTGGCTCCATACTGTCACCGGAAATCCGTACACCAAAGTCAGTCTGCTCAGGAGCAAGGTGTCCTACGTCATAGGTTTCTTTTACAGAATCTTCCAGGTAATTTCCAGTACCAGCAGAAACTGGTTCCCAGGTAATTTCTACAGGATGATGGAATGGGATAATCTTTGCAGACAGTGGAGAAAACTTTTTAGAAGCTTTCAAAATATCAGCAAATTCAATCAATTTATTTCTGCCTTCTTCATTCAATCCACTCATAATGTTATATGGGTTTTCTCCAAAGAAGGATTCATATATATCTTCGATATCAAGTAACTGGCAAAGTGTCAGGAAAACATGTAAAGCTGGTTCTCGTGCATTGGTCTCCCATTTGGAGATTGCTTTTGTAGTGACCTGAATACCTTCCTGAGAAAGCAGGTCTACCAGATCTGATTGAGAGTATCCTTTCTTTTTTCTATTTTCTGCTAATATTTCCCCGAAATCACGCATTTGTTCGCCTCATTTCTATTTGAATTTTCTATATGCATTATACCGTATGTTAGAAATAAAATCAACAATAATCTCCAAAATGGAGAAAATATAACCAAGATGTTACTTGACTATCTCCGGAATGTCGATATATACTAAACATACAGAAATTGATAAGACATCATGTTGAAGGAAACAGCTGGGAGGTGAAAAGTTTGAGTGAGCGTGTGATCCTGCATAGTGATATGAACTGTTTTTATGCCAGTGTAGAAATGCTGCATCATCCGGAATTTGCCGGAATGCCTCTGGCAGTCGGTGGCAATCCGGAAGCCAGACATGGAATTGTATTGACAGCAAATTATATTGCAAAGCAAAAAGGTGTAAAGACCGGAATGGCATTATGGCAGGCAAAACAGATTTGTCCGGAAATCATATTTGTACCACCACGGATGGATTTGTATTTGAGATTTTCACAGATGGCAAGAGAAATCTATTCGGAGTATACGGACAAGATCGAGCCATATGGAATTGATGAAGCTTGGCTGGATGTATCGGACAGCAGAAATCTGAAAGGAAGCGGAATGACGATTGCAAGAGAAATCAGCCATCGGATTAAATACGAACTTGGAGTAACAGTGAGTATTGGAATTTCCTGGAATAAGATTTATGCGAAACTTGGTTCAGATTATAAAAAGCCGGATGCAATCACAGAGTTTAATCGAGAAAATTATAAAGACAGGATATGGCAGCTTCCAGCGTCAGATTTGCTTTATGTCGGAAGACAGACAAATAAGAAATTGCAAAAATTTGGGATCCGGACAATCGGGCAACTTGCGGAATCAGACGAAAAGTTGTTAGAGAGTCATTTTGGAAAAATAGGAAATGTATTATGGGCTTTCGCAAATGGCTGGGATGAAGATCCGGTTTGCAAGGAAGGATATGAAGCACCAGTAAAGTCGATAGGTAATAGCACTACAACACCGAGAGATCTGGAAAATGATCTGGATGTCTGGATCATTCAAATAGCATTGGCAGAAAGTGTAGCTGCACGATTGCGGAAACATGGATTTAAATGCAAAACAGTAGAAATTACAGTTCGAGATAATGGATTGTATAGTTTTTCCAGACAGATACATTTACGACAGCCAACGAATATTACAAACGAGATTGTAACTGCAGCATTTCAGCTATTTAAAGATAATTACAAATGGGAACATCCCATTAGAAGCCTGGGAATCCGAGCTGCGGATCTTGTGTTAGATGATATTCCCGTGCAGTTGGATTTATTTGGAAATCAGGAGAAAAAGGAAAAGTTAGAGAAGCTGGATCGTACTGTAGATGAGATCAGACGACGGTTTGGTTATTTCAGTATACAGCGAGCGGCAATGTATCAGGATAAAGTCTTATCCCACTTAGACGCTGGTACGCACACGATCCATCCACACAGTTATTTTCATGGGTAATTGGAGGGATAGATTTGAAAAAAGCATTAACCAGAAAACAGAAAGAAAGTTATCAGTGTATTTTGGATTATACGAAGGAGCATGGATATCCGCCGACAGTACGGGAATTTGGAAAATTGATCGGGGTGAAATCAACATCATCAGCATTTTCCAGAATCAAGCAGTTGGAGTTAAATGGATATATCCGCAGAATCCCGGCATCGCCAAGAGCAATTGAGATTTTATAGTGAGGTGTCGGCATGAACAAAGTATATGTAGATGTAGTAGCAGAGTTTCGTAAAGACGGACAGCTGGTTCCCATATTTTTTACATGGAGGATGGAAGAAAATATAACATCGACAGAATTTTGAAAATCGAGCGATGCGCCAGCAGAAAGGCAGGCGGTGTAGGAATGATGTACACCTGTATGATACAGGGGCAGGAAAGCCACTTGTTTTACGAAGTGGATAAATGGTTTATGGAGAGAAAAACAGCATAAGGAGAGATTGGTATAGACGATATTATTTGGATTATTAACCGGCAGGGATAGTCACTTTCCCTTTATATTCCTGCAGGTTTTACATAAGAAGATGGATTCCGGTCAGCAAAGGCAGCTCCCACAATGCCTTTTGGATATCCGCTTCTGCAAATTGTAGTAAGTAATTGCTTCCCATCAAAATCATGGGGAAAGCGAACTGGTCTGAAAGACCGCCAGTTAGTGTGATGATGATAAGGAGATTTTGAAACTGATGACAGACAGAGATTATGCAATTAAATCAATGAAAGAAATTACCTTCCAGATGGCAAGCTATGCACAGGATTATCTGGAAGTTACAATCGAAAGACATTATACTGATATTAAAGAACTGATGACAAGCTACCAGAAACTGATTTTAGAAAACCAGGTTGTATTGGAAGAACTGGATATGGAGTGCCAGGAGAAAATCAATGAAGATATGGCATATGCATTGAGTTATCTGAGCATTTATAACAATCAGCTGAATGTGCCAAAGATGCACCGGGAAATGAATAACCTGATGATCATTTATGGCTTGTCTGATATGATCTATCGTGGAATGACACTGGTGAAGTTCTATGCACCGAATGGTGTGATGCTCAGTGAGATCCTTCATTCCTGTTTTTGCAGTCATTATAATAAGACAGATGTGGAAGTACAGCAGGAGTTAGGAATAGGCAGGACTTCTTTTTATAAAATGAAGAAGCAGGCACTTGGATATTTAGGATTTTATTTTTATGAGATCGTGGTACCGCAGGCAAAGGATAAAAGATTTAAACCGTCACTGGGCGTTGAGGAAGAGTAGGTGAGTAATATGAGATACGAAGATTCGATGAAAGGTGTAGCTGATCAGATAATCAAAGAACAGCAGCGAGTCAGTAAAATTAAAAACAATCCAGAAGAGTTCCATTGGCATGACGAATATGCAACGTTGAATTTCTTTCGGTTTATCTGCAAAAATATCGGTAACTTGAGAAATGGAGAAATTGAAAAAATGGTCACACGTTTAAAGAACATAGATCAGAAAGCAGTGGAAAACCATGTGAATGGTGCTGTTTGGGCATTTGATTATGATAAGATGTTCTGTGTATTGATGGAAAATGAAATTTGCCGAAAGGTGTGTGAAAAGAATAAATATAACAGTTGGATGAATCTGATTGGACAGTATTGTGTTTCAAGGACTTAAAGACGAAAAAAGTTGTTGGAGAGAAATAATTTCCAGCAACTCTGTCTTTAATGAATAGAGTTCATTTTTTTATTCAACTATTCCCATGATATATACAATATGTAAATGTGCAATTCAAATATCAGTTTATGCTAAGTGCAAAATAATAATAATTACTATTATTGACAAAAGAATAATTATCATGTATAATACAGATATACAAGAAACAAAGTGTTAGAAAAATTGCTAGGAACTTGGTAACAAAAATAAATCGACATTGAAAAGGGAAAATGACTATGATAAAATATGAATGTGAACCATGTGGATATATTTATGATCCGGCAGTAGGAGATCCAGACGCTGGTATCGATCCAGAAACTGCATTTGAGGATATTCCAGATGACTGGACATGCCCAATCTGCGGATTAGGAAAAGATGTTTTCGTTCCTGTAGAAGACTAAGCAGAAAATGCAGGTACGAAACTGCCAGACATTAAAAGAGCCTAAGAGAACATATAAAAGAAATGGAGGTCAAATTATGACTTACGATTTAAACATTACCTTTGATGACAATTTAGTAACAGGAAATAAAACAATCGATACACAGCACAAAGAATTGATTGACCGTATTCAGAACTTTGTAATTGCCTGTCAAAATGGCGACAGCAAGGTAAAGGCGATCAAACTTCTGGATTATCTTAACGAGTATACTGACTTTCATTTTAAAGAAGAAGAAGCACTTCAGGAAAAAGCCGGTTATCCAGAGCGTGAAAAACATTATGAAAAACATGAAGAGTTTAAAAAGACAATTCAGGAACTGTATGAATACCTTCAGGAGTATGAAGGACCAACAGATCGGTTCAGTGAACTTGTACAGAAAAATGTAATCGACTGGCTGTTTGGACACATTAAAACATACGACCGCTCTGTGGCAAAATTTATCTTTATGAAACAAAATCCAGACCGATGCTAAAATAAACCAGGGAACGAGTTCACTCAGAATGTAGACAACGTGATGAAGTAAACTAGGGGCTGTCACAATGCAGCCCCTTTCCTGTTATAGCGATATTCTAGGTAATATATTGCGCTGGCATGACATATTATTTTACTACTACTATATGGGAAGAGCAAGCAGCTCTTCTTTTTTTTGTCCTTTTTATCCAATTTTTAAGTTGTAAAGTCTCTTTTCATTCGACAAAATTCTCCACAGACAGAGGATATGCGACGAGCATTGATATGAACATCTATTTATGGAAAGAGGATATTGAAGACGGGGAATCGGTAATGACAGCCGAATATAGACCTGTAGAATACGGAAAGGACTATGATGTTGTCAATAATCCTGATAAATTTCAACTATATATAGATGGAAAAGAGATTAAATAGTAATCTCCTGAAAGCAAGCTTTTTGTCAATTATTTCAAAGAAAAATTAAAGGATAACAATACATAGTTATGACAATGATATTTTGAAAAATTTTATAGGAATGCTCTATTATCAAATTGACATAGGAATATGGTAGCGTATAATTAGAATTGAATACACTGAAAAAATGGAGGAATTACATGAAAGCACATAAATATTGGTCAGTAGGAGCATTGATCACAATGCTTGGGACTTTTTACACTGGATATAAAAAGCAAAAATCAAGTCACAAATACTTTGCTTTAAGTTCTATGTTATGTATGGTAATGGCGATATATACAGGTCATAAAATGATTACCGGGAATAGGAAGAAAAAGGCAAATAAAGAGAAAGATACAGAAAGGGAGGGATAAATAATGTTGGAAGTAGGGGTTAAGGCACCGGATTTTGAGTTGCCAGATCAAAATGGGAAAATACATAGATTATCGGATTATACAGGAAAAAAAGTGATTTTATATTTCTATCCCAAGGATAATACAGCGGGATGCACGAAACAGGCATGTGGGTTTTCTGAGCGATACCCTCAGTTTACCGAAAAAGGAGCAGTTATTCTTGGAGTCAGTAAGGATTCTGTATCCTCTCATAAGAGATTTGAGGAAAAATATGGATTGACATTTACACTTTTAGCAGATCCAGAGCGGAAAGTTATTGAAGCATATGATGTATGGAAAGAAAAGAAAAATTATGGCAAAGTCTCTATGGGAGTAGTAAGAACCAACATATCTTATTGATGAACAGGGGATTATTATAAAGGCAAATGATAAAGTCAAGCTGCAGATGATCCTGAAAATATGCTCAAG
>ENA-OQIO01001462-OQIO01001462.1-human-gut-metagenome-genome-assembly--contig:-NODE-1462-length-11498-cov-2.190045_pt1 | contig 11498 bp, 13 predicted proteins | sample MGYA00242573_ERZ504737 | MGnify/ENA primary metagenome ERZ504737 (study PRJEB26092, sample SAMD00036203) | human gut metagenome | host: Homo sapiens | study: EMG produced TPA metagenomics assembly of... | reverse complement strand
CCTCTGCCGCGGCCCATGCCTGAATGCAGAGCAGCACAGGGTGCCCCTGGTACAGAGCCGAAGCCAGTTCTGGCGTGGTTCGGTTCTCCTTTGCCGTGACGGTTACGCTGTTTTCCTCAAAAAAGCTGACAATGCTGCCTGGCGGGGTTCCGGCTTCCTCGTTGGTGCCAAGTTCTTCCTCATAGGCGGCAAGGTTCCAATCGGCCTGGTATGGGTCCAGCCAGTTCATCACCATCTGCACGCAGGTGGTCCCGCAGGTGTAGCCGCCATACTGGCGCAGGTTCGGCATGTCGATAAAGACATCGGCATCCTGGGTCTGCCCGTCATAGGGTGGCTGAACGGATGACTGTTCCGCAGCTGGCCCTGCGCAGGCGGATAACAGGAAACATGCGGCACAGGCAAAAGTGCCAAGGATCAAGATGTCGTATCGCTTTTCCATTTCGGCTCGCTCCTTACTATTTGATATATAGGATCAACGATTTTCTGTGGATTGCCTTTTGAAAAATGAAAACCGCAGCAGTCGCCGCCGGTACTTAGGGGCAAGCAGCCCCTAAGCCGGGCCTCCCGCGCTATCGGAAGTAGCGGGGATCTTTTCGGTTCCTTTTGGGTCTCCAAAAGGAACACATAAAGGCAACATGCCGTTAAAGCGAGTGAAGCGCCGCAAGCAAAATCAATAACAAAGATATACCAAAAAAGGCGAACTCGGAACATCCCCAAATTCGCCTTTTTAATGTTATACGTCCGAATTACTCCACAGAGATCATGTAGTAGTACACGGGCTGGCCACCGCTGATGTGGCTGACCTCGACACTGCCGCCGCACTTGGCGCGCACCAGATCGGTCGTCTTTTCGGCGTCCTCGTCGCTGACGTCGCAGCCGGAAATGACCGTGATGAACTGGGTGTCCTTCTTCTTCATGGAGCGGGCCAGACGATAGGTCATCTTGACCAGGTCGGTGCCGGTGGCAACGATTTTGCCGTTCTCCAGCGCCATGATCTCGCCCTTCTTGATGGGCTTGCCGTCAAACTCGCTGTCGCGGGCGGCATAGGTGATCAGACCCGTGCTGACGCGGTCCGCCGCCTGCATCATGGCAACGGCGTTCTCCTCCGGCTTCAGGTCGGGGTCAAAGTTCAGCATGGCGGTCATGCCCTGGGGCACGGTGCGGGTGGCAGCACGATGACCTTGCGGTCCGCGAGCTTCTGCGCCTGCTCGGACGCCATGATGATGTTTTTGTTGTTGGGCAGAACGAGCACGGTCTTGGCGGGCACGCTCTGGATAGCGGCGAGGATGTCCTCAGTGGAGGGGTTCATCGTCTGGCCGCCGCTGACAACCGCGTCCACGCCCAGGTCGCTGAACACAGCCTTCAGGCCCTCGCCCGCGGCCACGGCCACAAAGCCGTACTCGCGCTCGGGGTCAACGGCGGCGTAGGTGAACTCGCTGTCCTTCTTCTCCTCGGCCTCGGCCTGCTTCTCCAGCCCCTTCGCCTGCTTCTGGCGGGCGAGGAACTGCTCGTGCATGTTTTCAATTTTAAAATTGTCAGGTAGCCGTACTTGATGGCCTCGCTCAGCATCATGCCGGGGTCGGAGGTGTGGACATGGCAGTTGGCAACGTCGTCGTCCTCGATCACAACAACGGAGTCACCGTTGGACTCAAGGAAGGCGCGCAGGCGGGTAACGCTGGCATCGGCATCCTTGTGCAGCAGGAACTGGGTGCAGTAGCCGTTTTTGATGTCCTCGACCTTCATCAGTCGTCGGCAAAAACGCCCTTGCCTGCGGCTTCGCTGGATACCTTGGGCTTGGCGGCGACCTCGGCACCGGCGATGATCTCGCCGCCGTCGAACACCTGCTTCATGCCCTCAAAGATCAGCATGATGCCCTGGCCGCCGGCGTCCACGACACCGGCCTTTTTCAGCACGGGCAGCAGGTTCGGGGTGTCGTCCAGCGCGGCCTGACCGGCTTGCAGCGTGGCGTCCCACATGGCAGGAACGTCCAGCTCGGTGCACTCGGCGGCCTTCTCGGCAGCCAGGCGGGAGACGGTCAGGATCGTGCCCTCGGTGGGCTTCATGACGGCCTTGTAGGCGGCCTCGACGCCCTGCTGCAAGGCGGCAGCCAGGTCAGCGGAGGATGCCTCGGTCTTGTCCTTCAGCGCCTTGGAGAAGCCGCGGAACAAAAGGCTCGTGATAACGCCGGAGTTGCCGCGGGCACCGCGCAGCATGGCGGAGGCAGCGGTCTTGCTGGCCTCGGCCACGGTGCAGCTGTCGGGCATGGCCTCAAGCTCGGCGCGGGCGGCACCGATGGTCATGCTCATGTTCGTGCCGGTATCACCGTCCGGAACGGGGAAAACGTTCAGCTCATCCACGCGGGTGCGCTGGTTGGCAATGTTGTTGGCGCCGGAAAGAATGGCGTCGCGCAGGGTCTGGCCAGTAATCATGGTTTCGTTACACCTCATATTTTTTGGGTAAAACAGTCTTTAGTCGGCAATGACGTCGTCCACGTAGACATCGATGCGGGCGACCTTTAAGCCGGTGGCAAGTTCAACTTCGTCCTTGACGCGGTGGGTGATGCTTTGGGTGATGGTCGAGATGTTCAGACCGAACCCGACCTTGATATGCAGGGCGATGACCAGCTTGCCGGCCTCCTGCGTGACGGTGACGCCCTTTGGCGGCAGGCTGCCGGTGCGCAGGGCGCTGCGCACAACGCTTTCAGCCGGGGCCTGACCCATGGCGGCAATGCCGTAGCACTGCTTGGCGGCCTGCTCCACCAGGCCGGAGAAGTAGTCATTCGTCAGCGAAATATGTCCATAGGGATTGACCTTGGTGATCATCTGCGATCCTCCTTTTCAGGGTTAGCTGCGGCTAAGCCCGCAGCTGCACTATATGAATCTTTAGCTATTATACACCATTTTTCCCCGCTTGAACAGGGCATTTCGGAGAAATTTATTTTGGCGCGTGGATTTAACATTCCATTCACAAAGTTTACAGCGCAAGAGTATATACTGTTTACAGAAGTATGACAATCTTACCAAAGGAGCTCGGTTTAAACCATGAACCTTTTATTCTTTTTGACACCCAAGCAGGACGTCCTGTACATTTACGAGGATTTCACCCTGCGCCAGACACTGGAAAAATGGTCCAACCAGCGCTACGCCACCATCCCTGTTCTGAAGCGCAACGGCGAGTATGTCGGCAGCATCACCGAGGGCGACATCCTCTGGGGCATGAAAAATCTGCACGGGCTGGACCTTGAAGCCAGCGAGGACGTGCCGATTTCCAGCTTCCCCCGCCGCCGCGATTACAAGGCCGTGACCGTGACCACCGACATGCCGACGCTTTTAAAGGCAGCCATTGAACAGAACTTTGTGCCGGTGGTGGATGACCGCAATGTGTTCATCGGCATGGTGCGCCGTACCGTGCTGCTGCGGGAGCTGTACGACAAATATACGACCCTGCCGACGGATAAGCGCTTCAAGGGCAGCCACCCGCCGATGTAAGGGCTTGCAATCCGCCGCGCGTTGCGGTATAGTCAGCACAACGGACAGAGAGGTCGCACAGGACTTCTCTGTTTTATTTTTTACAGTGAGGTGTGAACGCTTGCGCCGGGGCGGACGGCTATGGCCGTCTCGGAGGATGGACTGACGGAGGCCGTATGCCTGCCGGATAAAAGGTTCGTCTGGGCTGTGCAGTGGCACCCCGAATTTTCGTTCCGCGTGAATGAGGACAGCCGAAAGATTTTTAAGGCGTTTGTGGGTGCGTGTTAAAGGAAAAGCCTTCCCCCAAGGGGGAAGGTGGCGCGGAGCGCCGGATGAGGGGCAAGTTTGCCATTATTGTCCATAAATGGGTTGTCGTGGGAAGGCCGCCTCATCAGTCACCTTCGGTGACAGCTTCCCCCAAGGGGAGAACGGCAAAAAAATCCCTTCTGTGGTGTCACACCACAGAAGGGATTTTCTTTTATTTTGCTTTTTCAGCGGCTTTTTTTGCTTTTCGCTTTTTGCGCTTGCGGGCGATGAACAAAATCACCAGCAGTGCGGCTGCGGCGCCGCAAGCCGCCGCGAGCAGGGGCACCTTGCTGGCGGGCATCTGCACAGCGGCGAAGGCCGTTGTACCGGGCGGGGGCGGTGCAGGTCAGATAGCTGCCGTCCACGCTTGTGTCGGCCTGCTGCCAGCCTGCGTCGGTCCTGACCCACAGCACGGCGTTGTCCGTCGTCTCCGGCGGCATATAGCGCAGCGTGTGGCCGGTGTCGGCGGGCAGCTCCAGGCCCCACGCCTCCACCAGCGTGCCGGGGGTCTCGGGCGCGTCGTCCACCTCATGGAGCATCAGCTCGTCGGTGGTGTCGAAGCTGCCCTCCACCAGCACAAGGGAGCGTTCACCGCGCTTTTCCTGGCTCTGGCGGACCGTGTTTATGTCGCTGTACTCGGCGTGGATCGTCGCGTCAAACGTCATGCCGGTCAGATCCACATCCTCCCAGTTGCCGTACTGGCCTGGTGGTTGGGAACCGGCGGCAGCTGATCCGTCGGGAAGTCGCTGCCGTACGGGATGTGGTATTCCTGGACCAGCGAATCCTCGTCGGTCACAAAGCGGACACAGATGCTGCCGAAATCGCCGGGCAGATTTTCCTGCGCGACGAAATCCTCGTAGGCCAGCGGTTCGGCAATGCCCTGGTAGCTGACGCTGTCGATGCCCGCGACACCCCCGTCCACGAAGGTGTTGCCGGTCACGCTGCCGTCCAGCGGGTCGTCCACGATACCGGCAATCGCTCCGATCTGTTCGGCAGCATTGTCGATCATGACCATGGCGCGGCAGTTTTCGATGGTGGCACCGCTGCGACAATGCCGCCGACCTGCTTTGCACCGGACAGGCGGCCCTTGGCGCAGCTCTCGCGGATCGTGGACTTGCTGATACCGGCCACGCCGCCGACGCCGGTGGCGTCCTCGGCATCGAGGGTGCCAAAGCCCCTGCAGTCGATGACAGAGCCCATCTCGCGTCGCCGACGATGCCGCCCGCGTTCTGCTTTTTGGCGCTGACCGTGCCGTAGTTTGTGCAGTCACGGGTGACGACGCGGGTCTGAAGGTAAAGTTCAGCGACTCGCTGCCCGCGGTGGTGTAGTCGTCCTCGGGGTCCAGATCGTTCTCGCGGGCCATGGCACCGGTAATGCCGCCGGCGTTGAGGTCGGCATTGACCGTGCCGCTGTTGATGCAGTTCGTGACCTTGGCCTCGACGTCGTCATCGGTGTCGTCATCGGAAACGTCGTCCACGATGTCGTCTGCATCCCGGTTGACATTCTCGCTGGCACCGGACAGCGTCTGGCCGATCTTGTTGATCTGCTTCGAGATCGCCTTCACGTCGTTGATCAGCGCCTGGCTGTTGCTGCTGGCGTTGTTGTTCAGGCTGCTGACGATGTCGCCCATGCTGGTCAGGCTGCTGCTCAGATCATTGCGGCTGGCCGTGATGGCGTCGCGGTTCGTCAGCTCGACCCTTGGAATTTCGACGTCCACGGAGTCCGGCAATGCATCCGAAATGTCATTGAGCACATCCTTTGTGTCGGGCAGGTCGTCAAGACCCTCGGTGATGAGCGTATAGTTCGGGTCGATCGGATAGCGCTCGTCCGGCTTTGTGGCAGTGCCGTCGTCCTCGCTGACAACGGTGCTGTCAGCGGAATCATCAACGGCTTCTGGGTCGGGCTGCCCGTGGGGGGTGCGGTCCGCCTCGCCGCCCTCTGCAGCGGGCTCCTGTGCAGGCTCCTGTGCGGGGGCAGTGTCCTGCGCTGCCGTACTGCTTTCGTCAGGCGTGGAGAGGTCAGCACTCTGCGCGGGCTCCTGCGAGGGGGACAGCGTGTAATTCGGATCGACAGGGTCGGTGTCAGACGGAGGCGTCGCTTCGCTGTAGTCGATGACTGTGTCCGAGTCCGCGGCATTGTCTCCGTCGTCCGCGCCGGGCAGGTTGGTATTCTTGAGGTCCTGCTTGAACTGACTCAAGTCGGTCTTGACGGTCTGGGAACCGATGGACACGCCGTTTTGGGCCTGCTTCAGCAGATTCTCAATGGCATTGCGGGAGCTGGTCACGTTGTTCTTCAGCGCTTCGAGCTGGTTGGAAAGGTCACTGCTGGCGGCGCTGGCGTCATCGCAGGCGCGGTTGACCAGCGTCTGCAGCGTGCTCATCTCGTCGGAAAGCTCCTGCAGCGTGTCCTTTGTGTATTCCAGCGTGCTGCTCGGCTCCATCTGGCCGACGATGCCGCCGCCCTCCTTGCGGGCGTAGACAGTGCCGTAGTTGACGCAGCCCTCAATGTAGCCGGTCTGGCTGCCCGCGATGCCGCCGACATTGTAGCCCATGTGCTGGTAGCCACGGTGCCGCGTTCATGCAGGCGCGGATGACACCGCCGGACTGGCCCGCAATGCCGCCGATGTCGGTGATGTCGGCGACGTTCTCGGTGCCGATCAGGTCGTTCAGCGTCAGCGAGGAAAGGTCGATGTCGTTCTGCTCCACCGTCGTGTTGACGCTGGAGGTGTTCGTGCAGTTGGCAATGATGCGTGATTTTCACCGGCGATGCCGCCGATGAAGTGCGCACCGTAGACACTGCCCGTGGTCGTGCAGCTTTCGATGACACCGGCGGCCAGATTTGTGCCAGCGATGCCGCCGACAACGGACGCGCCGGAGGACACGCCCTCAAAGCGGCAGTTGTGCAGCGTACCGGCGTTGCTGCCCGCAATGCCGCCCACGGTGGAGCGGCTGCCGGTGGGCATCGAGCGGCCCCGGATGACGAGGTCGCGGACGTTGGCCCCCTGCTGCACATAGCGGAAGAAGCCGATGACCGAGCCGTCATCTACAAGGCTCAGGCCGGAGATCGTGTGGCCCTGCCCCTCAAATACGCCGCTGAAGGACGGGATGCCCGCAAAGCCGCTGCCGGTCAGTTCCAGATCGGCGTCCAGATAGACGGTGCGGTTTTTGCTCCAGCTGTCCAGGCGGCAGGAATCGGCCAGCTGCAAAAGGTCATCGACGGTGCCGATGTGGAAGGTCTCCTTTTCGGCAGTGTCGGCGGTCTCGCTCTCCCCTTCCGCAAAAACGGGCAGGGTCAGCGCCAGCACAAGGCAGAGCGCCAGCAGCGCAGCCCAGAGGCGGCGCGTCAGGTCAGAAATGCGTTCATTCAGCGTCGCCTCCCTTCGTGTCAGTGTCGGGCGTATCGGGTGTGCCTGGTTCGGGGGCACCGTCTTCGGATTCGTGGATGTTCTTCTCCGACAGGTACATGTCGGGCTTGTCAACGGTAAATTCGGTGCCGGTGGCAATGTTCGCACTGAACTGGCCGTGCAGCACGCCCTTGATGTCAGCATCTACGACGCCGTTGATGTAGCCGCGCACGCGGCCATTGACGTGCATTGTGCCGCTGGCCGTGCGGGCCATACCGGCAACGCCCTTCATCTCAAAGCTCGTGCGCTCGATGATGGTGTCGCCCAGGATCAGGATCTGCGGCAGGACGAACAGAACCAGAAGGATGGAAACGATCGTGCCGCGGCCCAGGCAGGTACCGATGGCGGAGATAACGGGGTTCGTGGTCAGCACGCTGATCAGAATACCCGCGGATGCCAGAATGGAGCCGGAGGTGAAGATGGTCGGGAACGACTCGTTCAGGGCTGCGACGATGGCCTCCCGCGGGCGCATGACCTTCTTCAGGTCGGTGTAGTGGCTGGAAATAACGATGGCGTAGTCGATGTTTGCACCCATCTGAATGGAGTTGACGATCAGGTAGCCGAGGAAGTACAGCGGGGTGTGCTGCAGGTACGGCACCGAGAAGTTGATCCAGATACTGCCCTGAATGACGATGATCAGCAGCACGGGCAGACCCGCTGACTTGAATGTGAACAGCAGGACCAGGATAACGAACAGCGCGGACAGCACACTGATCAGCAGGTTATCCTCGCCGAAGGAACTGGACAGGTCCATGGCGCTCGTCGTATTGCCGACAACGTAGAACGAATCGGTGTCGTAGTATTTGCCGATGATGTCGTGCATCTTGTTGACGAAGGCGAACGTCTCGTCGGTCTCCTCGGGCAGGTTCAGATAGACGACCATACGGCTGTAATCATCGCTCTGCAGCTGCTTCTGGGCTTCATCGAGCTGGTCGAACAGGTCGTCCAGCGTGTCCTGCACATCGCCCGAGAGCGTGATGTTGCGTCGTGCATCTCCTGCTCCAGGAACCTGAACATGTCGTAGATCGGCACTTTATAATCGTCCAGGCCGTTGATGATCTCGCCGTACTCGTCATGGTCGACGGCGTAGGCACCGTACAGTGCTTGGCAACCTCGTAGTCGAGGTTGGCCATCTCGGCCAGCTGGCGCGGGGTCACAGCGTCGGTCAGCATATAGCCGTCCATCGCTTCAATGTTGGCCAGACCCATCGTGGATTTGACCTCGGCGCAGGCGTCCAGCTCGTCGAGGATCCTGCCCTCGGACTCATAGTCGCCCGACGGCACAATGACGGCCACCATGTTGCTGGAACCGAAGGTGTTTTTGATTTTCTGGTAGGCGATCTGGCGCTCGCTCTGCTTGGCGGTGACCAGGTCGGTGTAGGTGTAGCAGTAGGGGCACAGGTTGGCAAAGACCGCCGCCGCCACGATGATGACGCCGAAGATCGGCGGGATGATAAAGCGGGTCTTGATGTCGAACTTGCCGACGGCGGTGATCTTGGGAATCAGGTTTTTGTGGCGGGTCTTGTCGATCAGCTTGCTGAACAGCACCAGCAGGCCGGGCATCAGCGTAAAGACACAGAGCATACTGAACAGGATAGCCTTGATCAGGACCGTAGCCAGGTCGCGGCCAATGCCGAAGTGCATGAACGCCAGCGCGGCCAGGCCGCTGATCGTCGTGAGCGAGGAGGAAGAAATCTCTGGGATAGCCTTGGAAAGCGCGGCAATGCAGGCCTCGCGGGTGGGCAGCGTCTCATGCTCATCGCTGAAACGGTGGCACAGAATGATGGCGTAGTCGATGGCCAACGCCAGCTGCAGTATGACGGTGACTGAGTTGGAGATGAAGCTGATCGTGCCGCACAGGAAGTTTGTGCCCATGTTCAGCAGCGCCGCCGCGCCGAAGGTCATGATGAGGACCGGGACCTCGGCATAGGAGCGGGAGGTCAGCGTCAGCACGACGACGATGATGATGGCCGCAATGATGACGATGACGACCATTTCCGATTGCAGGTCCGCGGAGGAATCGTAGCCGACCTCGGAATAGATCGAGGTGTCGTAGCTGCCCTCAAGCTCGTCGCGGATCTCCTGCAGGGCGTTCTCGGCGCGCTCGTCCCCTACTTCTGCGTCAAAGCTGACGGAGAACAGCGCCGACGCATTCGTGTAATGCTCGTCGGTGTCGTCAAATTCGACGGTGGTGACACCCTCGATGTCCTCAAGCCGGGACTGGATGTCCAGCGCAGTATCGTAGGTGATGTTGGATACCATGACGTTGGCCGTGCCGTAGGTGACGAAGTTGTCATTCATCACGGTCAGGCCCTGGCGGGTCTCGGTGGTGTCGGGCAGGTAGGTCGTGATGTCGTCCTCGACCTTGACCCAGCCCGTGGCGATGGCACTGAAAATCAGCGCAAATATGTATAACAGGAAGAACAGGTTGCGTTTATCAACGATAAACGAAGCCAGCTTTTCCATCCCGCCGCCTTTTGGCTTTTCGTTCTCCAAGAGTATACAGCCTCGCTTTCCCATTTTATTCGATACAAAAAGGATACATCAATATTATACGAAATGCAAGGCCCATGCAACACGGTCAAATTCAGAGGAATGTACAAAGAAACGAGGAAGTTTTTGTTAAGGTACACAAAAAAACACCGTGCGGTGTTAAACCACACGGTGTTGAAAGCCATTTGGTAAGCTAAATTACTTCAGCTCGACCTTAGCGCCGACCTCGGCCAGCTTCTTCTGGATGTCCTCGGCGTCAGCCTTGGAAGCCTGCTCCTTCAGCTTGGCGTTCGGGGTCTCAACCAGCTTCTTGGCCTCCATCAGGGAAGCGCCGGTCAGCTCCTTAACGGTCTTGATGACCTGCATCTTGTTGGCGCCAACGTCAGCCAGGATGACGTCAAACTCGGTCTTCTCCTCCTCAGCGGGAGCAGCAGCGCCGGCGGCAGCGGGAGCGGCAGCAGCAACAGCAGAAACGCCGAACTCCTCGCAGATGGTGTCAACGAGCTCTTTCAGCTCCAGAACAGTCATAGTCTTGACAGACTCGACAATGGCAGTGATCTTCTCAGAAGCCATGGTAGTTACCTCCATAAATTTTATAGTTTTAAGCGGCGCGGTTTGTATTCACGGAGCGCTGCGCCGGTGCGCTCAACCTGCTAAACCTAAACTCAGGCAGCAGTCTCGTCCTGCTTGTCGACGATACCCTGCAGGGCAACAGCCAGACCGCCAACGATACCGTTGAGGGAGCCAGCCAGCATGGAGAGCAGGCCTTCGCGGTTGGGCATGGTAGACAGGCTCTTGATACCTGCAGCGTCCATGACCTGACCATCGCAGAAGCCGCCCTTGACGACGAAGCGCTTGGACTTGTCGGCGTCAGCAAACTTGCACAGGATGCGAGCAGCAGCAGCCGGATCCTCCGGAGACAGAGCGATAGCCGTGTCACCCTTGAAGTACTCGGTCAGACCCTCGTACTGGGTGCCTTGACGGCCAGGCGCAGCATGGTGTTCTTGACGACCATGTAGTGCACGCCAGCCTCACGCAGCTCCTTACGCAGCTTGGTGTCATCAGCAACGCTGATGCCGTTGTAAGCAACGACAACACCGGCCAGAGAGCCTGCGATCTTCTCGTTCAGATCAGCAACAAGGGCCTTCTTAGCTTCCAGAATCTTTGCACTGGGCATTTGAAATTCACCTCATTCCACTTACAGATTGGTTTCGGTAAGCGGCTTTTTATGTGATATACAGAAAAAAGCCCCTTCCGTCGCCGGGAAAGGGCTTGAAAGCATTGCAATCAAACGCACGTTTCTCGGCAGGTGGGTAAAACCCGTTATGCCTTGCGGCACCTGCTGTCTCAAAAACAGCTTAATTAGTATAGCACGCGAACGTGCGTTTGTCAAGCGTTTTTCAGCTCAAAGCTGAACTTATACGCCGTACTTATTGGTAGCAACGCGGACGCCGGGACCCATGGTGGTGGCGATGGTAGCGCTCTTGAAGTACTGGCCCTTGGCAGCGGCGGGCTTAGCCTTGGCGATGGCATCCAGGACGGTGTCCAGGTTGGTCATCAGCTTCTCGGCGCCGAAAGAGGCCTTGCCGATGGGCACATGGATGATGTTCTGCTTGTCCAGACGGTACTCGATCTTACCGGCCTTAGCGTCGGTAACAGCCTTGCCGACGTCGGGGGTAACGGTGCCGGCCTTCGGGTTGGGCATCAGACCACGGGGCCAGGACCTTACCGAGACGGCCAACGCGGCCATCATGTCAGGGGTGGTGACCAGAACGTCGAAGTCCAGGTAGCCGCCGGCGATCTTGGCGATCAGATCGTCATCACGACCTC
>ENA-OQIO01001461-OQIO01001461.1-human-gut-metagenome-genome-assembly--contig:-NODE-1461-length-11500-cov-2.394795_pt1 | contig 11500 bp, 14 predicted proteins | sample MGYA00242573_ERZ504737 | MGnify/ENA primary metagenome ERZ504737 (study PRJEB26092, sample SAMD00036203) | human gut metagenome | host: Homo sapiens | study: EMG produced TPA metagenomics assembly of... | reverse complement strand
AGGATTCTTGTTCCGCAGCACAGAGCAGATCAAAGCAGATCATCCGGAACTTCCGGCATATGAGACTTATGATGAGCTTCTGACAGCAATTAAAGACGCAATGAAATAAGCAAAATAGGCCAGTTAAGACCCAAAAAAGAACCGCACACTATAACAGGAGAACAAATCTTGATACGTTCATCTGTTATAGTGTGCGGTTTCTTATAGTTATATTTAAAAATTTTAGGAAAAATGTTTATATGTTTTTAATGGTTGTTGGCAAGTTAATATTTTGGTTTATATTTGATGAAAATGCCGACCACAGAACATGGCTTTTTGCGGTCGGCATAAGGGTCAGAATGTGCCTTGACACATTCTGAGTTATCTCTGCACGCGACCGGCACCGTCGCTGTCCATGAGATTTAATACTTCTGTTTCAGAGATAAAGTTTAGGTCTCCCGGAATCGTGTGCTTGATCGCAGCTGCGGCAAGACCGAACTCTAAGGATTTTTCGGCACCCATCTGTGCAAGAATACCATGCAGGCATCCGGAAGCGAAGGAATCTCCTCCGCCGACGCGGTCTACGATGTGAAGATCGTAATTACGTCCGTGGTACAGACCGTCTGCTGTGCAGACAGCACCTGACCAGCCGTTGTCGGATGCGCTGATACTCTTGCGGAGAGTTGTGATCAGATGAGTGAATCCGTAGTGGTTCAGAACATTGGTCATGTGTTCTTCATCGACACAGATCTGATAGTCTCCGTTGATGAAATCAACACCGTCCTCAGAATATCCAAGACATTTGGCAGCATCCCTTGCATTTCCGAAGCAGATATCGACATATGGCATCATCTCAGAGAGCATTTTCTGTTTTCCTTCAATGTCTTCTGTCCAAAGTTTCGCACGGTAGTTCAGGTCGAAGGAAACAGTTACTCCATGTTCTTTTGCTTTCTTCAGTGCAGTCATTGTGAGTTCTGCAGCTGTTTTACTTAAGACAGGAGTGATTCCGGACACATGGAAGAGATCAACACCTTCCATGATGGAATCAAAATCAAATTCATCGGCAGTTGCTTTTGTGATCGCGGAGTCTGCTCTGTCGTAGACAACACTTGATGGGCGGACGGAGGCTCCGTTTTCAAGGAAATAAATTCCAAGACGGTTTCCGCCTCTTACGATGTGATGGCAGTCCACACCGAGTTTTTGTAATGTTGCTACAGCTGCGTCTCCAATGGCATTGGCAGGAACCTTGGAAACGAACGCAGCATCATTGCCGAACTGAGCAAGGGAAGCGGCAACATTTGCCTCGCACCGCCGTAGTTGATCTCAAAGTCGGATGCCTGGGCAAAGCGCTGATACCCCGGAGGGGAGAGACGGAGCATGATTTCTCCTAATGTGACAATTTTTGCCATGACTTACACCTCCCGCGCAGTGCGAACGATTTCTACAGCTTCCTTTGTAAGTCTTGTAATCTCATCAAAAGCGCCCTCTTTTACGAGGTTTCCTTTTACCATCCAGCTTCCGCCACAGGCGAAGATTTTATCATACTGAAGGTAAGATGTAACATTCTGTGGATTGAGTCCGCCTGTCGGCATGAACTTCAGCATTGTATAAGGCGCTGCAACAGCTTTGATCATGTTAAGTCCGCCGGATGGCTCAGCCGGGAAGAATTTAACAGCTTCAAGACCAAGCTCGATTGCCTGCTCCATTTCACTAGGTGTTACAACACCCGGAGTAACAGGGATTCCTTTCTCAAGACAGTATTTTACTACCTTTGGGTTGAGTCCCGGGCTTACGATGAATTTTGCTCCGGCATTTACTGCACGGTCAACCTGCTCTGTTGTAAGAACTGTTCCGGCTCCGACAACCATCTCAGGATATTCTGTTGCCATGATGCGGATGGATTCTTCAGCAGCGGCTGTACGGAATGTTACTTCCGCACAAGCCAGTCCGCCGTCGCAAAGAGCTTTTGCAAGCGGAGCTGCGTCTTTCGCATCATCAAGAACAACAACCGGTACGATACCGAACTGTGAAAGTTTTTCTAATGTAGCGTTCATTTTAGTTCTCCTCCTTTAAAAGAGATTTCATTACAGCATAGGTTCCTTCTTCACGGATCTGTGTCAGGTAATTGCATACAGCAGCCTCGAATCCTTCAAGCTGTGTCAGATCTTCACCCCAGAAAGCTTTGTTTGTGCATACTGCGTGAACAAGATCTTCTACAGAATCATCCTTGTGTGCAAGGTAGAATTCAAGAACTTCTTTGTCGTCTTTTACTGTGTAATCATTTCCTTTTCTGCTTGCTACAAGACCTTCGTCTGTCAGTGTGTGACCATTGAAGAATGCAATATAGAAAGCAAAGGAAGCTGTGATGCATTCAGGAAGAGTTCCTTTACGTTTGATGTACTCTTTCAGTGAAGGCATTACACGGGCTTTCCACTTGGAAGTAGAGTTCAGTGAGATAGCAAGTAATGCGTGGTCAATGAATGGGTTTTTGAAACGTTCTGTTACAGCAGCAGCGAAGTCAAGCAGCTCTTCCTTTGGAAGATCCAGTGTCGGGATGATCTCATCATAGATTGTCTTGTTCATGAATCCGCAGATTACATCATCATGCATACAGTCTCTTACGATATCCTGTCCTGCAAGGTAAGCACCGAGAACGAAGGAAGTATGAGCTCCGTTCAGGATACGTACTTTACGCTGTTTGTATGGCTTGTGGTTGTCTGTGATCAGGATTGGAGCTCCGCTTTGTCTACCGGGAATTCATCTTTGATAGACTGTGGACCTTCAATTACCCAGAATCCGAAGATTTCTCCTGTATCGATCAGGTTGTCTTCATATCTGAGTTCTTCACAGATTGCAGCAGCTTCATTTCTTGGGTATCCTGTTACGATACGGTCAACCAGTGTGGAGCAGAACGTATTTTCCTTTTTAACCCATGCACAGAAGTCCTCGCCGAGGTTCCACTGCTCTGCATATTTCAGAACACATTTTTCAAGTTCTTTTCCATTATTATCAATCAGCTCACAGGAAAGAATGATGAATCCTTTTCCTTCTTCCTGACCGAATTTCTGGAAACGGCGGTATAAGAACTGTGTCAGTTTTCCAGGGTAGGAATTTGCCGGAACATCTGTAAACTGACAGGATGGATCATATGCGATTCCGGCCTCTGTTGTGTTACATGTAATGAATCTTAAATCCGGGTTAGAAGCACACTCAAGAACAGCTTCGAAATCAGCATATGGGTTCAGGCAACGGCTTACGCAGGAAATGACACGTTTCTTATTTACTTCCTTTCCGTCCTGGAATCCTCTTAAGAAGAGTGTGTAAAGTCCTTCCTGCTCATTGATCATGTCGGCAAGACTGGTCTGATCGGCTGGCAGAGAACAACCTTGGAGTTGAATCCTGCCTTTTCATTCATAACATCAATAAAGTAGTCAACGAATGCACGAAGGAAGTTACCTTCACCAAACTGAAGCACACGCTCCGGTGCATTTTCCAGAAGATATCCGGAATAATTCTGTTCTTTTAAAGTTTCATAAGAAAGCTTTTTCATAATTGTATCGTCCTTTCCATAAAATATATATCAATGATTCTTAAAGTGTTACACCTTGTTTAAAGATCGCCATGTCATGGAAACCAGCTTCTTCAGATTTTGATTTCTTACCGGATGCGATATTAATGACGAAGTCAAGCAGCTGATCTGCAAGTTCATCCGCCGGTGTGTCATCAACGAGGACACCACAGTTGAAGTCAATCCAGTTCTTTTTCTTCTCAGCGAGAAGATTGTTTGTAGAAATCTTTACAGTCGGTACCGGGCATGCGAATGGTGTTCCTCGTCCTGTAGTAAAGAGGACGATGTGCGCACCGGATGCAGCCAGTGCAGTTGCGGCAACCAGATCATTTCCAGGTGCACTTAAAAGGTTGAGTCCCTTTGTACAGACTGGTTCGCCGTAAGCAAGGACACCTTTGACAGGAGCTGTACCGGACTTCTGTGTACATCCAAGAGACTTGTCTTCCAGTGTGGAGATTCCACCCTTCTTATTTCCAGGAGACGGGTTCTCATAGATTGTCTGTCCGTGACGTTTAAAGTATTCTTTGAAGTCATTGATCAGGGTAACTGTCTTATCGAAAAGAGCTTCGTTCTCACAACGGTTCATAAGTAACGTCTCAGCTCCGAACATCTCAGGAACTTCTGTAAGGATCGTGGAACCACCCATAGCGATCAGACGGTCAGAAAATCCACCGACAGTCGGGTTCGCCGTGATACCGGAAAGTCCGTCGGAACCACCACATTTCATACCAATTACAAGTTCGCTGCAACTGATTGGTTCTCTGTGGAACTGCTCTGCGTAAGCAGCAAGCTCGCGAACAACTTTGATTCCGTCTGCAATCTCATCTTCACATTCCTGCGCAACAAGAAAACGCACACGTTCCGGATCATATTCTCCTATGTATTTCTTCAGTTCATCAATGTTACTGTTCTCACAGCCGAGTCCTAGAACAAGAACACCGCCGGCATTTGGATGGTTGACCAGGTCTGCCAGAATCTGACGTGTGTGCTCCTGATCGTCGCCCATCTGGGAACATCCATATGGATGAGTGAATGCGATCACACCTTCTACGTTCTCAGTTACAAAGCTCTGGGAACCTTTCTCGATCGCTTGTGCCACATTGTTGACACATCCGACAGTTGGAACGATCCAGATCTCATTACGAACACCGGCGAGTCCGTCCTTTCTTCTGTAACCGTTGAAGAAACGTGCTTCCTTTTCGGCGAGAGGAGTAGTTTCTTTATTATAGGTATATGTAAGAAGGTCACCAAGTCCTGTCTTCATATTGTGAGTATGGATCCAGGAACCTTTTGCGATATCTGTCTTTGCAACTCCGATGGAATTTCCATATTTAATAACGGAATCACCTTCGGCGATATCAGTTAAAGCAATTTGTGTCCCTGTGGGATGTCTTCTGTTAATGTTACTGTCTGACCGTCGAGTTGGATCTTTGTTCCTTTCTTAAGAGGAGACAGCGCAACTGCGACTGTATCAGCAGGATGGATTTTAATAAATGGTTTCAAAGGTCGATTTCTCCTCCTTCCAATGTGTATCAATAGAAACTTCTTTTTATAATATAGTGCTTTAAAATGTAATTGCTTACAGAATATGTAAGAGCTTACATAAAAGGTAAACTGAAAGTTGGAAAAGGTCAATATGAAAATAGAAAAATAACTAATTTTGTGAAAAAGACACAAAAATAAAGAATAAAAATTGTGAAAAAGTAAACGAGAAATTGTTTGCAATCGAGTACAATGCACGTTATACTTAATTTATAAATGTAAGAGCTTACACGTGCGATGGCGTAAATATGGCAGGTGAATAAAAACAGTAACAAAAACAGTTCATTCACCGAAAGATTCAATGAATAAAGGAAAAAAATATGAGAAACAGGATTAAAAAAATCATTAGTACTGTTCTCTGTGCAGGTCTTGTTGCCAGTCTGGCAGGAGGATTCTTTTCGAACTGCTGAAAGAGATCATCAACGGTAAGTTTTTCAACAGGAGCAGCTTTTTGTTCTTTCCCTGTTGGTTTCTGAGGTTTTACCTTAGGAGGATGAACCGCATTAGTCAGGTTCTTGTCGGAAGATAACCAGAGCTGCCTGTGGAAGTCATAAAAGATACCAACGCTAGGAGTATCGCCGACAAAGAAGCCGCATGAATACAGACTTAGAGATTCCGAGAGACTATATTTAAGAAATAGGAGAATAGTAACATGAAAGCATTTATGGATAAAGACTTTTTATTATCATCAGAGACATCACAGAAACTTTTTCACGAGTACGCAGAAAATATGCCGATCGTAGATTATCACTGCCATATTAATCCGCAGGAAATAGCAGAGGACAGAAAATTCGAGAACATCACACAGGTATGGCTTGGAGGAGATCACTACAAATGGCGTCAGATGCGTTCTAACGGTGTGGATGAATATTACATCACAGGTGGCGCAAGCGACCGCGAAAAATTCCAGAAATGGGCAGAGACTCTTGAGAAAGCAATCGGAAACCCGTTGTATCATTGGAGCCACTTAGAGCTGCAGAGATATTTCGGATATACAGGACATCTGTGTGGCGAGACAGCAGAGGAAGTATGGAACCTGTGCAACGCAAAGCTGCAGGAAGATGGAATGTCTGTAAGAAATCTGATCCGTCAGTCTAATGTAAAATTGATCTGTACAACAGATGATCCGGTAGATTCTCTTGAATGGCATAAGAAACTGGCAGAGGACGATACATTTGAAGTAAAAGTGCTTCCTGCATGGCGTCCGGACAAGGCTATGAATCTTGAGAAACCAGAATATGTTGATTATATCAAGACACTTTCAGAAGTAAGCGGAATTGATGTAAAAGACTTCGCATCCATGAAAGAAGCGATCTTGAACAGAATGGACTTCTTTGATTCTATGGGATGTTCCGTGTCTGATCACGCTCTGGAATATGTAATGTATGCACCGGCTTCTGAGGAAGAAGTAGATGCGATCTTCAAGAAAGCACTCGCTGGCGAAGGCGTATCCAGAGAAGAAGAAATGAAATTCAAGATGGCATTCATGCAGTTTGTTGCCAAAGCTTACCACAAGAAGAACTGGGTAATGCAGATTCACTACGGCTGCAAGCGTGACAACAATGCTCTGATGTATGCAAAACTCGGACCGGATACAGGATTCGACTGCATCAACAACTATGCTCCAAGCGCACAGACAGCAGATTCCTCAACTCATTGATCGCAACAGATGAGCTTCCGAAGACAATCCTGTACTCTCTGAATCCATGCGATAACGAAGCAATCGGAACAATCCTTGGATGTTTCCAGGGAACAGAGGCAGCAGGCAAGATCCAGCAGGGAAGTGCTTGGTGGTTCAATGATCACAAGACAGGTATGATTGCTCAGATGACATCCCTTGCAAACTTAGGACTTCTGTCTAATTTCGTAGGTATGCTGACAGATTCCAGAAGCTTCCTGTCTTATACAAGACATGAGTACTTCAGAAGAATTCTCTGCGAACTGATCGGAGGATGGGTAGAGAACGGAGAGTACCCGGCTGATTATAAGGTACTTGAGAAGATTGTGAAAGGTATTTCCTATGATAATGCAGTGAAATACTTTGGATTTGATGTGAAATAATAAATAATCTTGCAAAAATGTGTCAGGCATATTGAACTAACTTATCAAGGAAGTTTAATATGTCTGATATTTTTTTTTGCATTTTGCAGTAAAGACAGTTATACTGAAGACAATAAGAATGTAAGAACTTACATCAAGGGGCACATAAATAGATATAAGGAATATGAGAGGAAGATCAGAAAATGAGTAAGAAGATAGGAAAGAAAATATTTTGTAATTTACCGATTCGAATGGTGCTTATGATCTCACTTTTTCCATTTGTTATCTTATTGTTGCTTTGCAGTGTTACCTTTTACAGTTCAGGAATTCGTCAATATACGAAATTGGTAAAAATAATGCGGAAGCTGTAGTTGAACAATGTAGAAACTCATTAAATCAAGATCTGACAAGTATTGAAGAGAATGCAGAAGGTTTGTCAAGTCAAAGGGCATTTTATCAGATGAGGAAAAATATTGATGAGGGAAAGAAACCGATAGAACCTGTGGAATATCTTCAGATGACAACCGCATTTAATTCATTTTTACAGCATTATTCAACAGACATTGACGCAGTGGGATTTTATCTTATTGATAATTCTATCTATTACATGCAGTCAAATACTGGGTCAGAGAAAGATGTATTGAGATATCTGGATTATACAAGTTTTGCAGGATATGAGAATCAATGGATGTGGGTATCGGTAGCTGATGTATTGCCGGAGAAAATCACGAAGAATCTTCCATATGAATTAGCGCTGATTTATCCATTGGGAGAAGCGAATAGTCATGAGATAAAAGGCTGTCTCTGGATTGCGGTTAGAAATCAGACGTATTTGAATTCAATCGAAAATAGCAAGGTGACAACAGGAAGTGATATAGTTCTATTTAGAGAAGACGGAACAGTTATTTCAGGGATGGAAGACAATTTAGTTGAAAAAATGAAGGAATTAGATCGCAAATATATACTTCAACAAGTTGAAACAAAAAATACAAAAGAAATAGAGTCATTTGATGTTGCAGATTTCTATGTAGTTTATACACCGCTTGTGATTGGAGATACAGGAATTCTTGCTGTGATACCAAAAGATGAAATTATATGTTGGTTTTTTCCGGCTATAAGCATGTGTTCCTTTTTATTCTTATTGCTGGCTTAGTTCTTTTTATTATTTTATATTTTCTTATTCCGGAGTATTTTTCAAGACCTGTTACACAGCTATTGGAACAGATGAAGGGAATCAGAGAGCCGGGAGAAGACAGAAAGGTTGATGCCAGAGGTTATCGGGAAATCAGTCAGATTAGTGATGGTGTAAATGATATGATGGAACGTATCACACAGCTTACTGAGTCAATTCAAAGGGAAATGAAAGCAAAGCAAGGCAACTCAGCTACAGTATTTATTTGCTCAGATTAACCCGCATTTTCTGTACAACACATTAGACTGTATAAAGACATTATGCAGTTGCAATGAAAATGATCTGGCGGAAGAGATGCTGGACCAGCTTGTTATCTTTTATCGAATCGGTGTGAGTAAGGGAAAATCTTTCATACCGCTTAGAGAGGAACTAAAGCATATCCGGGCCTATCTTTCTATTCTTCAGATCCGGTTTGATGATTTTCGGTTTGAAATTCACATGGAAGAAGGGCTGGAACAGTGTGTGACACTTCGGATGATGCTTCAGCCAATTGTAGAAAATGCGTTGTATCATGGAATCCGTCCATATCGTACGGATGGAACAATTTATGTAGATGCTGTGAAAAAAGAGGATATGGTGGAACTTCATGTAAAGGATGACGGCGGTGGAATGCCGGAGGATGTTCTTGAGAAGATCAATCGGTCGTTGCAGGAGCCGATCTGTGATTATTCAGAGAAATCATACAATGTATATGGTCTGAAAAATGTGCAGGACAGAATTCAGATTGCATATGGAAAAAATTACAAGATCCAGATCGAAACAGAAGAGGATTGTGGAACAGAAGTGATTGTGACAATCCCATATGAGGAGGAACACAAATGACGAGGATTATGTTTGTTGATGATGATGCAATTATTCGAAGAAATATAGCGAATAAGATAGATTGGAGAGGGCATGGATGGGAATTGGTATATACAGCCCGTGATCCGATGGAAGCACTGGATTATTTGAAAAATCATGAACCAGATATTATATTGACGGATATAAAAATGCCGGGAATCACAGGGATTGAGATGGCAGCAGTTGCAAAGATTACTATCCAAATTATAAAATTCATATTTATTTCCGGGTATAAGGACTTTGAATATGCGCAGCAGGTATTGAAATTAAATGCAGTTGATTACCTGACTAAGCCGGTGGAAGAAGAACAACTGATCAAAGTGATCGAGAAAGCAGAACAACTTTACCAGAAAGAAAAAAAGACAGAAGAAATCCTGAAAGAAAAATATCCACAGTTGAAGAGAAATTATATTTCCAAACTGATGCGTGAGAATTTTCAAAACATGGAGGAGTCCTTTTTTAAGGCATTCGATTTGAATATAAACAGCGGAATGGGAATTGTCGGATTTGTGGATTTTAGTTACTCGAGCGAATTACTTCCACTGGGAAGTTCAGAACAAAATAGAAATAATTTGTACTCTGTTGGAGACAATTTACCATGGCAGTTTCTTTTTCTGTATGGATAATCTGCAGATTTTTATGATTTACACCGATAGTTATTCAGATACGGAAGAAGTGTTTTATAAGCAGTTGGCGGGAATGGAAGAAACACTGAACCGCCTTGTGGAAGAACAAATGGGAGGAGGAAGTTCTTCCTTCATTTATGGAAGCTTGATGCACTCATTAAATGATCTGTATGCTTCTTACCAGAATGCATTGCAGAAAATTAATTCAGATGTGGATCAACTGCTTCTGGAAGTGAGAAAATATATTGAACAGAATTATTCGGATTGTGATTTGTCTTTAGGAAAAATTGCAGAATATTTTAATGTTAATCACTGTTATCTGACAAGTATTTTTAAAAAGAAATTTGACATTAATCTATATGATTATATTATTCATGTGAGAATGGACAATGCCAGTCGTCTGATCCTTCAAAGTAAATTAAAAAACTACGAGATAGCAGAGGCGACAGGATATAAGAATCCGCAATATTTCAGTATGAGTTTTAAAAAATACTATAATTGTACAATAACGCAGTATAGACAGAAGATGGAACAAAAAGAAAATTAGAGCCAAAAGCAGGAATTGTCAGGTTGGAAAATTCAGCCTTACAGTTCCTGCTTTTATATAAAAATTATAGAAACTTTTTTAAATTTAAAGATTTTATAATAAATCACCAAACTTATTTAATGTACGGAATCACATGAAAATGGTTTAATAATACCATCAAGAAGAGATACAGAACAAAACAAATAATAATGTATCAAATTAAATTACATTAGAAAGGAATGGTGAAAATGAAAAAAGTCCGCAGACAACAGCTCCGGCTGCTCAGATAAAGCAGAAAACCGAATGGACGCCATATCTTTTGATTTTGCCGGCAGTTGTGCTTATTTTCGGAGTTATGTTATATCCGTTATGTAAGACATTTTATCTGGCATTTCAGAATTACAATCCAACAACGCCATATGCAAATGGATTTGCAGGATTTGGAAACTTTATTAAATTATTCTCAAAAGGAGAGTTTTACTCATCACTGCTTGTGTCATTAAAATGGGTTGTGGCACTGGTGATCTTACAGCTTATATTTGGAATGATTGTAGCTTTGATTTTGAATCAGAATTTTAAAGGAAGAGGCTTCTTCCGTGCATTGGTTTTTATTCCATGGGCAATGTCAGGAGTTCTGACAGCGGTGCTGTTCAATCTGATCTATAACCAGAATTATGGAGTACTTAATGACATTCTGACAAAGATGGGATTGATCGATGAACCGGTCGCATGGCTTGCAAATACACATCTGGTACTTGGAGCAGTTATTGTTGCAGAACTTTGGAGAGGAATTCCATTCTTTGCGATCAGTCTTCTGGCAGCAATGCAGGGACTTCCGCAGGATGTATATGAAGCGGCAAAGGTAGACGGTGCTACGAAGCTTGAAACATTCCGCAGTGTGACGCTTCCGCTTCTGAAAGATACGATTGTATTGACAACATTACTTCGTACAATCTGGGAATTCAACAGTGTAGACCTGATATTCAGTCTGACAAATGGAGGACCGGTAGGAAAGACAACAACATTAAGTATGTTGATTGCTAACCAGGCATTGACAACGAACAATTATGGATATGGATCAGCAATCTCAGTTGTAAGCTTTTTGATTCTTACGATTATTGCAATCATATATATGAAGGCATCAGGATTTGCGAAAGGAAGTGAGTCATAATGAAAGAAAAGAAAAG
>ENA-OQIO01001460-OQIO01001460.1-human-gut-metagenome-genome-assembly--contig:-NODE-1460-length-11502-cov-2.050813_pt1 | contig 11502 bp, 12 predicted proteins | sample MGYA00242573_ERZ504737 | MGnify/ENA primary metagenome ERZ504737 (study PRJEB26092, sample SAMD00036203) | human gut metagenome | host: Homo sapiens | study: EMG produced TPA metagenomics assembly of... | reverse complement strand
TTTTTTCTTTTTTTTTTAGTCAATTTCAAATAAAATTATCTGAATTCTATTTCCCCTTGTTTTCTTTAGGAATTACGGTATAATTTAATACATATTTTTTATAACAGAAAGGAATTATGATTATGAGTCATTACGATTTAGAAACAAAATGTCTTCATTCTGGTTACACTCCTAAGAAAGGAGAACCATGTGCACTTCCTATTTATCAGAGTACTACTTTCAAATATGATACAACCGATGAAATGGGACAGTTATTTGATCTGAAAGCAGAAGGATATTTCTATACGCGTCTTCAGAATCCTACGAACGATGCTGTAGCTGCCAAAATTGCTGATCTTGAAGGAGGTGTTGCAGGACTTCTTACTTCTTCTGGACAAGCTGCAAACTTCTATGCGATCTTTAATATCTGTGAAGCTGGAGATCATGTTGTTGCAGCTTCTACGATCTATGGTGGAACATTTAACCTTCTGGGTGTTACATTAAAGAAACTTGGAATTGACTGTACATTCGTTGATACTGATGCAAGTGCTGAAGAAATCGCTGCTGCATTCAAACCGAATACCAAAGTTTTATTTGCAGAGACGATTGCAAACCCTGCACTTGTCATTCTTGATATTGAGAAATTTGCAAAGGTTGCCCATGAACATGAAGTTCCATTGATCGTTGATAATACTTTTGCAACACCGATCAACTGTCGTCCTTTTGAATGGGGTGCTGACATCGTCACACATTCAACAACAAAATATATGGATGGACACGCCGTTCAAGTTGGCGGTGCGATCATTGACAGCGGAAACTTTGACTGGGACGCTTATGGACACAAATATCATGGTCTTACTGAACCTGATGAATCTTACCATGGTGTCGTTTATACAAAACAATTTGGAAAGAAAGCTTATATCACAAAAGCTACAACACAGCTGATGCGTGACCTCGGTTCCATTCCATCCCCTGAAAACTGTTTCTTATTAAATCTTGGATTAGAAACACTGCCTTTACGTGTAGAACGTCATTGTGAAAATGCTCAGAAAGTTGCTGAATTCTTAGATGCTCATGAAAAAGTATCTCATGTTATTTATGCCGGACTTCCTAATGATAAATATCACGAATTAGCACAAAAATATATGGATAAGGGAAGAACCTGTGGTGTTATTTCCTTTGAACTGACTGGTGGACGTGATGCTGCAGTACGCTTTATGGATGGCTTAAAATTAGCGAACATCGCAACTCATGTTGCTGCATCAAAAACAATGGTTCTTCACCCAGCAAGTCATACACATCGCCAGATGAATGATGAACAGTTAAGAGAAGCTGGTGTTTCTCCTGGAATGATCCGTTTATCCGTTGGAATTGAAAGTGCAAAAGATATTATCAATGATCTGAAAGAAGCACTTGAGAATGCATAGTTTTATAGGTGTTCGAAGATTACTTAGTAACAGTAATAATTCATATTATAAATTTCAAATATCATAGCAAAAAAAGAACCTTAACTCCCAGCATTTATTATATATGCATTGAGTTAAGTTCTTATTATTTTATATTCTATAAAATCTATAACGGATTATTCATCCCAGTTAGTATACACCTCTTGCACATCGTCATCCTCATCAAGAAGATCTAATGTTTTCTGAATACTCTTAATATCTTCTTCACTTGTAAGTTCGACCATAGTACCAGGGATCATTGTGACACTGGCATCTGCCATAGGAATTTCTTCCTTCTCTAAAGCTTCTCTGACTGCACTGAAGTCTTCTGGTGTTGTCAATACTTCAAAGCTGTCGTCTTCTTCGTTGAAGTCTTCTGCTCCGGCATCTAATGCCATCATCATAAGATCGTCTGCATCCATTTCACATTCTTCTTTAGAGATGATGATCTGTCCTTTCTTCTCGAACATATAAGATACACATCCTGGTGTTCCTACGTTACCATTTCCTTTTGTGAAAGCATTTCTTACATTAGATGCTGTACGGTTTTTGTTATCTGTTAATGTATCTACGATGATCGCAACTCCGCTTGGTCCATATCCTTCATATGTAATCTGCTCATAATTAACAGAATCTGCATCTCCGGCAGCTTTTTTGATACCACGTTCGATCGTGTCATTTGGCATATTGTTTGCTTTTGCTTTTGCAATGACATCACGTAATCTGCTATTGTTGTCTGGATCTGGTCCACCCTCTTTAACGGCTACTGCAATTTCTCTTCCAATGACTGTGAAATCTTTCCTTTTTCGCATCATTTTTTTCTTTTTTGTGTTTGATGTTCGCAAATTTACTGTGTCCTGACATCTTCTTCTTCCTTCCTTTTCCTTTTTTCTACCTTTACCTGTCTAATCATGTTGTCATGAATATCAACAGATTTAAAGGAATATCCTTGGTAGATAATTTCTATTTCTTCATTGTCTTCTGGTAAATGTCCCAGCTGATCAATTAAAAATCCATTGAGTGTCTCAATATCTTCAACGTCAAATTCGATTCCTAATGTATCCTCAAGTTCTTCTAGTCTCGTACTTCCTCGTACAAGATAAATATCTGCCCATCCAATCTTGGTGATATTACGGTCTTCGACATCATATTCGTCTAAAATATTCCTACTATGACCTCTAGCATATCTTCCATAGATACAATACCTTCTGTCTGGCTGTATTCATCAATAACGATCGCCATATGAATCTTCTTGGTCTGCATCTCCTGAAAAAGCACCGATAAATTCATCGTCTGATGAACAAAAAACGGCTCTCTTGCAATATCAGAAAGTGTTGCTTCTTTCTGATTAAGATATGCATCGATCACATCTTTTAAATAAAGCACTCCTACAATGTTATCAATGTCATCTTCATATAATGGGTATCTTGAATATGGCTCATCTAACATATAATTTAATGCTTTCTCTACGGACATGTTTACATCAATCGCATCAATCTTCTTTCTTGATGTCATAACATCTGTAACATCTTTATCTCCAAATTCGAAAATATTCGTGATCATGCGGGCTTCCCCTTCCATGATCGCACCTTGCTCATGTCCTTCGTTAACAATGTTCATGATCTCTTCTTCATATTCATTGTCTTCATCCTCTTCATGTTCTTGTTCTGATGTGTGCAGTTTTTTCTTTGCTTCTTTGATCTTCTCTCTTTGTTTCATGAAAAAACACCCAACTGCAAATCCGATGATAACTGCTAAAATGATCATCATAAGCACCGAGGGAGTAAATCCTTCCATTTCTTTTTCTTTCTCCTTTTATCTTCTAGAAATTAAGACTATACAAACTTAAATATATCATTTCTAAGAAAAAAGGTCAATATATCCAAGATTCCTGTTATGTATCAAGACTTAAACTGATCTTTAGTGCATGATCCACTTGTTTTAGGAATGTACAATTTAAATGGCATACCTTTTCTCTTAAACGACTTTTATCGATTGTCCGGATCTGTTCTAACAAAATCACAGAATCTTTTTCTAATTCACATCTGTGGCAGTCGATCGGTACATGAGTCGGCAACTTTGCCTTGTTCATCTTACTTGTGATCGCTGCACAGATGATCGTTGGACTATATTTATTTCCCGCATCATTTTGCAATACGATCACAGGACGGATACCGCCTTGTTCTGAACCAACAACCGGTCTTAAATCTGCATAAAATATATCGCCTCGCTTAATTACCATAAGCATAAACACTCTCCATTTCTTTTTAAATATTGTATGAAGAGTATTTACAATTCTTTCAAAAGTATTCCTTATTTTTCAAAATATTCTGTTTCTTTCATCTCTCCGTTTCGAATGTATACTCGTGGAACACGTTTCCCAATCCCACAAACAAATTCATAATTAAAAGATCCTGCTTCATTTGCAACTTCTTCTACGGTCAACATTTTATTGCCATCGTGTCCGACTAAAGTTACTTCATCCATCACAGATACACCTTCAATATTTGTCACATCAACCATAAACTGATCCATACAGATTCTTCCAATGATCGGTGCATACTGCCCACGGATCAATACTTTTCCTTTGGAAGAGAGTGATCTTGGGTATCCGTCTGCATATCCTACTGGGATAGTTGCGATCTTGTCTCTTATCAGTTACATATGTGTGATTGTAACTGATTCCTTCTCCTGCTTCCACTTCTTTGATATATACAATGTGTGTCTTTAATTCCATTGCTGGTCTTAAATCCAATACATCTTTTGAAACTTCTTCTGATGGATATAATCCATAAGTAATGATTCCTGAACGTACCATATCTTTTCTAAATCCATCCAGATCAATGATCGATGCACTGTTTGATACGTGTTTGATTGGAATATAGATATCTCTTTCCTCAAGCCACGTAATAAACTGATCATATTTTCGTTCCTGCTCATAAGTTTCTGTTTTATCCGCCTCGTCTGCACATGCGAAATGTGTAAAGATTCCTTGAATCTTGATATTTGGTAATTTGGCGATCTTCTCTATGATATCTACAGATTCTTTGGTTGGTTTAAATCCGATACGGTTCATTCCTGTATCCAGTTTGATATGAATCTTCGCATCTTTGCCTAGTGCCTGCGCGATCTTTGATAAGGACTCTGCCATTTCATAGCAGAATACGGTTGGCTCGATCTCATACTGAATCAATGAGCTGTATTGATATTCTGATGTGTATCCTAAAATCAAGATTGGCTGTCTAATTCCATTGTTTCGAAGTGTGATCCCTTCTTCTAGGATTGCAACGGCAAATGCATCAACTCCGATCTTATTTAATTCTTTTGCAATTGGAACTGCTCCGTGTCCGTATCCGTCAGCTTTGATCACTGGCATTACTTTCACACCTTCTCCAACTACACGTTTTACTTCTCTTATATTATGACAGATTGCATCCAGATCAATAACTGCATGCACTCTATAGTACTGGTTCATAATTTCCTCCTGTAACGTCCTTTATATGAGCAATAATATCTGATGCGATCATGCTGTAAGCGCCCAGATCATGCTTTGCATGATCTCCTGCAAGACCGTGAAGATAAACTCCGTGAACTGCTGCCTCATGAACAGATAATCCTTCCCCCAAAAGGCCTGTGATCATTCCCGCAAGAACATCTCCACTTCCTCCAGTCGCCATTCCATCATTTCCGCTTTGATTAATATACACCAAATCATCTTCTCGTGCAACGATAGTTGTTGCATCTTTTAAAACAGCTGTACAATGATATTTCTCTGCAAGATCTTGTGCACTCTGACATAGATCTTCTTTGATCTGTGTGATATCACATGACATCAATCTTGCTGCCTCCATCAAATGTGGAGTCATGATCGTCCCATATGGATAATCAATTTTCATGTTAAATCTACTGATTATATTTAATCCGTCTGCATCAATGACCAATGGTTTTTTCCCTTTTTTCAAAACCATCTCTAACATTTCTTTCATTTCTTCACTGACACCAACTCCTGGGCCAAACAAGATACAATCACTCCATTCTAAAGATTCTTCTAAATCTTTTCGTTCTCCAAATAAAATTTCTGGAAGTCTTGTCTGTAAAATCTGACGATTTCCAGCATCAGAAAGCACTTTCACAAGTCCTGCACCCATCCGAAGTGCTGCTTCTGCTGCAAAACATGCAGCTCCTGACATTGTTTCATTTCCAGCAATGATCAAAATCTTCCCATAGCTTCCTTTATTGGAATATGCTTTTCTTTCTGGCATTAAATGATCACTTTCCTCTAATATATATCCTGTCGCATACTTTTTGATCGTCTGGTTATGAAATCCTATGGATACCAGTTTAATATCTCCACAATATTCTCGTCCTGGATATAATAAATGACCTCTTTTATATCCACCAAATGTAACTGTTGATGACGCATGCACTGCACATCCAAAAATCTTTCCACTATCTCCACTGATTCCAGATGGAATATCAATTGCGATCACAGGCTTACCACATGCATTGATCCGTTCAATGACTTCTTTATAAACACCACCAACTTCTCTAGAAAGTCCAACTCCAAAAATCCCTTCGATCAAAAGATCATATTCATGAAAATTTATATCTTCACAATCTATCGGAAAATAGCCTAGATTCTTAAGTATCTGAAGCTGTAATTTCAGATCCGCTGAAGCTTTTTCTATATTACCAACGATCATATAATCCACTAAATAATCCTGCTCCAACAAAATTCTCGTACAAGCAAGTGCATCTCCCCCATTATTGCCAATTCCTGAAATGATCAATATCCTCTGTGAATGATCTGCTATCTGTGCAGCCTTATCTGCAACTGCTTTAGATGCTCTTTCCATCAATACAAGTCCCGGAATTCCTATTCCATGAATCGTCTCATGATCGACCGTTTGCATCTCCTGATTCTTTAATACATATCTCATACGCATTCTCCTATCGCAAAAGCTTGTGCAAATTCTCTTGTATTCGTGATCGATACATGAATTCTTGAAACTTGTTTATCTTTTGCTATCTCTTTCGCCTTTCCATATAATTTGACATATGGCGCACCTGATTCATTTCTCAACACTTCAATCTCGTATGGTTCCACACCGAAAAAGCCGGTTCCAAATACTTTGGAAACGGCTTCTTTTACAGCAAAATTGCCAGCTAAAGTCGTAGCATTGTCTTTTGCATATGCTAATTCAGTTGTCGTAAAAATTCTTGAAAGATGTCTTCCTCGAAGAATCATCTCTTCTATCCGGTATATCTCTACGAGATCTGTTCCTATTCCAGCAATCATCTTCTTACCTGCTATTCGTTCTCACTCTCTTCACGGTTGTGGACATTGTATGTTAATGTCATCAGACTTTCTGCTAAATGTACATTCTCTACTGTAACATTATTTGGTAAATGAAGATCGATTGGTGCAAAATTCCAGAATCCTTTAATTCCCCATTCTGCCATCTTCTTTGCGATCGCAGGTGCCTGATCCTTCGGAATTGTCAGTGCAGCGATCTTAATTCCATGTGTTTTGATAAAGTTCTCTAGTTCATCTGTATCAAGAACTTTCACTCCACGGACAGAAATTCCGATCAGCTTTGGATTCACATCAAAAAGTGCCATGACTTTGTATCCATAATCTTCATTAAAAGACTGATAATTCGCAAGGGCCTGTCCAAGATTTCCGGCTCCAACAATGATCATGTCATTTCTCTTATCCAGACCTAAGATCTTACCAATCTCTGTATACAGATTATCTACATTATATCCGTATCCCTGCTGCCCAAATCCACCAAAATTGTTAAGGTCCTGACGAATCTGAGATGCTGTTACCATCATCTGTTCACTTAATTCTTTTGAAGAGATTCTTGTAATATTCTTCGCTTTTAACGCTCCTAAATATCTGAAATACCTAGGAAGTCGTTTGATAACTGCTGAGGAAATATTCTTATCTGAGTTTGCCATTTTATTCCTCCAAAATCTTTATTTCGCCTATAATTATATAAGATTGTCTAATAACTGTCAATCTTTCCGTCATGAAAATATTTCATTTTTTCAAAAAATATGGTATTCTGAGAAATAATGTCTATAATAAAAAATTTGAAAGGGGTATCTTAATGATATTATCATGCCAGAATATCTGCAAAACATTTGTCGAAAAACCAGTCTTGCAGAATATCTCATTTCACTTAAATGAAAACGACCGGCTGGCGATCATCGGATATAACGGTGCCGGAAAATCGACACTTTTAAAAATATTGATTGGTGAAATCTCTTATGATGAAGGTGAAATTTCTTTAAAGAAAGACGCAAGCATTGGCTATCTTGCCCAACATCAAGATCATACATTCCATCATACAATTTTTGATGAACTTCTTTCCGTCAAAAAAGAAGTCATTGAATTAAATGAACAGATGCGTACCTATGAACAGGAAATGAAACATCTGACCGGTGATGCACTAGAACAAAAAATGAACCAGTATACAAATGCTACTCATAGATTTGAGCAATTAAATGGTTTTGCATACAAAAGTGAGATCACAGGAATCTTAAAAGGACTTGGCTTTTCTGAAGAAGATTTCACAAAAGAGATCAACACTTTATCTGGAGGTCAAAGAACTCGTGTTGCTCTTGGTAAGTTACTGCTTAAAAATCCTGATATTCTGCTTCTTGACGAACCAACAAACCACTTGGATGTTGATTCCATAAGGTGGCTTGAAAATTACCTGTCTCATTACAAAGGAGCTGTGATCATCGTATCTCATGATCGCTATTTTCTTGATAAGATTGTCAATAAGGTCATGGAGATCGACCAAGGACACTCCATGCTGTTTGATGGAAATTATACAACATTTATCGAAAAACGTGATCAGATCAAAGCAATCCGTTTAAAAGAATACAAAAATCAGCAACAAGAGATCAAACATCAACAAGAAGTTATCAAAAAATTAAAACAGTTCAATCGTGAAAAATCAATCAAACGTGCAGAAAGCCGTGAAAAAGCTTTAAATAAGATTGATGTATTGGAGAAACCTACGGAATATAATGCTGATATGCGTCTTAGCATTGAACCAGAGATCATCAGTGGGAATGATGTTCTGACTTTAAAAGATGTATCCAAATCTTTTGGAAACAAATCATTATTCCATGGATTAAGTGCTGATATTTTTCGTGAAGAACGCGTTGCCCTGATCGGACCAAACGGAACTGGTAAAACAACACTGTTAAAGATCATTTGCAAAAAAATCAGCAATAATGGCGGTACGATCAGCCTTGGAGCTGGAGTTTCCATTGGATACTATGACCAGGCACAAGATAACTTAGATGATTCCAAAACGATTTTTGATGAAATTTCAGATGCTTATCCAGATCTTAATAACACAAAGATCCGCAATACTTTGGCTGCATTTTTATTTTATGGAGAAGACGTTTTCCGCCCGATCTCCTCTTTAAGCGGTGGAGAAAAAGGACGTGTTTCTCTTGCAAAATTAATGCTGTCTCATGCGAATTTTCTGATTCTTGATGAGCCTACAAACCATTTAGATATTCAGTCTAAGGAGATTCTGGAATCTGCAATGAATGCTTATACTGGAACGATCCTTTATGTTTCACATGATCGTTATTTTATCAATAAAACTGCAACACGAATCTTGGAAATCTCTGATCATGGATTAACTTCTTATCCTGGAAATTATCAGGATTATATTGCTCAGAAGGAAAAAGAAAAGGCATCTCTTACTTCTTCTACTGCTTCCTCCGTTTCTGTTGATACAGAATCCAAACTCGATTGGAAACAGCAAAAAGAAGAACAAGCCAAACAGAGAAAAAAAGAAAATCGTCTTAAAAAAGTCGAAGAGCAGATCACAGAGTTGGAAACGAAACAAGAAGAACTTTCAGAAGCTATGTCTTTACCTGAAAATGCTTCTGATCCTGCGAAATTAATGGAACTTAGCAATGAGCAGGCTTCCATCGCTTCTTCTTTAGAAGAACTTTATGAAGAATGGGAAACTCTTTGCTAATTTGTAAAAAAACATATATAATAGTAACGTTAACCGTATTGAAAAACAGGAGGTTTTTATGAAATTAATATCCTTTGTTGTACCTTGCTACAACTCTCAGGAATATATGAGACACTGCATTGACACCTTATTACCAGGTGGTGATCAGGTAGAGATTCTGATCGTTAATGACGGATCTTCCGATAACACTGCTGCGATCGCAGATGAATATGAAAAAAAATATCCTGACATCTGCCGTGCAATTCACCAGGAAAATAAAGGACATGGTGGTGCAGTGAATACAGGAATCAAAAATGCCACGGGTATTTACCTAAAAGTTGTTGATAGTGATGACTGGGTAAATGAATATGCTTATGGAGAAATCCTTGATACTCTTGCGAATTTCTACAAACAGGGAACTGTCCTTGATATGCTGCTTTCTAACTATGTATACGAAAAACAGGGAGCCAAGAAAAAAACTGTTATTCATTATCGTCATGCAATCCCAAAAGATCAGATCTTTTGCTGGGATGATGTTGGACGTTTTCCTGTCAGCCAGTATATTTTAATGCACTCTGTCATTTATCGTACTGCACTGCTTCGTGAATGCGATCTAGAGCTTCCAGAGCATACATTCTATGTGGATAATATTTATGTATTCAAACCTCTTCCATATGTAAAACAATGTATTATCTGGATGTTAACTTCTATCGTTATTTCATTGGACGTGATGATCAGTCTGTCAATGAGACAAATATGATCAAAACGTATCGACCAGCAGTTTAAAGTTACTTATATCATGATTGATTATATGACTCAGTTTAATCTTGTAAGTAAGCCATTAGAACGTTATATGAGACATTATCTTTCCATTATCATGTGTATTTCTTCCGTGATTTCTGTAAAATCTGGGCAGAAAGAGCATTTAAAGATGCGAAAAGAATTATGGAAATATTTATATGACAGTGACAAACGTCTGTATCGTAAGATCCGTCATAATATTACAAGCTGTGCAGTAAATCTGCCTGGATATGTTGGAAGAAAAGCTACGATTGCTATGTATAAAGCAGCTCGTAGATTTATCGGATTTAACTAAATATTTTTACATTAAAAGGTCCTGCAGAGGGCCTTTTTCTTGTTCCCCTCATCTTTTATTCTGCGTATTCTAATAATATAAAGTATGAAAGGCAACTTTCCATGCAGATTTCTGTTTCAAAACAAATCCATGCTGATCTTGCCCATCAGCATGGTTTTCTTGGAGAAGGTATCGGTATTGCTTATCTTGACACTGGCCTTTTCCCACATAAAGATTTCTCTCCGCATTCCACACGGATCGCCAAATTTGTAGATTTTGTTCATTCCAAATCTTTCAGCTATGACGATAATGGACATGGGACTCATATTACCGGCATCGCTGCTTCCTCTGCAACATTTGGTTCCGATTATTTGGGAATTGCTCCAAAATCCCATATCGTTTCTTTAAAAGTACTGGATGCCTCAGGGAACGGTGTTCAAAGCGCCTTCTTACAGGGTCTTGACTGGATTCATGAGTATCATCGCTCCTATCAGATCCGTATCGTTAACATCTCAATAGGAAGTCCTGGTTCCGAGGATAGTTCAGCCTCCAAAGAACTATTAAAACATGTCAACGCCCTATGGGATGATGGTCTTGTTGTTTGTATTGCCGGCGGAAACCATGGTCCAAAACCATACAGTATTTCAATTCCTGGAAATAGTCCAAAAATCATCACTGTTGGTTCCAGCGACGATAATTTTCAAATGATCGGAAGAAAACACTTCTCTTCAGGATATTCCGGACGCGGTCCCACAACATCCTGCGTTATGAAGCCGGATGTTGTTGCCCCTGGAACAAATATTTTTTCGTGTTCCTTAAATAACCGCTATACTATCAAAAGTGGTACTTCCATGGCAACCCCTGTCTCTCTGGTTCTTTTGCTCTCTTGCTCGAAAAATATCCTTTTTACACCAATAAGGATATAAAAATGAAACTGCGAAAAAACTGCGAACAAATTAAAAACCCCAGACACCATCAGGCTGGGGGCAGATCAATCTAAAAAATT
>ENA-OQIO01001459-OQIO01001459.1-human-gut-metagenome-genome-assembly--contig:-NODE-1459-length-11522-cov-1.615270_pt1 | contig 11522 bp, 13 predicted proteins | sample MGYA00242573_ERZ504737 | MGnify/ENA primary metagenome ERZ504737 (study PRJEB26092, sample SAMD00036203) | human gut metagenome | host: Homo sapiens | study: EMG produced TPA metagenomics assembly of... | reverse complement strand
TCAAAAAGATCGTCCACCACATCATCACGGTTGATGACCAGCGTGCCAGTTCGAGATCTTTGTTGACAAAAGCATCCACACTCTTGATAACCATATCGGTTGTCTCTTTTGCCATCTCTTTGATCACTTCCATATTAATGGCGCTTTTTTCATAATCGGAATCTGCCATCAAATGGTCATCTCCGAAATATCCGCTGCATGATCGCCGATACGCTCCATGTCCGTGATCATTTTTAATGCTGCGGAAATTAATCTTAAGTCTTTTGCTACCGGCTGCTGTTGAAGCAGCAGTTTCATGCAGAGAGATTCGATCGTTTTCTCCTGTTCGTCTACTTCCACGTCAAATTTGATCGCCTGCTCTGCTTTTTCTACATCCTGCTTTACCAGTGCTGATATCCCCATCTCGATTGCCTGCTCAATCAGGCTTCCCATCTGAATCAATTCATTATTTAATTCTAATAACTGTCTGTCAAATCGATTTCTCATATCATTCTCTCCTTTTTATTTATGTCAACCAAAACGTCCTGTGATATAGTCCTCGGTACGTTTATCCTGTGGAATTGAGAATAATTTTTCTGTCTCGCCAGCCTCGATCACCTCTCCTAATAAGAAGAATACGGTTTTATCCGAAACACGCACAGCCTGCTGCATATTGTGTGTGACCATGACGATGGTGTACTGTTTTTTCAGTTCAATGACAAGATCCTCGATCTTGGATGTGGAGATTGGATCAAGCGCGGAAGTCGGTTCGTCCATTAGGATGACTTCCGGTTCCACTGCCAGTGCCCTTGCGATACATAATCTCTGCTGCTGTCCACCGGACATGCCAAGTGCGCTTTTTTTCAGACGGTCTTTCACTTCGTCCCAGATTGCCGCATCACGCAGGGATTTTTCCACGATCTCATCTAATTTTGCTTTGGAGCGGATACCGTGGGTTCTCGGTCCATACGCAATATTGTCGTAAATGCTCATCGGGAACGGATTTGGTTTCTGGAATACCATGCCGACTCTTTTTCGTAAAAGATTGACATCCATACCTTTATAGATGTCCTCGCCATCTAACAGGACATTTCCTGTGATCTTACATCCTTCCACCAGATCATTCATTCTGTTCAGACTTTTTAAAAAGGTCGATTTTCCACAGCCGGATGGTCCGATGAAAGCTGTGATCTCATTGGCATGGATACTCATATTGATATCTTTCAACGCATGAAAATCACCGTAATATAAATCAAGGTTTGAAATTTTAAATTTTTCACTCATATTGTTTCCTCTACTTTGATACCTTTTCCGTTTTTACTTTGTTGCAGCTTCCAGTTTCCTTGCGATCAGGGACGATAATCCGTTGATGAGAAGCACCACGATCAGAAGAACGACTGCTGTTGCGTATGCTTCATTTGTATGAAGTCCCTCTCTTGACAGCGAATACATATGAATCGCAAGGGTTCGTCCGGAATCCATGACACCTGCTGCCTCCGCAACGGTTCCTGCCGTATAGATCAGTGCCGCTGTCTCTCCTACGATACGTCCGATCGCAAGGATGATACCAGACAAAATACCCGGAATCGCCGTTGGAAGTACGATTTTAAAAATGGTGCGGAGCTTCCTGCGCCGAGTCCGAAGCTTCCCTCACGGTACATATCCGGCACACACAAAAGCGCTTCCTCCGTCGTTCTCATAATGACCGGGAGAACCATGATCGCAAGTGTTGCCGCGCCAGCTAACATGGAATATCCCCAATGCAACGCTGTCACGAAAAACAACATACCGAACAGTCCATAGATAATGGATGGGATACCGGTCAATGTCTCTGCCGTGATACGCACCAGCTCAACGAGTTTATTTCCTTTTTTTGCATATTCGACAAGATAAATTGCTGCTCCGATTCCAAACGGAACAGAAAAAAGCAGTGCGAGCAATACCATTGTGATGGTGTTGATGATCGCCGGCATCATTGACACGTTATCGGAATTGTAAGTCAGTGAAAACAGGCTTGGTCTTAAATATGGAACTCCGTGGATCAAAATATAGCCCACCAGATAAACAAGCACTGTCACGGTGATCACTGCAGAGGCTCCCACCAGAAGCAGTAAAATAAAAGATCCCGGATGTTTTTTATAAGATTTCAATCTGTCTTTCCACGACAGTTGATTGATCGGAGTGATATTTTTTTCCATACTGCCTCTACTCCTTTCCTCTACGTTTCAAAATAGAAAACGATATATTAACAATAAGAATAAACACAAACAAAACTACACCCGTAGCAATTAATGCTTCCCTGTGAAGATCCGTGGCATATCCCATCTCGAGTACGATATTCGTTGTGAGTGTCCGCACACCTTTGAAAATACTGTCCGGCACTCTCGCCTGATTGCCGACTACCATCATGACTGCCATTGTCTCACCGAGCGCACGTCCTACGCCGAGCACAACTGCTGCAAACACACCTGATTTTGCTGCCGGAACAACAACCGTAAAGACACTTCTCTCATGTGTGGCTCCCAGTGCGAGCGCTCCCTCATAATAGCTCTCCTCCACTGCTCGGATGGATGACTCGGACACGCTGATAATTGTAGGTAAGATCATGATTCCAAGTAACAGTGCTGCTGTTAAAATGCTCTGTCCATTGCCTTTGAAATGCTCCCTGACAAACGGAACCATAACAACCAGTCCGAAGAATCCATAAACAATAGAAGGGATTCCAGCCAGCAGATCAACGATCGGTTTTAATACCTTGTGTAATCTGTCCGGACAGAAACGTGCCATGAAGATAGACATCAGAATTCCGATTGGTACTCCGATGATCAAGGCTCCGCCTGTTACATAGATACTTCCCAGGATCATCGGGAAGATACCATATAAGCCGTTGCCGGGTTTCCATTTTGTTCCTCCGAGGAAGTTGGCAAATCCAATCTCTTTCATTGCCGGAACCCCATTTGCGAACAGGAACACGCAGATCAGTACAACTGCTACAATGGAAATAATGGCGGTAAACAGAAATACATATTTCATTACAATTTCTTTTAATTTATTGATATTCATATATTTATGTTCTCCAAAATCTGAGGAATGCCTGACAGTGCAGGCTTCATATCATTATGTAATGCTTTACAAATTGTAAATATCCTGATTTCCAAAAAAGGCCGGAGGAGTTTTCCATCCGACCCTTCTGTCAGTAATTTTTTAATTTCTTATCTCTGATGTTTTTTTATTTCATACCAGATATTTTCATTGATTACTTATTCTGCAAGTTCATCCCAGGATGTGATGTCGCCAACATAGACACCTTTTACCTGATCGGATGTAAGGTTTGCTGTTGGGTTGTCAAGATTTACGACCACTGCGATACCATCCATAGCGATTGTTGTTGCGGTAAGTCCCTGCTCTGTCTCAGAATCTTTTAATTCACGGGAAGCCATACCGATGTCACTTGTACCTGCTGCTGCATCTGTCATACCTGTTGTGGAGTCACTCTCCTGAATCTCGATCTCTGCACCGGAGTTTACGGCTGTGTAAGCTTCTTTTAATTTTTCCATGACCGGTGTTACAGAAGAAGAACCGCTGACTGTCACTTTACCAGTTGCTCCGTTGGATTCGAATGCTGCCGCATCATCGGAACCGATGTATCCGTTCTCTGTGATGACTGCCTGACCTTCTGCACTCATAATGTAGTTGATGAAATCCTGTGCGATGTCGCTTACTTCACCTTTTGTTGCGATGTTGAATGGTCTTGCGATCGTGTATGTACCATTTTTGATATTCTCTACTGTTGCTTCTGCTCCGTCAATGCTGACTGCTTTTACAGTGTCATCTAAAGAACCAAGGGAAACATAACCGATCGCATACTCATCACTTGCTACAGATGTAAGCATTACGGATGTGCTGTTTGTGATGATCGCTTCCTCTGTTGTGTTGTCCACTTTATTTCCGTCTGCGTCTTTTTCTTCGATTCCAAATAATTCGATGAATGCACCTCTTGTACCGGATCCATCCTCGCGGGATAATACATTGACATATTCACTTGCATCAAAGTCTGTTGTAGCTGCCGGTGCTTCCTCTGCTGTTGTGTCTGCTGCTGCATCTGTAGAAGCATCTGCTGTGGTATCTGCGGATGTACTGGTGTCTGCTGTATTATCAGAACCACATCCTGCGATCATGCTGACTGCTAACATTCCTGTTACGAATAAACTGATTACTTTCTTTTTCATTTTGATTTTCCTCCAAATCTTTATGGGATCTTGCGTTTCCCATCTTTGTTTTTTTGTCTCTGTCTCATTGACAATGACTACTTTAAAGTCAACGTGTAAAATCTAAATATCTCCCTTTGTAAAACGTCTGTAAAATGATGGTAAACCATTTTGATCCTCCTCTGTCCTGCGTTGCACCTGAAAGAAAACAAATCCGACCACAAACATAGCTGCGATCACTACCACTCCTGCTTTGGAAGTATCAAAAATCTGTGTGCTGATTCCCATTAACATAGTTCCCATAAAAGATGCACCCTTTCCGAATATATCAAAGATTCCGAAATACTCAGACGATTTTTCCTTTGGGATGATCTTTGCATAGTAGGAACGGGACAGCGCCTGGATCGCACCCTGAAATACCCCTACAAAAGTTGCCATCATCCAAAACTTCCATGCTGCGTCTAACTGCAGGGCGTAAACTGCGACTGCAAAATATGCAATGATGCAGACAGAAATTAGTTTTCCTGTCTCAAATTTCTGTGTCATTTTTCCGAAAAGAATCGCACATGGGAATGCCACAACCTGCGTCAGAAGCAATGCCATCAGCAGATTAGCGTCACTGATCCCAACGTCTTTTCCGTAAGAAGTTGCCATCTCGATAATCGTGTATACACCGTCTATATAGAAGAAAAATGCGAGCAGAAAGAGGGCAACTTTTTTGTTATCTTTCAATTCCGCCACACTTCTTCCAAGTCTGGCAAAAGACTCCTTTACCACGGAGCCTTGATTTTCCACATAATATTTCTGTTCGTAATTTTTCAGAAGTGGGATTGTCACAAGTCCCCACCCATGCTGCATTTAAGAAAAATGCGGCTGTCATGCTGCCGGTGTGCTGATGCCAACTTTATCACCGCCTAATACCAGCAATAACTGATGACAAACGGTACACAGCTTCCGATATAGCCCCACGCATACCCATGGGACGATACCTCATCCATGCGTTCGTCAGTGGTTACATCTACCATCATGGAATCATAAAAAATCAGGCTGCCGGAAAATCCTACTTTTGCGATTACAAAAATAATCAAAAACATCAGCCACGTCTTCGGAATGGACAACGCTGCACATCCTAGAACACCGATCATCATGAAAAATGTAAATAACGGCTTTTTATGATTTTTGTTGTCTGCGACTGCGCCGAGGATCGGTCCTAAAATTGCAACAATGATCGTAGAGATTGAGATCGCATAGCTGAGATATGCAGTAGAATCCGATGCGGAAACGCCCATATTCTGTGCCATGTTTTTAAAATAAATCGGAATGATCGTGGACACTAACAGCGTAAATGCAGAGTTTCCCACATCATACAGTACCCAGTATTTTTCGAGTTTCGTCAGTTTTTGTTTCATATTCGTTTTCCTCATTCATTCTTTCCTGTGCCGTATACACATGATTTAAAAATAAAAATATTTGTCTATAGTAACTGTCACGCACCGCCTCGCCTGCGTTAAAGATTTCATGTTTGGAATCCTTCATTCTTACCAGCTGTACGGTCTTGGCTTTTTAGCAAATTTTTCAATGCCACAATTGTCAACCATGTCGTCTTTTTCCGCTTCAAAGATTATAAGCGGAATTTTTATACTGTTAATGTTTTTTCTTTTCCGCAGCTTGCGGGTTACTTTAAATCCTGCTTTTACCCAGGCATAGGTTCCACCGTAAGTCTGGTAATTGATATTCCGCAGACGCATGTTGTAGATATACATGTATCGTTCTCTGGAACGCAGCTGCTTGTTTCAAAGGATGGTTTGTCTGAAAAGCCACTCTGTCCGGCAGCATATTTCGTTCCCTTTCCGATCGCGCAGAAAAAATCTGCGGTAACTTTTGCGAGCCACTTCGGATATTTTCCAGTATTCATTCCAAGCATTGGTGCTGAAAGGATTGCCGCATCGAAGGTCAGTGGGAACTCTTCGAGATACCGCACCCCAATGGCTCCACCCATGGAATGACAGAATAAGATTTTTCGTTTTTCTGTGGGTTCTACCACATTTTTCACAAAAAAATGCAGATCCTGCACATATTGCTCATAATCCTCGATATGAACTTTTTCACCATCCACAACAATCCGGTCGGAATATCCGTGACCCCTGTGCTCCGGGACATAGACAGAATATCCGTTTTGCAGGAAATAATAGATCACTTCCCTATATTTCTCTGCAAACTCACAGAATCCGTGGCTGATGACAATTCCGGCTTTCGCCTGTGGAATCCGGTATGTGCGGTAATAAATTGCAGTCTTATCGTAGCTTTCTATGTAGCCGTCTTTTTCATAGCTTCTCAGATATGGTTCCACATCACGCTTCATGGTTCGCTGATAATTCGCTTCTTCTGGTATCATGATGTTCTCTGCTCTTTTTTCTATCATAGGTATCTCTCACTGTCTCAACTCTGAAGGATTCTTTGAACCAGTTCAGGCTGCAGTTCTCCAAAACGGTATTCGTCCCTGATTTTCTTTGCTATATCCGGGTAGTTTGTGATCAGCGCATCCACGCCTGCCTCACACAGCATTCTCATATGTTTTTCTTCATTGATTGTCCATACATGAAGCAGTCTTTTCCGCTCTCTACAACGCTCTAAAAATCCCGGATAAAAAACGTTATATCGGCCGGGTGAAGTGCGTCTGCCTTTACAACATCACATGCATAATCCACTGCATCAATGATTCCATCTTCATAGAGCATGCCCGTCTTAGCCTGCGGGTCTAACTCTTTGATTTTCCGGATCGTATAATGATTAAACGAAGAATAAATGACACGCTCCTTCATTCCAAGACGCTCTGTAAGCTCCAGTACCCGCTCTTCAATCCCCGGATAGAAAACAATTCCTGTTTTGATTTCCACATTAATGGTAAGATTTGTCGGTTTTATCAACAGATATACCTGCTCAAGTGTTGGTATCTCTTCCTTTGTGTATTCCAGATGCGTTTTGTTAAAATTAAATTTTTTTCAGTTCTTCATAGGTGTAATCTTTTACCCAGCCTTTTCCATTGCTGACACGATTGATCGTCTCATCATGGATAACGACGAGTTCTCCATCTTTTGTCATCTGCACGTCAAGTTCGATTCCATCTGCTCCCATCTCAACTGCTTTCCGGAATGCATCTAATGTATTTTCCGGAGCATAACCGCTGGCTCCGCGGTGTGCCCATACCTTTGTCTTTTCCTGATCCATTTTTTACTCCTCTTTTCTGTCTGCTTTGCTGATATCGTTTCATTTTATGTATGTCTGCCGTTTGGGATTACCGGATGCTTTCACATTTTCTGTATCTTCTTACGAAGTTCCAGCATCTTCTTATCCACACCCGCAATGACGTCTGCGTACTGCTTTGTTGCCTTCTCTACCGCTTCTAACTGCCCGGCGTCCTTTTTGTAACACATCTGGGAATCTAATTCTGCCCAGTAGTCCATGGCGACTGAACGGATCTGTATCTCAACTCTCACTGCGGTTGTCTTATCCAGATAAGTTACCGGCACTTCCACGATCAGATGAAGGCTTTGATAGCCGCTTTTTTTTCGGCTTCCTTATATAATTTTTTTTCTTTGACAATGGTAAAGTCTTTCTGTCTGCGCACTGCGTCCGCAATCTGATAAATATCGTCCGCAAAATAACACACCACACGGACTCCGGCAATATCATTTAAAGTATTGACTGCTGTTTCGAAAGTGACTTCACGTTCCTTTCTTTCCAACTTTTTCACAATACTCTCGGCAGTTTTAATTCTGCTACACAAATTTCTGATTAATGGGCGTTCATTTTTCTCGGTCAGATCTGCATCAATCATGCGAAGTCTTGTTAACATCACATCAATTGCATACTGATACCGCGCCTGCACCATCGGCGCTTCCAATTTTACTTTTATCTTATTTGTTTCCATACATAAAAAAATAAGGCAGCTATGTAAAATCCATAGCCACCTTACGTGTGTTTTGTGTAAAATTTATTTTTTGTTCCTCTACATTAATCTCTCTTCACTGCCGCTTTGATCAGATGTGCCGTTCCTTTGATCCGGTGTCCATTTGCCATCTCTGTTAAGGCTCTCGCCATCTCCATTGTGACAAAACCACCTGTCATTTTTGCATATCCACGGATTGGCATGTTGTAGTTGAACAGAACATTCAGGTTCGGTTTTCCCTGCCACTCGCTGATCTTAAGAAGTAATTTCAATACTCCGTAGAACAGTTTGCCAAAGATACCTTTTCCGTAATAAAGCTGGCATACTGCATCGTTCATCTGGATCTCACCGCTCCAGCTTCCATCCGGGATTTCTCTTCCGTAAAGTTCTCTGTACTCGATGTCATCCACGTTCTCAATCTTACCGCTGAAATATTCCGGTAAAATCTCTTTGCTATAGCCGCCTTCTGCTACAGTTCCTACAACATCTAAGCTGCCTACTAATACCATAGTATCTGCATCGGTTCCTACCATGATCTGATAGTTACCAGATTCTACTTCCCATGTATTGGTTCTTGTGTCATAGAAACGGAAGGTCTTGTCATCAAATGCGATATGCACGGATTTTTCCTCGCCAGGAGCTAATGTCACTCTCGCAAAACCTTTTAACTCACGGACCGGACGGAAAATTGTCTCGGACTGTTTTCCGACATAAAGCTGCGCAATTTCTGTTCCTTCCACATCTCCGGTGTTTTTGATCGTGAAGGTCACGCCGTCTTTGTCAACGGAGAGATTGCTGTATGCAAAAGTTGTATAACTCAATCCATAACCAAATGGGAAACGGACTTTTTTGCCGACCGTTGTATAATAACGATATCCCACATAGAGAGCCTCGCGGTACTCGCTGCTGCGCTCCTTGCTTGGATAGTAGTGGAATGCAGGAGTATCTTCATAGTGAAGTGGATAAGTCTCATTTAATTTTCCGGATGGGCATACCTTTCCGGTGAGGACATTCATCATTGCAGATGCACCTGCCTGACCACCTAAATATCCGTGAACGATACCTTTTACATAGTCAAACCACGGCATCTCAATGGAAGAACCTGCGGAGAGAACTACCACTACATTGGAGTTTACTGCTGTGATCTCATCGATCAGTTCATTCTGTGCCTGCGGCATATGCATATGGGTACGGTCAAGTCCCTCGGACTCGCTGATCTCATCCAATCCTGCAAAAACAAGAACAACGTCTGCATTCTTTGCTGCTTCCACTGCTGATTTTGCAAGTGCTGCATTCGGTTTGCGGTTGCGGATATATCCCTGTTCATAAGCGGTCATTACAAGTCCACTGTCCCCAATCACATCTAAGATGGATTCCGGCTGTTTGGTCGGATTTACAAGAGAAGAACCTGCACCCTGATAACGTGGAGTCTTTGCAAAATCACCGATCACTGCTACTTTTGTTCCCGGTTTTAATGGCAGGATGTTGTTACTGTTTTTCAGTAAAACAACACTTTCTTCGGCTGCTTTTCTTGCTAATGCATGGTGTCCTTCAACATCAAATTTTTTGCCTTTTCCATCAACAGTTGCCTGATGGGTTGCAAAAACAACATTTAACAGCTCATCTAAACGCTGATCCAATACTTCTTCCGGTAATGTGCCGTCTTTTACCGCGCGGACAATATCACGCATACCAGATTTTCCGGTCCCCGGCATCTCAAGATGGCTTCCGTTCATAACGCCGAGTGCATGGTCGTTGCTTCCGCCCCAGTCGGATACGACATAGCCGTCAAATCCCCACTCATCGACTAAGATTTCCTGTAACATGTGACGATTCTCATTTGCATAGACACCGTTTACTTCATTATAAGAAGACATGATGGATTTGGATTTTCCCTCTTTGACTGCGATTTCAAATCCAGTGGTATAGATTTCCCGGAATGTACGCTCATCAACAACAGAGTCGCTTGCCATACGACGGAGTTCCTGGCTGTTTGCCGCAAAGTGCTTTGGACATGCTGAGATTCCCTTGCTCTGGATACCTTTTACATAAGCGGCTGCCATTTTCCCTGCATGATACGGATCTTCGGAAAAATACTCAAAGTTACGTCCACAGAGCGGGCTTCTCTTAATGTTGAGTCCCGGTCCTAAGATGACATTGACATCCATGGTCACCGCTTCCTCTGCAAGTGCAGTACCGATCTCCTCCCCCAATTTTTCATCCCAGCTGTTTGCGATCGTTGCTGCGGTCGGGAAACAGGTTGCCGGAAGGCTGGCATTTAATCCAAGGTGGTCTCCTGCACCGGCCTGACGTCTTAACCCGTGAGGTCCGTCGGACATTGCCATGGATGGGATTCCGTACTTCTCAAAATCTACAGTCTCCCATGTATTTTTACCGGACATCATCAGTGCTTTTTCTTCCAGAGACATCTGTTTTATGATTTCCCCATATTTTAAGCTCATTTTTCGTTCTCCTGTTCTTTTGGTGCTCACGGATTTTATTTATTGTGTTATTGATACCAAAATGTATGTTATCTGGATCGCAACAATAAAAATAAAACCCATGCTGCTATTATTTTTTGTTAGCATAATGGTAGCATGGATTTTATTTATAAAATGAAAAATGGCATAAATGGTTGTTTTTTTTACATAAACTGCATATGGATTTGCTGAAATAAGGGGAGCTGCCTTAACAGCTCGCTCCCCCGATCAGTATATTCTTACCGCAGAATGCAAATCCATATTTTCTGATATGATCTTTCGAAATTCCTTTTTCCAAAAGTATCTCCTCGTATTTCTTTTCTTCAATCTGCAATAATGCTCTCTGAACTGTATCCTGTAATGATTTTTCATCGTCTGTATCCTGCACTTTAAATTCCAGAATGATCGCATCGTCTTCTTTCGGATTTCTCGGTTCTAATACAACATCATATCTGCCAAAGCCACTCTCCCGATTCGATGTAATGACATATCGAACCTGTAACTCTACGATCAGCCCCAGTACAAAACCATGATAAAACCGTTCCGGCTCATCGCCAAACGGACGCTTACCTGTATCAAAATAACTGAATGTGCTGAGAGCTACACGATTCATATACACATTCATTGCACGTACGTCACCAATCAACAGTGCTTTGACAAAATCGTTGTAATCTGTCTCTGCCTCAGAAAACCACATACGTATCATATTCCGGAACATAAGCTTCACTTCCAGATTCGTCAGTGCGATCTCATATTTCGGCTGCATTCCCGGTAGAACCTTGTCGTATTCTTCATAGGAAAGTACTTTGAGATAACCACTTGCCAGAAGCAGGCTCCACACCGCCTGTTCATTGCCATTGAGCTGATCGTATACAATCTGTTCGTCAAGGGTTGTCCTTATCGTCT
>ENA-OQIO01001458-OQIO01001458.1-human-gut-metagenome-genome-assembly--contig:-NODE-1458-length-11529-cov-9.352921_pt1 | contig 11529 bp, 10 predicted proteins | sample MGYA00242573_ERZ504737 | MGnify/ENA primary metagenome ERZ504737 (study PRJEB26092, sample SAMD00036203) | human gut metagenome | host: Homo sapiens | study: EMG produced TPA metagenomics assembly of... | reverse complement strand
AAAATACAAAAAATACTTTTGTGTCTTCTACCATCCAGACTATACTGTCGGTCTTGGAATTACACCAAGTCAGCCACTTGCGTGGGTCGCGGACTTTTACCGCCGGTAGGGAATTACACCCTGCCCCGAAGAACTCATTGAATCTATGTTCGCAAATAAAATAACACATAATCTTCCATCATGCAACTAATTTGTTTATTTTTTCACAATATCAAATTTATCTTGCAAAAAACAAGGACATACATTTTCACACGAAGCTATGACAGAACTAGCTAAATGACTACCTATCTTCATAGCCTCAAGCATACTCTTACCATAAGTTAGTCCAGCACTTGTCCCAGCACAAAATGCATCTCCTGCTCCTGTTGTATCCTTTACCTCGATTTGACGAGCCTGACAAAAGCCGCTTTCACCGTTGTTTTTCACATATAAAGATCCCGCTTCACCAAGTGTTACAATCAAAGAGTTAAATTCTGATTGCTGCACTTCATCAATCAATGTATGACTTAATTCTTCTGCTGATATCTCTTTAAAATCTCTTGAAAAAAGAATACTCGATTCCAATTGATTACAGATCAAACAATCAAATTGCTTCAAAAGATCTTTTCTTTCAATCGCAATATTCATATTGCTGACAACACCAAATAATTTTTTATTATGTTTTTGACATAAATAAACAACTTTTTCAACAATTTCCTCATCCATATCTATTTCAGCCACCACAGAATCGCTATTTTCAATAATTGTGTCTCCATTTTCTTCTAAAATTGAATAGATCGGCATTAAATTCGGACGATGAGATATTGAACCCGCTAATTCTCCATTATGATCAAAAACAGCTAGCCATGTACCCATACCGTTTTCGATAGATTTCATATAATCTGTATTCACATTTCGATTTTGCAATCTCTGTTTAACATCTTCTCCTAATGCCGTATTATCAACAATACTAACAAATGTTGAGTTTAAACCTAAATTTGCAATATCTTCTACAACATTTCGTGCTACACCACCATGAATATACTCAATATATCCTGCATTTCTCCCATCAGGAACATATATATCTTGTGGAAAGCCTTTAATATCCACAAAAATCGCACCTACTACGACAATTCCATTCTTTTTTTGAATCACGTTATTTTTCACCTTTCATCTCAAACAAGATATCTCTTAACTGCGCTGCTCTTTCGAAATCTAAAGTACGAGCTGCCTCTTTCATTTCCTGCTCTAATTCTTTGATCATCTTTTCCTTTTGTTTTGCCGGCAACTTTTTCTTTTTCAAATACTTAGCCGCCATTTCCTTAGTTTCCTTAGAACGAACTACATCGTGGATTGGTTTGATGATTGTCTTAGGAACAATACCATGTTTTTCATTGTATTCCATCTGAATCGATCTACGCCTTGCGGTTTCATCTATGGCTTCCTGCATACTTTCCGTAATTTTGTCAGCATACATAATAACTTTACCTTGGGCATTACGTGCCGCACGACCAATAATCTGAATCAATGATCGTCTTGATCTTAAGAAACCTTCTTTATCCGCATCTAATATCGCAATCAAGCTGACTTCTGGAATATCCAAACCTTCTCTTAATAAGTTGATACCTACAAGTACATCGTATTTACCTTGGCGTAAATCATGAATGATCTCCGTACGTTCAATCGTTGTAACTTCATGGTGTAGCCACGCTACTTTTAAATCCATATTTTTTAAATACGAAGTTAAATCTTCGGCCATACGAACCGTTAGCGTCGTAATCAGAGTTCTTTCATGTTTTTCAATGCGCTCCTTGATTTCATCTACTAAGTCATCAATTTGACCTTCAATAGGACGCACTTCGACTTCCGGATCTAAAAGACCTGTTGGACGAATGATTTGTTCAACAATTTCCCCATGCGTTTGATCCAGTTCATAATCTCCTGGTGTTGCGGATACAAAGATGGCATTTTTAATCAACCCCTCAAATTCATTAAAACGCAAAGGTCGATTATCTAAAGCACTTGGAAGTCTAAAGCCATAATCTACCAATATTTGTTTTCTTGCACGGTCTCCATTATACATGCCACGAATTTGTGGTAAAGAAACATGACTTTCATCTACCACAAGTAAGAAATCATCTGGAAAATAATCAAATAGTGTATACGGTCTTTCGCCTGGTTTTCTGCCATCAATATGCCTTGAATAGTTTTCAATACCTGGGCATACGCCAAATTCTCTTAATGCTTCTATATCGTAGCGACATCGTTGTTCCAAACGCTCTTTTTCTAATGGTTTACCCTGCTCATCAAAATAAGCCAATCTTTCATCCAATTCTTCTTGAATTGTGTCTGCTGCATGATTGATGATATCCATACTTGTCGCATAGCCGTTAGCTGGATAAATAATATATAACTGATAAGACTGATTGACATGTCCTGTTACTGGATCCACTTCACAGATTCTTTCCACTTCATCATCAAACATTTCAATACGAATTAAATAACGATCCGTATGACCTGGTGTAATTTCAATGACATCCCCACGTACTCTAAAAGTCCCTCTTAATGGATCTGTATCATTACGCTTATATTGTTGATGTACCAATGCCAGCATCAATTCATTTCTTTCAATGATCTGTCCGCTTCTTAAAGTAAAGATCATATGACGATATTGTTCTGGATTACTAGCACCATAAATAGAGGCAACACTAGCTACAATAATCGTATCTCTTCGTTCTAAAACACTATTTACAGCTGCCATTCTAAGCATATCCAATTCTTCATTGGTCTTTGTATTTTTATCAATATATGTATCTGTTTTTGGCAAATAGGCTTCTGGCTGGTAATAATCAAAATAAGAGACGAAATATTCCACACGATTATGTGGAAAAAATTCTTTAAATTCAGAATACAACTGTCCCGCCAAAGTTTTATTATGTGCAAACACCAAGGTTGGCCGATTCACTTGGGCAATCACATTCGAAATTGTAAATGTTTTTCCAGTTCCTGTAGCTCCCAACAATACTTGAAACTTTTTATCTTCTTTTAAACCAGAAACCAATTCCCTAATAGCTTCTGGTTGATCTCCACTCGGTTTATATTCAGATACTAATTCAAACTGATTTTTCATATGCTCACATCCTTCACATATATATAATACACAAAAGTAGGTTTATACTTACTTTTGTGCCTCTTCTATCGCTTTTTGTCTTTGTGTATCATCACTTGGTGTTTCATTCATCTTCAACAATACTTTTTCCATCAAAAGATCCCACGTCTTTTTATCACAATCTCCCGTTACTTCTAAACGATTGTCCTGTTGAAAACTTGCCAAAGCTTGAGAGCTGGTATTTGAAAAATATGTATCTGTTCGATCCACATCATATCCTAAATACTTCAGATATACTTGTAAAGCTTGGGCATTATCATCCACGCTGTCTTTTTTGATGACATCCTTTTTCTTGACTTTATAATAGGACGTTGTCTTCACTTCTCCAAGTTTTACTTCAACATCTGGTTTAAAACCCTTCTTGTTGATACTTGTACCTTTTGGCGTATACCAACGTGCCACTGTATACTTAAAACTTGTTCCATCTGAGAATGGTACTGTAACTTGTTCGGTACCTTTACCGTAAGATGTTGTTCCTACCGTAGTCACTGTATCCCCTAAATTATCTTTTAAAGCACCAATCAAAACTTCGGCTGCACTTGCCGTATTTTCATTTTGTAGAACAACAATCTTGTCCATTTTTACTTGATTGAATTCATCTTTTGTCATTTGTTTAGTGAACTTGCCATCTTTATCTTTTTCCTTGAAGACAACTGACTTTTTCGGAATCAAAGAACTCGAAATTTCCAATGCCGCATTTAAATAGCCGCCACCATTATTACGTAAATCTAAGACCACCTTTTTGATTCCTGCTTCTTGTAGGCGAGACATTGCCTTTGAGAAATCTTTGCCACTGTTTTCTGAGAAACTCGTTAGAATAATTTCTCCATAATCTTCGTATACGTTACATACGACCGTTGAATCAAAAATACCTGGAATCAAATTTGTAGTATATTCTTTTCCATCACGAAGATATTTTGTCTTAACATTCTGTCCTTCATGCGCCTTAATATATTTAATGATTGTATCCGAATCATTTTCACTACATTTTAAATCATCTAATGAAATGATTTCATCATGGGGCTTTAAGCCTTTCTTATCCGCTGTTGAATTGATGTATACGTTGGATACGACGAAGTTTTTATTTTCATTTAAATAAAAAGAGATTCCTAATCCTACATTACTTCCTTCAAGACTGCTTGAAAAGGCTTTGGCTTGTTCTAAGTCAAAATAGTTTGTATGAGCATCTTGATCTAGAGTTGTCATTCCATCAATAGCTTGTTCCATAAGTTTGGAATCCAAATTTTTGATTTTATTCGAATAATACCAATCTGAATTCAAAATTGAATAAATGGTATCAAATTTTTCTTGTTCTTTACTATTTCCTGTCGTTTTTTTATTTAAAATAACTGGTACACTTATGCCTGCGCCAAAACATGCAATGCATAGTAGTGTAATCAATATTGTTTGACTTTTTTTTCTCATAAGCTCATCCTGTTCTAAAACAAAATGGGACGAATCATTCGCCCCAATAATTCCATATAGAAAGTATACGAAACAATCCTTTATTCTGCAATGTTTTTATCGTTTCATTTTCAAATATTTTCTTGCCGCAAACAAGGATGCGAACCCACCAATCAAGGCTCCCGCAAGAATGATAGAGAGTCCTACTTGAAAGCTGATTGTACTTGGTTTAAATAGGGCAAACATAGGTGTGAATAATTTTCCGCCTAAACTTTCGTACAGCTTTTCATATCCAAAATGCACCAATAAATATGGAATGATAGATCCAAGTAGTCCAATAAAAATACCTTCGACAATGAATGGATTACTGATGAAACCATTCGTTGCACCTACTGTACGCATAATAATGATTTCATCACTTCTTGAATCAATTGTCGTTCGAATCGTGTTATAAATCAAATATAAAGACAATAGAATCAATAAAGCAACAATGCCTAAACCAATCTTTTGAATCATATTCAACATGTCTACTAGCTTGTAACGCTGTCTCCTCCAAAAGCCGTGCTGGATACGCCATCAATTTTTTGAATCTGCACACTTGTTTTACGGATAGAAGAAGCATTCTTTACATAAACAAAGAAAGCGTTGGATAAAGGATTTGTTTCTCCTCGATAGGCTTTAAAAGCATCTCCCTTTTCTTTGATCATAAGTTCAAGTTCATCATCTTTAGAGGATATTTCTACCTTTGAAACATTCTTCAATTTAGATATTTCACTCTGAATACTTGATATAGCTGTTTCATCATCGATATCCTCATTTAAAATAACGTGAATACTCAAATCTTTTTGAACATCATTCGAAAAATAATTAACGTGTAATCCAATAATCAATATCGAACCAATCAAAAGTAGGGTAATGCCAATGGCACTAATGGCAGAAAAGCACAACATAATATGTCTTTTCATTTGGAGAAAGGCATACTTCAATTCGTATAAAAAAGTACGTAAACCTTTCATCATAAACTCTTATACCCACCTTTATTCGAATCGTGAATCACATATCCTTTGTCTAACATAATCGTACGTTTTTTAAAGCGGTCAACCAATACTTTATCATGTGTAACCATCATGATTGTTGTATCTAGTTTTTGGTTGATCTTTTCTAATAATGAAATAATTTCTAAACTCTTTTCGGGATCTAGATTTCCTGTTGGTTCATCCGCAATCAAAACTTTTGGTTTATTCGCAATGGCACGGCCAATCGTTACACGCTGTTGTTGTCCTCCAGATAATTCGTCTGGATAACTTCTAGCCTTTTCTTTCAAATCAACAAGCTCTAATACTTCCATTACACGTTTACGAATTTGTTTGCGTGGCATGCCCACAACTTCTAGGGCAAAGGCAATATTTTCAAAGACAGTTAATTTTGGAAGTAAACGATAATCTTGAAATACGCAGCCAACATTACGTCTATAGTATGGAACTTTTCTATGTTTTAAAGCCCCTACATTAATACCATCTACAATAACTGTACCTTCATCTGGAACTTCTTCTCCATTTAGCACTTTGATCAATGTAGATTTGCCAGAACCTGTGGCTCCAATCACATAAATAAATTCACCTTTATCAATATGTAAATTTACATGATTTAAAGCATGTACTCCATTGGGATATGCTTTTGAAACATCTTTTAAATCAATCATAATGTTCCTCCTAACTAAAGAACTTTTCCGGTCTTTCCCTGCAAGGCGCTGCTTTACCAGCTTCACAAGAAGTACCTGTGCCTGACCAGCCTGTTCCCCACGCAAAATCAGCACCCGCACTAAAACGAGCTACCGCATCACTTACAGACATTGAACCTAGATTATAGACTTCAACATGTGTATGTGGCCCACTTGAATTTCCTGAATTTCCCGATAATGCGATTGCTTGTCCTTGTGAAACGCTTTGTCCTGCACTTACGTAGATTGTTTGCGACAAGTGACAGAAGCTTACGGTATAAAGTGTATCATTCACATTACACAACATTTCTATTGTGTTTCCACCACCATAAGGATATCCTGACCAGTTACCCAAATAGCCTGAGTTGCTTCCTACAGGGGCTGCGGCATATAAAATAACACCACTTGCCGGAGCTACTACAGTTGTACCAATTGGAGCTGCCCAATCGAGTCCTAAGTGCATGCCTCCACCAGGATATGCCCATGTACCTGCACTTTTACTTCCACCTTGTACAGGATGTATAAATCCAGATACGGATTCAATCGATCCTGAGAAGTTTGTTGAAATCACAAAGTCTCGAATGCTATTCATGTCCACTTGTGCGGAACGTTTCTGTGCTTCTAATTCTGTAATTTTTTTCTGATATTCTTCAACCAGTTTATTATAAGATTCCTCTAATTCACTGGCCTGCTGTTTTTGTGATTCTAATTCTGTCTTTTGACTTTTTGCGTCTTCATCTAACGTTTTTGTTCATCTTGCTGCAAAACAAGTTCTTTCTTTAATTTATTTAACTTTTTAATTTGCGACTGATCATCTTCTGTGATTCTTTCAACTCCGGAAATACGACGAAGCATATCACTTAAACTATCCGATCCCATGATCAAGTCTATAATCATATTGGTTCCAATCGTTGTTTGTTCATTTTTCATACGATTCTCGATTTGTGCGTTCCAAGCATCAATTTCAGCTTGTTTTGCCTGAATCTTCTCTTCCAATTCTTTAATGTTGTTTTCAATCAATTCAATCGATTTTTCTTTTTCACTTATCTGCGTTTGCAGATTGGAAACCAATTCTTTTTGTTCCTTGGCAAGCTGCTCCATTTTTGTCGTATCACTCTGCAAAGAAGCTATGCTCGAAGTATAAGATTCAATACTGTTTTGCAGACTTTGTTTACGATTCTTCTGATATTCCTGAAATCCCTGACAAGCTTTTACGCCAGCTTGTGAAGTTTGTGCCTGACTACACTTGGCATACCAGGCTTCTGTATCCGAATAGTCTTCTGCTGAAACAGGCATGATTAATGAGCAGGCCATAGCTAAACTTAGAAAACCTGCATATAATTTATATTTTCTCATCGTGTCCACCTCAAATATTTTCTAACGGCTAAATAACTTCCTAGCATTCCTACAACCATTCCAATCAAAAGAATACCGCCTGAAGTACACAATACAAATGGATATGGTTTCAGCATACTCATCATGTCACTAAAAAACATACCATTCATTACGTGGTAAAGTCCTGTATAGCCAAATATACAAATCAAAACAGGGCCTAATGCACCCCAAAAGCCGATAAAGATTCCTTCTAATACAAACGGTAAAGAAATATACCAGTTATAGGCACCAACTGTTCGCATGATCGCAATCTCATCTTTTCGTACTAAAATTGTCATTTTAATAGTATTTCGAATCAAGAATACGGCAATCAAAACCATCAATCCAACAAAGACACTTCCCCATACACGGATATTTTTAAACAGTTGAATCATCGTGTTGATAGCACTACCTCCATATGTAGCTTGAACAACACCATCCATTTCAGAAATTTTCTTTGTCACTTTTGAAATTTTTGTGTTGTCTTTTAATTCCACATTCAAAACGTCATATAAAGGGTTCTTGTCCTCTCCCTTATATTGTTTAAACATAGCCCCATTTTCTTTGATCAACGCATCCAATTCCTCTTCTTTACTTGAATACGTTACTTTTTTTACGGAAGCAAGAGATGAAATTGAATCGGATAATTCACTAATTTCTTCATCTTCTAGTGTTGGATTTAAAGAGACTTGAATCATAAATTCACTTTCAATTTGACTCGTAAATCCTCCGACATTCATATAAATCACAAATATAAACAAAGCCATTAATAAAGCAATGCCAATCGATACAATGGAAGAAAAGGTCATCGAGAAATGACGGTGCATATCTTTATTGGCACTGCGTACTAGTCTTGGTAAACTCTTAAAAAACAGTAACATTTTTATCACCTACATCACTAATTATAACATACCTATCAAATCAGCCTACAAATCACAAAATTTCACATACACCTTCATTCTAATCCTTTCATGTGAAAACAATATTAAAACAGAAAAAAAAGATCGATTTCTCGATCTCTTATAAACTTTGACCTACTGCATCTGCCTTTTTAATAGCGGTAATAAACTCTTCTTTTGTGAATGGGAAAGGTGCATTTTTCCACTCATTTGTTTTTGTAGCCGCTTCAGCCAAAGCTTCCAAATGGCTTTCATCCAAGTCCACATCCGCTAAAGTCACTGGTAAGCCGATTGATTTATTGAATTTTGCCATTTTCATTAAATTTTCTTCATCTTTGGCATATGCATACAATACTAATACGCCAAAGGATACAACTTCACCATGTAGGTGGTGTCCATCACGTGCAATTGAGCAACTACCATTATAGAAGGCATGCGCAATGCTTGAATTATAATAATATTCTGGTTGGTTTGTTAAGTTTGAAACATATCCAGTGGATACGACAATATCCAATGCAATGGCTTCGATTGCGGCTGAATTTGTATCGTTTTTACAATCTTCCATACCTTGTTTACCATATTTCAACAATGGTGCAGTACAAGTTTTCGCTAATGCCAATCCCATTGTAGCCGTGTGATCTAAAGCCTTTCCTTGTGTTGCGAATTCAACTTCACATTGTTTAGACAACGCATCCCCAATTCCGGCCCAGAAATATTCACTTGGTGCTTTTGCGATAACATCTGGATTGATAAAGATGTGTGCTGGACAATGAGGATATGAATAGTGGTCCAATGCTCCATTATCATCATATACTACGGCAATAGCTGTAGCGGCCGAACAGTTTGAACAGATTGTTGGAAATGAGAAAACCATTTTGTCATTCATTTCAATGGATGCGGTTTTACAAGTATCGATAGCTTTTCCTCCACCAATCGCAAAGATAACATCGGCTTCTTGTACGTTTGGATTTGAAGTCAATTTATGTACGTTTGTCATAGTACATTCAATACCATATACAATTGAATCTGTAATAATAATATCAGTCTCTTTAATGGCTTCACGAATTCTTGGCTCAGCAGCTGCCAAAGCTCTTTTACCACCAATCAATACAACTCTTTTAACATTGTATTTTTCACATACACCTGGGATTTCGTTGTAACAACTTTCTCCGACTGAATAATTAGACATTTCAATTGTTTTCATAAACTTCTACTCCTTCTTTTACTTCAACACTTTTTGTATGATAATTCTTGTATACACCTACCGTTAAGAATGGAACGATAATGATTGCGATAGCTAAATATCCACAATATCCATATCCATATTTAATAATATTTGTTAATCCGGCTAAAGAAATTGTCATGGATACAATAATAATAAAGGCAGATACAATAATTCTTTTCTTCACTGGATTTTCTACATTCTTTAAAACACGAATATTTTCAAAGCGTGCCACAAATCCGAATGTTGTTGTTACTGCTGTAGAAATTAAGCAAAGTAATAAACAAATACCATATACAACAACCATCCAGTTGGCATTCATCGCATTTAAACTTGTCAATGTAGGTAGAGTTGTTTCTCCATAAACGCTCTTCCAAGAAATTAACATCAATACACTTAATACTAATGCGACAGCATTCATCACAAATGAGATCCACATTGCTTTTGAACAAGATTTTCGATCTGGTAAGATAGCTCCACATGCTACGATTGTTGGTAATGTCACACATTGAAAGCCTGCATATGTAAATGCATTTAAGATGGCTTTAGGCATATTCATAAAACCATTTACAGAAAAGTCATTTGCTAAAATAGCCCCAATATTTTGACCTTTCATGATTCCCATACCATAAATAACAATGGCTGTTACCAAAATAGCCATACCCATATATGTACTTGCCATACGAACTACGTTGGCTCCAAAAATTGTTAAACAAAGAACAACAATTCCAACCGCAACGACACAAGCATAATAATTAAATCCAAAGTATTGTTGTAATGCACTTGCAGCTCCACTAATAGCTGCTGCAACTGCCATCAAAACCATGATATTAAAGAAAATCTCAAATAAGATTTCCAACTTATCGAATGGATGATATAAGTTTTCAAACAATTCCTTTGCGCTTGTCAAATTTCTCTGATTATACATCACCATGGCTTCTCGCATTGTCAATATCAATAGCAACATAGCTATTATGGCACTCACAATACCAGTCCATCCTATACCTACATAATATGTATTTGCCTGATTTCCTGTGGCAAATCCACCTCCAGCATGTGCTGAGAATAATACGGCGCCTACCGAAAATATCGCCATTTTTCCAACTTTTTGTGCTTTCATACTTTTCCTCCTATAGCGTGCACAACAAGCTAACAAAAAAACCAATCGTTTCTTGCTGCCTGTTTAGACAGAAGAGACGAAAGGTTAGAATTACAATACTTCCGCGGTACCACTCTTCTTCATTCATTTAAGAATGCACTCATTTCAGATGCTATCACATCCTGCTTTATTAACGTTAAGCCTACGTTCAAGTCTTATCAACCTGACCACTCCATGGTAAGTTCAAAGTTCGATCCTTTATGTCTTGCACCAACCGACAACTCTCTAACAAAGACTTTCCTTTTACTACTCCATTTCCTTGTGTTTTGTGCGTTTATAATAACACCACATTTTCATTTATGCAAGCATTTTCTTACATTTATTTTCAGTAAATTCAAATCTATGTTTTACATCCATCAAAAAAAATGGTACATATTACTCATATATACCCTCAATTTCTAATAATTTTTCTTTCTTCTCAATTCCACCTGCATATCCAGTTAAATACCTAATTTGATCCAAACAATCTAAAGATAATTCTAAGAGTAAACAATTTGTGTGCTAGAGATTGCTTTATTTACGGGTTAATTTAGAATTCGATAATACTAAATGCCTTAATATTCTATCAATTTTTGGCCATTTCTCATCTTGAGCTTTAACTCT
>ENA-OQIO01001457-OQIO01001457.1-human-gut-metagenome-genome-assembly--contig:-NODE-1457-length-11541-cov-2.614859_pt1 | contig 11541 bp, 19 predicted proteins | sample MGYA00242573_ERZ504737 | MGnify/ENA primary metagenome ERZ504737 (study PRJEB26092, sample SAMD00036203) | human gut metagenome | host: Homo sapiens | study: EMG produced TPA metagenomics assembly of... | reverse complement strand
CGAAGCGCTCGCCAACCGCATCTGGGAAGAGCTCGGCGTCGTCACGCCCAGCACGTCCTTCCCCGTGCGCCGCATGTCCGGCGGCAACGTGCAGAAGGTGCTTGTCGGACGCGAGATCGCCCAGTCCCCCGCCGTGCTGATGACCGCTTACGCCGTGCGCGGCCTGGACATCAACACCTCCTATACCATTTACAACCTGCTGACAGAGCAGAAGATGCACGGCGTCGCCGTCGTCTATGTCGGCGAAGACCTCGACGTGCTGCTTGAGCTGTGTGACCGCATCGTCGTTCTCTGCGGCGGTCAGGTCTCCGGCGTGGTCGACACCAGAAAGACCGACAAGCGCGAGGTCGGCGCACTGATGACGCTCGTGAGGGGAGGCAACAAGGATGAATAAGAAACAGTCGCTCTTCCACATCGCCAAGCGCGATACGCTCCCCTGGTACAAGGCCGTTTTGATCCGCGGCGGCGCGATCGTGCTCGCTTTGATCGTCTGCGCGATCGTCACAACGCTGCTGACGGGCGAAAATCCCATCAAGGTCTACTCCACGATCCTCTACGGCGCGTTCGGTACGTCGCGCAAGAGCTGGGTCACGTTCCATAACCTCGCGATCCTGCTCGGCATCTCGCTCGCGGTCACGCCCGCGTTCAAGATGCGTTTCTGGAACATCGGTGCCGAGGGTCAGGTGCTCATCGGCTGCCTTGCCACCGCGGCCTGCATGATCTGCCTTGGCGGCAAGATCCCCAACGGTCTTCTCATCGTCATTATGATCGTCGCCTCCGTCGCGGCAGGCGCGCTGTGGGGCTTCCTCCCCGGTATCTTCAAGGCCAAGTGGAACACGAACGAAACGCTCTTCACGCTCATGATGAACTACATCGCGACACAGCTCGCCGCGTTCTTCATCATCGTGTGGGAAGTGCCCAAGGGCTCGGGCAAGATCGGTATCATCAACCAGAATACCGAGGCCGGCTGGCTCCCCGTTCTCGGCGGCCAGCGCTATCTCCTCCCGATCCTGCTTGTGGCGATCCTCACGGGCGTTATGTACATCTATCTCAATTACAGCAAGCACGGCTATGAGATCGCCGTTGTCGGTGAGAGCCAGCGCACCGCGAGCTATGCGGCATCAAGGTCGAGCGCGTCATCGTGCGCACGATGATCCTCTCCGGCGCGATCTGCGGCCTCATCGGCCTGCTGCTCACCGCCGGTACGGACCACACGCTGACCACCACCATCGTCGGCGGACGCGGCTTCACAGCGGTCATGGTCTCCTGGATGGCCAAGTTCAACCCCATCATGATGATCTTCACGAGCCTTCTTATCGTGGTTCTGAGCCGCGGCGCGAGCGAGATCTCCAGCGTGTTCAGCCTGAACCACTCCTTCGCCGATATCCTGACGGGCATCATCTCTTCTTCATCATCGGCAGCGAGTTTTTCATCAGCTACAAGGTCAGCCTGCGCAAGAGCAAGAAGGAGGCGTGAAGCAATGACATTTGATCTAACTGCTTTTCTTCCCCGTGCGGTCATGCAGGGCATTCCCCTGCTCTACGGCAGCACCGGTGAGATCCTAACGGAAAAGTCCGGCAACCTGAACCTCGGCATTCCGGGCGTGATGTACGTCGGCGGTATCTGCGGCGTCATCGGCGCGTTCTTCTACGAGCAGTCCACCCCGGCTGCCGACATGAACGCGTTCCTCGCCATCGGTATCCCGATGCTCTGCTCGCTTTTGGGCTCGCTTCTGATGGGCCTTCTCTACTGCCTGCTGACCGTTACGCTGCGCGCCAACCAGAACGTCACGGGTCTTGCACTCACGACGTTCGCGTCGGCATCGGCAACTTCTTCGGCGGCTCGCTCATCAAGCTGACCGACAGTGAAGTCCCCTCCATCGCGCTGAGCGCGACGAGCGCCTATTTCAGCAAATCCCTGAATGTCGGCGGCTGGTTCGGTCAGGTTTTCCTGTCCTACGGCTTCCTTGCCTACCTCGCCATCGTCATCGCATTGTTCGCGTCGTACTTCCTCAAGCACACCCGCACGGGTCTTCACCTGCGCGCCGTGGGCGAGAGCGCGGCGACGGCGGACGCAGCCGGCATCAACGTGACGAAGTACAAATACCTCGCCACCTGCATCGGCAGCATGATCGCGGGTCTCGGCGGCCTGTATTACGTCATGGACTACGCCTGCGGCGTCTGGTCCAACAACGCCTTCGGCGACCGCGGCTGGCTCGCCATCGCGCTCGTCATCTTCACGATCTGGCGTCCGAACGTCAGCGTGCTGGCCTCCATCCTGTTCGGCGGGTTCTACATCCTCTATATTTTCATCCCCACCGGCACCAACCTTGCCATCAAGGAGCTCTACAAGATGCTCCCCTACGTCGTCACGCTGGTCGTTCTGATCATCGTGTCGCTGCGCAAGAAGCGCGAGGATCAGCCGCCCGCATCGCTGGGTCTGAGCTACTTCCGCGAAGAGAGATAAATCTTAAAACAAAAGCACCCGATGGGTGCTTGTTTTAGACAAGTTTCAGCGCTTGTCGCTCACCGCTCCAATCGCTGCAAAGTGTCGCTGCAGACGCGCATGTCGTCCTCCGCGACGGATTTCAATTTATTTGCGCCGTGCGCGGCGCAAAATAGAGCGCGCATGTCGTCCTCCGCGATGAATTCCAATTTATTTCACGCCGTGCGCGGCGTGAAATCTGCGAGGCTTTTGAGCTGTTTTGCCGCTGGAGGCAGCAAAATGCGCTTCTTGCTATTTTTCACTAAATCTGCCTGCGTTTGGCGCGGGTCTAAGAGGTATTGCTATGTCTACTCTGCTCATTCAAAACATTCGTTCGCTGGTGTCGTGTGATGACGCGGACACGGTTTATGAAAACGTCGATCTGTATGCTGAGGATGGATTCATCCGCGCGATCGGTAAAAATCTGCCGCAGGAGGCGGAAAAGGTGATTGACGCGAGCCACATGCTCTGCTACCCCGGCCTTGTCAACACGCACCATCATCTCTATCAGGTCTTTTCCCGCAACCTGCCGGAAGTACAGAACATGGAGCTCTTCGACTGGCTCAAAACGCTCTATGAGATCTGGAAAAACCTCGACGAGGACGTCATCCGCCTCTCGACGCTCACGGGCCTTGGCGAGCTGATGAAGCACGGCTGCACGACCTGCTTCGACCATCACTATGTCTTCCCTGCGGCGCGGGCGACTCATTGGCGCGCAGTTTGCCGCGTCGGACGAGATCGGCGCGCGCATGTACGCCTCGCGCGGCAGTATGGACCTCTCTGTCAAGGACGGTGGCCTGCCGCCCGACAGCGTCGTGCAGACGGTCGACGAGATCATGGCCGATTCCGCCCGTGTCATCGAGAAATACCACGACAAGTCGTTCGGCGCGATGCACCGCGTTGCGCTCGCCCCGTGCTCGCCGTTCTCCGTGTCTGCCGACCTTCTGCGCGAGAGCGCCGTGCTCGCGCGAGAGTACGGCGTGCGCCTGCACACCCACCTGTGCGAGACGAAGGACGAAGAACACTTCATGCTCGCGCGCGAGGCATCCGCCCGCTCGAGTACATGGAACGCCTCGGCTGGACGGGCAGCGACGTCTGGTTCGCTCACGGCATCCACTTCAACGACGAGGAGCTGCGCGTGCTGGCAAAGACGCACACCGGCGTGGCGCACTGCCCGATCTCGAACATGAAACTCGCCTCCGGCGTCGCCCGCGTGCCCGAGATGCTGAAGCTCGGCGTGCCGGTCGGCCTCGCGGTTGACGGTTCAGCCTCGAACGACGGCTCATCGCTGATGGAGGAACTGCGCGTCGCGTTCCTGCTGCACCGTTTGAACAGCAGCAAAGCTGCCCCCAGCGGTTACGACGTGCTCAAGATGGCAACATGCGGCAGCGCGGCCATCCTTGGCCGCAGCGACGACATCGGCTCGCTCGAGGTCGGCAAGTGCTGCGACCTCTTCATGATCGACTCGCGCAGGCTCGAGCTCGTCGGCTCGTGCTTTGACCCAAAAGCGTGCTCGGCACTGTCGGCGTGCGCGGACCCGTTGACTACACAGTCGTTCAGGGCCGTGTGACGGTCGACCACGGTCATCTTGTCACAGTCGACGAAGAACAGCTTGCGCACGACGCGGAGGCAAAGTGCCGCGCGTATCTGAACCGCTGAGGAGGCTGCCATGACCGTTGAGATCATCTGCGGGGACATCTCCGCCCTCCCCTCTTCCGACCATGTGACCGAACTTCTGCCGCTCACGGACGGCGACACGCTGACCCTCTCCTGCACAGACAGCGACCTGAAGGCCGCCTACCGCGTCCTGCGCGCCATCATGGACTACGGCTATGAGCACGCACAGCCGTCGCGCGTGCGTCTAATTTGCGCGGACGAGGCGTCGCGTAGGGCGTACTCCTTCCAGTGGAACATGTGGTTCGCCGCGGAAAAGCCAAAACACGAAGATTAAGAAGAAAAGACGAGCGAATTTTCGCTCGTCTTTTTCTCATAAATAGCGGTCCACTTTTTGCAAAATCGTCTCGTAGCGCTCGGCGAGCTCCTGCTTTGTCTCGCCGAACCGCCCGCGAAGCTCCTGCCGCGAACGGACAATGGTCTGCAACGCCTCGTCGCGCTCAATGCGCAGCCCCACGGCGATCTCCTCGCTCAGCTCGCCCACGCTGGCAAATGCTCCATCAGCCCGCCCTGCGTTTTGAAAAACTCGTCGCCGAAGCGCTCGCGCTTCGGATATTTTCCGCTGCGGTAATTGTCGATGACGACCTCGTAGCGTGCCATGGCGCGCTGCACCGCCGTCTCCCATGAAACGTACAGCTCTCGCTGGGCGTTTTCGCCGACCACTTGCATCACCTCCGGCGCGCGGCAGAGCTCTTCGAGCTTTGCCGCCATCGCCGCGGCGTTTTCCTCGATGCAAAAGCCGTTTCGCCCGTCGCCCACGCCCTCGGACGCGCAGGAATTTCGGATCATCACAGTCGCCGTACCGCTGGCTGCGGCCTCGCGCACGACAAGGCCGTTCGTGTCGAACGTCGACGGGAAGAGAAACAGGTTAGATCTGCCATACCACGCGCGGATGATCTCGCGGTCAGAGATCGCACCTGTGAAAAAGCAGCGGTCGGAGAGCTTCCGCTCTTCCGCATAACTGCGGATCTCCGCGCCGTCTGCGCCCTCGCCGACAAACACCATGCGGAAGTCGACATTTTTCTCGCGCAGCGTTTTCAGCGCGTCTAAAATGATGCGGATACCCTTGTACCACATCAGCCGCCCGACGAAGAGAAAGACCGGCACGTTCTGCGGCAGGTCATATCTGCCCGTCGCCGCGGCGATGGCCTCGTCAGACACCCGCCCGCGCGGCACGTCCACGCCGTTTTCCATCACGATGTAGTCGCCCTCGTAGCCGAGCGAGCGCAGATTTTCCCCCGCCCCGCGGCTCACGACCCAGACCTCATCGCAGCTTGCGATGTTCTGCACCAGCGCGCGAATGGCGCTCTCCTGCAAGAGCTTGCCGCGCACAGCCTTGGCGATGTCGACATCGTACTTCGTGTGATACGTCAGCACGAGCGGCGCGTTGACCACGGCGCGCAGCGAGCGCGCCAGCAGGCACGACGTGATGGGACAATGCGTGTGCATCAGTTCGACCTTCTGCTCCGTCAGCACGCGCGCGGTCTCGGGTGAAAACGGATAGCCCGCCACGTAGCCGAGCTTCTTGCGCGTGTCGATGCTCGGGTAGCGCAGCACGGGGAATGGGAACGCGCTGTCGTCCGCGCCGGGCATTGTCGGCGTGACGACAATGGCGTTTTCGCCGCTTTTCGTGATGTTTTTCGCGTAGTTCACGACGGCGTTCGCCACGCCGTCGATCTCGGGCGGAAAGGAATCGTTCAAAAGGCAGATGGTTCTCTTGTCCATGCCATTGGCTCCTGTTGCTTGTTTTTCGGCAGCGCGAAGTGTGATTCAGTATATCATTTTTCGCGCGAAGATGGTATACTATGTGTGAATTTTACGCGCCGTTTACTTCGGGAAAGGAGAACTTCCATGCGCATTCTCACATACACCGTGACGCCGGAGGAGGACGGCCGCATGGTCAAAGGCATCCTGCGCGCAGTCTTCAGCTTTCCTACACGCTGCTCAAAAGCCTCAAATGGCGCGAAAACGCCATTTTATTGAACGGACAGAGCGTCCATGTCAACACAATCGTCCACGCGGGCGACACCGTCAGCGTCGTCCTCAGCGAGCGTACGCCGCGCGAGGACTTGTACTGCGCAAATGCGGCAAAGCCCGACATCGTCTACGAGGACGACGACCTGCTCGTGCTCAACAAGCCTGCGGGCGTCGCCATGCACCCGAAGTCGGGTGACGCCTCCGCGCCGAGCCTTGCAGCGATGCTGACGAGTTATCTCGGCGAGGGCAGCGTGCCGCATTTTGTGAGCAGGCTTGACAAAGGGACGTCTGGCCTCCTCATCGCCGCAAAGAGCGGCTACGTGCACGACCGCCTGCGCCGCGCACTGCACTCAAGCGATCTGCGGCGCGAGTACCGCGCTGTCGCCGTCGGCAGAGTTGAACCGCCGTGCGGCATCATCGACGCGCCGATCGGCCGCGCGGAGGCTCCATCATCCGCCGCTGCGTGCGCGCGGACGGGCTTCCGAGCCTCACGGAGTACGAGGTCCTGCAAGTAAGCGGCCGCTTCACGCTCCTGCGCCTGCGCCCGCAGACGGGTCGCACGCATCAGCTTCGCGTCCACATGGCATACCTCGGTCATCCCCTCGCGGGCGACTGGCTCTACGGCACGGAGGACAAAACCCTCATCGCCCGCCCCGCGCTGCACTCGTACGAGCTGTGGTTCACCCAGCCGGTCACCGGACAGAAATTACACTTTACAGCGCCTATCCCGCAGGATATGCAGCGTTTGATGGAATGAAAAAGCACCGTTTTGGCCGGTGCTTTTTTCAGACGTGTGGTAAAATACCATAGGTCTATAACCAATTTTTACTTTTCCTTGTAGTACAAACGGCAGTGGCAGTAGCCTCGAATTCGGGGTCAGCGATCTGGTCGCGGAACTCCTTGCACATGCAGACGTTGTCCTCGATTTTCTGCAAGCGGCAGGGGCACTGTAATTCGCGCTTTAAGAGCGCGGCGCGCAGGCGGGCGACGACCTCCGCGTCTTCATTGTATCGAATTCTCATGCCTTGCACTTCTCCAGCATCGCCTTGATGTCGGCCTTATCGTGCACACCGACCATGCCGGTCAGCGTGTGGCGGTCCTGCACGACGGCGAGCGTCGGGATGGAGTCGATACCGAACATCGAAGCGAGGTTCGGCTGCTCGTCGACGTTGACCTTGCAGAACTTGACCTTGTCCTCTTCCCCGTTGAGCTCGGCAAAGACAGGCGCCATCATCTTGCACGGCTGGCACCACTCGGCCCAGAAGTCGATGATGATGAGGCCCGGATCGTCGAGCACCTCAGTCTGGAAGTTATCTTCCGTCAGCGTGACGATATCGGTGAACGTGCGCGTCTCGACGTACGGCTCGTGGAAGCCGCCGCCACAACCGCCGCAGCCACCGCCGCATGCACTGCATCCGGCCCCGCAGCCCGCGCCGCAGCCGCCGGCACTCGCGCTGCTGTCGCCGGTCATCAGCTCCAGATTGCCCTGGAGGAAGCTGTCGACCGCCTCGTCGGCATTTCCGGTCACGCCGGAAATGAGCAGCATATGCGCGTTGTCGATGGCGGCGTGCGCACCCTCGCCGATATTCCCGCAGATGACGAGATCGACGCCGCGGGATTTGAGCCCGCCCGCGACCTTCTCGTGGTCGGTATCGTCAAACGTGACGGTCTCTTTTTCGATGGGCTTGATATCCTCGATGGTGTAAACGGTAAACTCCGTGGCATGGCCGAAATGCTGCATCACTTCGCCATTCTCGCAGGGAATTGCAATTTTCATAGTATGTTCTTCCTTTCCGGTCTATTGCTTCGGCGGCAGCGCCTCCGCTCGTTGCTATGAGGTAGTTTACCACGCTTTCGCGCGCCGTACAACCGGAAATTTGTAAACAAACCATGGCCGCAGCCGTTCTGCCTTGCAATTGTAGCCGCCCCGTGATAGAGTGAAATCAAACAAGGCGCTTTGCCGCAAAATGACAACCGACAGGAGGCAGCACTTATGAAAAAATCAGAACTGGCGATCCTTTCCGTCCTCATCCTTGCCGCCGTGTTTGTTTTCAACGGCAAGATCAACAAAGTGACGAATCCCTGTGTGCAGGACTATGTCGCAGGTCAGGGGAACATCAGGGGGAATGTAAACGTCGAGGACTATTACGAGCGCGACGCGCGCTTTGCGATCGGCGCGGGAGAAGATGGGTATGCCGTTTTCAAGGACCCCGGCGAGGCCTTTGCCGCGCTGCGCGAGCACTATCCGGAGGGCATTTCGCTCATCCGAAAAGAGTTCCATCTGCTCTGGCTTTCAAAGCTCAATTGCCCCTCCTACCAAACTTACGGCTGGCAAGCCACGACCGGCTCGGAGGAAGCGCGCCAGCAGGCCCAATTTGTCAGCAGGTTTTTTGATATTTACGAGAATAGCTTTAAATAAGATGAAACCATTACTATGGGATAAACGATTTAGCGGAATCCTCTGGGCCGTCATACTGGGTGCGGCGTTCATCTTATTATCGCGAATCATCGGGAACTTTGTGTCTGGCATTCCATGGTATCTGCTCAGCAGTATGCTGCGTGCCGCTTTCGGAGTCATCATCTGATGCTCGGAACACGGTTGTACGGGAAAACGACAAGGGAAATTCTAAGCCTTCATAACAGTAAGATTGCCATATTATCAGGTCTCGGTTTTCTCGTATTTCTGCTGTGCTACGTGGCCGCCGTCTATGTCGGATGCAGGGGAATTTCAGGTCTCACCGCAGGGCTGTTTTTCGCAAGGATCCTATTGCAGCAGCTCACGACTGCCCTTTATGAGGAACTGAATTACCGCCTTCTCATTTTGGAAGGATATTTCCACGGGAATAAAAGCGTTTGGAGCCGTCTGCTCCATGCCTTTGTCAGTTTTCTTGTCTTTGGGGCGGCTCATGTGGTGACCGGTTGGAGCACCTCCGCTTTCTTTCTGTCAGGGGCCATCGGATTTACCTTTGCGGTCATCTATCTCAAGTCAGGCAACATCGTCATTCCCATGCTGCTGCATTTCATTTATGATATCCCCACAAATATGACATCCTACATCGAGTGGAAGGATGCTTCCCTGCTCGCAAGTATGAATTCCGTGCTCGAGATCGCATTGGCGATCATGTTCCTTGTGTCCCTTGTTATCCTGATCATTGACAAGAGCACAGTGGAGACGAAGCACACCGCTTCATAACCTCAAAATAGCAAAAACCGCCACAGCAGTTTCCTGCTGTGGCGGTCCTTTACTTTATACGGTTTTCAGACGCTTAGTCGTCCTTCTCTTCCTCGTCTTCCACAAGGTCGGCGGGGTCGAATTCGAGAGTCGCGCCGCAGTTGGGGCACTCGACCTTGCCGTCTTCGAGGACGGAATCGTCGAAGAAGATCTCTTCCTCGCACTCGGGGCAGGTCGTGGCGTAGCACTCCTCCTCGTCGTCCTCGTCGTCTTCCTCATCCTCGTAGTCGTCCTCGTCTTCATCATAGACGATATCTTCCACGTCGCCGAGGTCGTCGCTGATGACGTCCAGGCCGTCGCCGAGCTCCATGACCTCGTCAGTCAGGTCTTCGACTTCGAGAGCGATCTCGTCAAGAACGTCGGCGATCGCGAGGAACAGCTTGCCCTCGTTGGAATCCGCATTCAGGTTCATGCCCTCCATCAGGCCCTTGAGATACGCGACTTTTTCAGAAATACCCATCGTAAAACTCCTTTCTGTTACCGGAACTACGATTTTCCTGTTGCTGCTTACTTAATGTCTATTACTTGGCGCGGCCGATATACTCGCCCGTGCGGGTGTCGATCTGGATCTTGTCGCCGATGTTGATGAACAGCGGCACCTTGATCTCCGCGCCGGTCTCGAGCGTTGCGGGCTTGAGAGTGTTGGTCGCGGTGTTGCCGGCAAGGCCCGGCTCGGTCTCGGTGACCTCAAGGTCAACGAAGTTGGGGGCTCGACGCCGAAGACATTGCCCTTGATGGACAGGATCATGCACATCGTGTTCTCCTTGACGAAGCGGAACGCATCGCCGAGCATATCGCGGTTCAGGGGAACCATATCATAGGTCTCCTGATCCATGAAGTAGTACAGATCGCCGTCGTTGTAGCTGTACTCCATGTTCTTGCGCTCGATGGCCACTTCCTCGAACTTCGCGGTGGGGTTGAAAGAAGTTTCGGTCACGCCGCCGGTGACGACGTTCTTCATCTTGGTGCGCACGAAGGCCGCGCCCTTACCGGGCTTGACATGCTGGAACTCGACGACCTGATAGTACTTGCCTTCCATTTCAAATACTTTACCGTTTCTGAACTCACCAGCGGTAATCGTTGCCATAACTATTTCCTCCTGTATTCCCGAGGATATCATCGCTATCCTCAAATTCACAAAGTATCGGTTCTAAACCTATGGTATTTTACCGCATATAGTGCGGCAATGCAAGTGTTTTTCTTGATGTTGTGGGTGAAATTTTGCAAATTTCAGTGCTTTTTTCCGCTCGTCGTGCGCGCTTGCGGCCTTGAACGGCTGCTGCAAGGCGTGCAGCACATGGTTCCACGCACCCACCGCGCCGCCGCGCGGCTCGACCATCAGCATCAGAACGCCGCTGCGCCGAGCGCCGAGCGTGTCGGTGAGCAGCTTGTCACCAAGCATTGCCGTCTCCCTCGCGTTCACGCCGTAGCGCGCCATCGCCTCGTGAAAGCGCGCGTGCCGGGCTTGCCCGCGTGGCCGACGTAGCCGACTTTAAGCGGCTTGCAGAACTTTTCCACGCGCACGGGGCTTCTATTGTTCGACAAAATCGCAAACTCGATGCCCGCCTCCTTCAGCGCGCCGATCCAGCACGTGAGCGACTCGTCCGGCTCGCTCTGGCTCTTGGGCGCGAGCGTGAAGTCGAGGTCGGAGAGCAGCAGCTTCACGCCATGCTCTTTCAAAAATTCCGGCGTCACGGCCTCGTAATTGTCAAACACCCATTGCGGGCAAAGCAATCTGAGCATATCGGTCTCCCATCGCGCATAAAAGTATTACGGTTATTATACGCGCCGAACGCGCTTTTCACAAGGGGGGATTTTTCTGCTCACCTACCTCGCCATCACGCCAAAGGCGCTCTCTGAGTGTGCCTCAAGGCCCGCACTGCCGCTCGTCCACGTGGCCTATGCCATCGGTCAGGGCGGATGCCTGACGCGCTGCGACGCAACGGTCTTCCCGCGCGGCGGGCTCATGGGTCTTTCCGACCGCTGCACCGGGGCGATCCCACGCATCGACACGCTCTGCCGCACCATCGTCGCGGAATGCGTCAAGCGCGGCTTTCAGGGCGTGCTGGCGGACTTGAGACCAATCCGTATTCTGACCGGCTTCGTTTCTCTCGCATCTCTCCGCCCGCCTGAGTGCGCGGGGGATGGCGCTCTACTGCCCCCTCTCGCTCCCG
>ENA-OQIO01001456-OQIO01001456.1-human-gut-metagenome-genome-assembly--contig:-NODE-1456-length-11545-cov-3.800928_pt1 | contig 11545 bp, 12 predicted proteins | sample MGYA00242573_ERZ504737 | MGnify/ENA primary metagenome ERZ504737 (study PRJEB26092, sample SAMD00036203) | human gut metagenome | host: Homo sapiens | study: EMG produced TPA metagenomics assembly of... | reverse complement strand
GTGCATATGGTGCCGGAACCCAATGAATTGTTCCTTTCACCTTACGTCCTGTAAATCCACTTCCAGCCTTTGTCTCAGGATCATAAGTACAGTGAACTTCTGTCACGTTACCATTCTCATCCTTTACAAAGCTTTCACACTTCACAAAATATGCGTGCATCAGACGAACTTCATTCCCTGGGAACAAGCGGAAATATTTCTTTGGCGGTTCTTCCATGAAGTCGTCTCTCTCGATGTAAAGTTCACGACAGAACGGAACTTTACGCTGTCCGAGTTCTTCGTTCTCCAGATTGTTCGCAACATCCAGATATTCAACTTCTCCTTCCGGATAGTTATCAATCACAAGCTTGATCGGATCAAGTACAGCCATCATACGGGAACGCTTCATCTTCAGATCTTCACGGATACAGTACTCAAGCATCGCATAATCAACAGAGCTCTGGCTCTTGGAAATACCACACATATCAATAAACATCTTGATTGACTCCGGTGTAAATCCTCTTCTTCTGAGCGCTGCGATAGAAACCAGTCTTGGATCATCCCAGCCATCAACAATCTTATCTTCTACGAGCTTCTTAATATAACGCTTTCCTGTTACAACATTCGTAAGATACAGTTTTGCGAACTCAATCTGACGCGGTGGGTTCTCGAATTCACATTCTTTTACAACCCAGTCATAAAGAGGTCTGTGATCTTCAAACTCAAGTGTACAGATGGAATGTGTGATTCCCTCGATTGCATCCTCGATCGGATGAGCGAAATCATACATTGGATAAATACACCACTTATCACCTGTATTGTGATGTGTCATGCGGGCAACACGATAAATGATCGGGTCACGCATATTGATATTCGGTGATGCCATGTCGATCTTTGCACGAAGAACTTTCTCTCCGTCTGCATACTTTCCGGCACGCATATTCTCAAAAAGCTCAAGGTTCTCCTCTACAGAACGATTTCTATATGGACTTTCTTTTCCTGGTTCTGTAAGTGTTCCTCTATATTCACGCATCTGTTCTGCTGTAAGATCACAGACGAATGCTTTTCCTTTCTTGATCAGCTTCACAGCGCACTCATACATCTGATCAAAATAATCGGATGCAAAATAAAGATGATCCTTCCAGTCAGCGCCCAGCCACTTAATATCCTCTTTGATAGACTCAACAAATTCTGTCTTCTCCTTTGTCGGGTTCGTATCATCAAATCTCATATGGAATTCACCATTATACTTCTCTGCCAGTCCATAATTCAAAAGGATAGACTTCGCATGACCAATATGAAGGTATCCATTCGGCTCCGGCGGGAAACGGGTGCATACATGATCGTAAACTCCTTCTGCCAGATCCTTATCTATCTCCTGTTCAATAAAATTCTTTGAAACTGTTTCGTTCTCCATATCTTCCTCCTACTAACCATAAGTACCATCCGGATGATCTGTCACATTCCTTCGGAATTGTGATTTATCCTACAGGCTTTCATGCTCAATATCTTATCACATAAAAAGAACAACCACAAGAGATTCTTTTTCCGCTTACAATCTGCCTTTTAATAATTCATAAGCCTGTGCCAGAATAGCTGCGTGATCCACTGCAATTCCTCCACCCTCTTTTACAACATAGTATTTTTCTTTGACCAATCCTGTCAGCTCCTTTTTCTGAACAACTGCATTCATTTTCTGATCCTGATTTTGAATTGTCAGATGATATTCCGTCTTTTCCCATCCATCTTCTTCATATACTGTCTCCGGTTCCATCTCTATCTCAAACCACGCCGCATCTGCCGCATCATCTCCGGCCTCCACACTTACATCCGACTCCTTTACAATAGAAAGATACGCACTTGTAATGATCTCGCTCTCGGATCTCTCTGATAATCTCCATAACAGGCAAACTGTTCCACCGGAAGTCCGCTGACTCCGGTCTCTTCCTGCAGTTCCCGTCTTGCTGTATCCTCCAGATTCTCCCGCAAATTTACAAATCCTCCCGGAAGAGCCCAACACCCAATACTGATGATTTCCTCTCTTAACCAAAAGTATCTTTAATCGTCCTTCTTTCAGTGCCTGTTCATCTTTATAAGAGAAAACAACTGTGTCTGTTGTACAACACGGATTTTTATATCGATATGGATCATATTCTTCCAGAAATTCTTCCAGTGTCTGTCCTTTCCCATTCCGTTCTCCTGTCCCATAAAATGGTGTGATGTCTTCTAAAAACGATGCCATATCCGTTCCTCCTTTTCACTTCTTTCAAAACACTCCCAACATACTCATCGGTTCAAAAAAACGACCGATTTCTGTCAAAAGATTCGCAAAATAAACACAAGTTCCTGCTTCTGCCTCTGGATGTGATTCTTGAAAATCATAACACTGTACTCCCACAAGCGGTGCATGTGCTTTCTCCCAATCCCGTTCCAAAATCTCATGAATCTGTTCTTCATCCTCTTCGCCAACCTGAAGAAAAATCTCAATGTTCTGCCTCATCGCATCAAAAAAATGATAAAATTCCGGCAGATATTCTTCCATCTCCCATACAAACTCTGTAAACGTCTGTAACGCATCTTTCAGTTCTTTTAATTCACTTGTTTCATAATTCTTTTCGCTCATACGGCTTCCCCTTCTGCAGAACCCGTCACCTTGAACCACCACTTCAATTAACTTCAGTATAACATATTTTATGACAAGTGAAAGAATCTTCAACAAGGAATTGCTTTTTTCTTTCAACCTGTAAGTCCATAGGAAAGTCTGTAAAATCCTACGGATTGGAATTTTCACAAAAGAAAAACCCCGAAAACACCGCACTTACGGGCGTTTCCGGGGAAAGATTCAAAGCTGTCTAGGGGACTTGAACCCCCGACCTCCGCCTTACCAAGCGACGCGCTACCGACTGCGCCAAGACAGCTTATTGCGTTCCAGCAGAACGCAAAATTAAATATACACTACTTGAGTTTGATTGTCAAGTTAAAGCTGATCTGAATCCAGCAAAATGGTAAATGGCCCGTCATTGAGCAGCTGAACCTTCATATCAGCTCCAAACTCTCCGGTCTGTACTTCATCCACTGATTCCCTGCATTTTTCAATGATATATTCATACATCTCATTCGCCATATCCGGTTTTCCTGCTTCAATAAAGCTTGGTCTGTTTCCTCTCTTACAGTTTGCATATAACGTAAACTGTGAAACCAGAAGAAGACCTCCGTCCACATCAGCAAGCGAAAGGTTTGTTTTTCCCTGTTCATCTTCAAAAATACGAAGTCCGATCATTTTTCGTATCATTTTGTCTGCAATCTCTTTTGTGTCTGTATCTGCTACTCCAATCAAAACAAGATACCCTTTTCCAATCTTTCCGGATATCTCACCATCAATCGTAACAGATGCCTCTGTTACTCTTTGTATTACAAATCTCATCTTTTCAAACCTCTGTTTTTTTATTATTTGTTGTCAGACAAATCAACGTCACAGCACTCACTGTCATCGGAATACTGATCAGGATAATCATTCCCATTACTATTGCCGGAAGGAATCTGCTCTCAAGATCTACGATCAGCGTTCCCATCAGATTATAGAACATGTGCATCAGCATGGATGCCGCCAGGGTGTTATAGCGCTGCGCCACAAATCCAAGTGCAAACCCCAAAAGTGCCGCATAAATTCCCTGTACGAGATTCTGATGGAACACTCCAAACAGAACCGCCTGTACAACATTCGCCAGGATCCAATGCATTCCGGCACGTTCAAGATATTTCTGGATCAAACCCCGGAAAATCATTTCTTCCACAAGAGGTGGAAGAATCAATGTACTGAAAACCCACATCAGCGAGTATTCTGTCAGGCCGGAATTTTCTATCAGATTCTGATAATTATCCATCGCATCCGGAAGTGACCGTGCTACAATTGCCAGTATAATACTGGTCACGTGTATCATGCCAAAAGTAAACAGCGCGATTAAAACGCATCCGTCCCATCCGACTCTTCTGCATTTGCCTGGGATTGCACGGATTCCTCCTTCACGCAGCTGAAAAGCAAGATAATACCATAAAGCAGGAATAGGCAGAACCATAAGGTACAAAATTGCCGATACCAGATTCAAATGACTCATCAGGAACTCATAAACCACCATTGTTCCATTGTTTCCCATAACCAGAGGCCCGCCAATTGCGGCCAGATAAGAAATGATGTATCCGAATTTGTTAAAGCAGATCATGATCACCAGAAAGACTGCAAGTGCCAAAAGGTAATTGTATTTTTTCTTCATCCGTATTTCTCCTTTACGGCAGAATCTTTTGTGCTTTTGTCTTGATCCTCTGAAGTGCATTGTCCACTGACTTCGGACTCTTTCCAAGTAATTCCGCAATCGTCCGATAATCCGTTCCCATCAAGTGCAGATAAAGAACATGATTTTCTAATGGACTGAGCAATTCTTTGAGCTGCTCCGCAAAAGCTTCTGTATATTCTTTTCCAAAATAAAGAACTTCCGGATCATTCTCCTTCGATGATTCTATCGTGTCAATCAAAGGAAGACTTCTCCCCTCTCCTACCTGTTCACTGTCTTCATATAACGAAACATAAGAATTCAAAGGCAGATGCTTTTTTCGATTTGATGCCTCAATTGCCGAGTACATCTGTCTGGAGACACAAAGTTCTGCAAACTTGAAAATGATGTTTTCTGCGTTACATCAAAATCCCGCACTGCTTTGATCAGACCGATCATTCCTTCCTGGATCAGATCCTCGTTCTCTCCACCCAACAGATACATTGCACGCGCTTTCTTCCTTACCATGGATTTATATTTCACCATCAGGTAATCCATAATCTCCTGATTTCCATTTTTGTAATCACATAAAAGCTGCTCATCTGTCATTCTGTCATACTTACTCATCCGATTATCACCTGTTATCACTCTTTTTTCGAGCAATACTCATATTTATTTCTGCGAAATCCTCTGTCTTACGATCTCATAAGCAAGAACGCCTGCTGCCACAGATGCATTCAGAGAATTAATCTGACCTTTCATTGGAATTCCTGCAACGAAATCACAGTTTTCTTTCACAAGGCGGCCAACGCCCTCACCTTCATTTCCGATCACAAGACCGATCGGTCCTGTCAGGTTCAGGTCATACATCTGCTCGCCATCCATATCAGCACATACAAACCAGAGTCCTTTTTCCTTGAGTTCTTCCATTGTCTTCACAAGATTCGTCACCTTTGCGACCGGTGTATAATTCAAAGCTCCGGCAGATGTCTTCGCAACTGTCGCTGTCAGACCAACTGCTCTTCTCTTTGGAATAATGACTCCGTGTGCACCTGCAAGGTTCGCTGTACGAATGATCGCGCCAAGATTGTGCGGATCTTCAATATTGTCTAAAAGAATCAGAAACGGAGCTTCGCCTCTCTCTTCTGCCAGTTTAAGCATATCGTCAATCGTAGAATATTCATATGCTGCCGCATGCGCGATCACGCCCTGATGCTTCCCTGTCTCTGAGAGCTGGGAAAGTCTTTCTTTTGTCACAAAATTGATCAGAGATCCGTGTTTTTTCGCTTCACGTACAATTGTTCTTACCGGTCCGTCCTGGCATCCGTCAAGAACATAAATCTTGTCAATCGTACGTCCGGAACGAAATGCTTCCAGTACGGCATTTCTTCCTTCAATTACAAATGTCTCTGTTCCCTGTTCTCTATTTTCCTGCATGTTCTGCTCCTTTTTCCTTTATCTCTTTTTCAATGCTTTCAAGTCCGATACTTACAAGCTCTGTCAGTCGTTCATACTGACCTGTCAGATATAAATGTCCGATCAATGCCTCAAAACCTGTCGCTCTTCTGTAATCTGTAATTGACTGATTCTTTGCCGGAGACACAGATCGTGCATTTCTTCCTCTCCGGTAAACTCCATGTTCTTCCTCATTCAGATGCTCCTGCATGGAACGCATCATAAAGGACTGTGCTGATGCCTGCACATACTGGCTTGTCTCTTCATGGAGACGGTGGACCGGCCTGTTTCCACGGCCGACCACCATCGTCTTAATGATCAGATCATAAACACAGTCTCCCACATAAGCAAGAACCAGTGGGGAACACTGCTTTGCATCAATCTCTTTCATACCGGGAATTGTCCGGATATACTCTTCTAACCTGCTGTTATGCTCTTTTCCATTGTACTCCTTCTCTTGTATCTTTCAGAACGATACCTTTCGCAAGAAGCTCATCTCTGATCTCATCTGCTCTTGCAAAGTTTTTCTCTTTTCTTGCTGCCTGACGCTCAGCGATCAATGCTTCAATATCAGAATCAAGAATCTCATCTTCTTTATCAACAATAATTCCAAGTACTTCTGTCAGTCTTACCAGACGGTCAAACAGATTCTCAAGATACTCTTTGGAACTGTCTTCGTCTGTCATCGTATTAATGAATTTTACAAGATCAAATACTGCAGCGATCGCATCTGCTGTATTGAAGTCATCATCCATAGCGCTCTCAAAGTTTCCAACATATTCTGCTGACTTTGCAAACTTCTCTGCTTCTGTCTCTGCCATATCTTCTGTCTTCGCGCTTCCCATAAGGAATTTCAGACGATCAGCTGCTGTAATGATTCTCTCAAGTCCGCTCTTTGCTGCTTCCATCAATTCAGCGCTGAAGTTCAGTGGACTTCTGTAATGTGCGCTTAACATGAAGAAACGAAGTACCTGAAGGTCATACTTCTCACTGATCTCGCGAACTGTGAAGAAATTTCCAAGAGACTTGGACATCTTACGGTTATCAATGTTCAGGAACCCGTTATGCATCCAGTATCTGGAGAACTCTTTTCCGTTCGCTGCTTCACTCTGCGCAATTTCATTTTCATGATGTGGAAAGATCAGGTCTTCCCCACCTGCATGAATATCGATCTGCTCACCAAGATATTTCTTGGACATCTCTGAACACTCAATGTGCCATCCCGGACGTCCCTCACCCCATGGAGAAACCCATGCAGGCTCGCCTTCTTTTTTCGGTTTCCAGAGAACAAAATCCAAAGAATCTTCTTTCTCATCCTCACCGCTTACAAGAAGGGTACGTCCGCCTGACTGAAGATCGTCAAGGTTCTTATGGGATAATTTACCATAATCTTTGAACTTTCTTGTACGGTAATATACCGTTCCGTTCTTCTCGTATGCGTAGCCTTTCTCAATCAGTGTCTCAATCATGCTGATCATACCGTCAATCTCTTCTGTTGCAAGCGGATTCTTTGTTGCCGGCTCAATATTCATACCGTCCATATCTTTCTTGCACTCTGCAATGTAACGCTGTGAGATTTCTTCTGCTGTAATGCCTTCTTCGTTTGCTTTCTTGATGATCTTGTCATCGACATCCGTAAAGTTAGATACATAATTCACATCATAATTCTTGTATTCAAAGTATCTGCGGACAGTATCAAACACGATCATTGGTCTTGCATTTCCAATATGGATGTAATTATATACAGTCGGACCGCATACATACATCTTTACTTTTCCTTCCTCTAGAGGAACAAACTCTTCTTTTCTTTTTGACATTGTATTATAAATCTTCATCGTTCTTACTCTCCTTATTTTCTTTCTCCACACATCGCATATATTTTATCATAGATTCCAAACGTTTGTGAAGTTTTATATTCTCTTCCTGCAGTTCTCGAATATCTGTAAGTACCGGGTCCGGTAAATGTACCTGATCCATATCACTTCTTGGGACTTTCTTGTTGTCCATGCGGACGATTCGTCCCGGCACACCGACAACTGTACAGTTCGGTGGAACCTCTTCAAGTACTACAGAACCAGCTCCGATCTTAGAATTTTCTCCGATTGTAAAAGAACCCAGAATCTTTGCGCCGGCGCTCACCATAACATTATCTTTCAACGTTGGATGACGTTTTCCCTGTTCTTTTCCGGTACCGCCAAGCGTAACCCCCTGATACAGTGTTACATTATCTCCGATGATCGTAGTTTCTCCGATGATCACACCTGTTCCATGATCGATAAAAAGTCCCTTTCCAATTGTTGCACCCGGATGGATCTCAATCCCTGTCTTACGCGCTGCTCTCTGAGAAATCCAGCGTGCCCAGAAATAATGCTTTTTCAGGTAAAGCTTATGCGCCACTCTGTAGCTTAAGATTACTTTAAAGCTTGGGTACAAAAATACTTCCATGTTTGATTTGATCGCAGGATCTCGCTCTCGGATCACCTCTATCTCCTGTTTGACATAAGATATCATTCCCATATTTATCGTTCCTTTCTGATTCAAGAATGCACTTAACACCCTAAACGGATTGTTTTGTATATCAGAAAAATTCTCTCCTGATATGGAACAAAGAATGTGCTTTGGCACATTCTTGCGCCTGCGGCGGTTGCTTGCGACACCTACCTTGTACGCCGCAGTGCGCATCCTGAGCGGAGCGTTTTTATATATTAGGAAAGAGACTTCCTAATATACAAAAAACTTCGTCTCAATCTAGAGACGAAGTTCTATCCGCGGTTCCACTCTAATAAAAGAAGTATAACTTCTTTCACTTTCACGCACGTAACGTGTGCCTGACGTACCCTGCTACTCCATTCACAGGATCGACTCCCGGGGGCACTTCACAGTTTCTTCTCTCAAAGGTGCTTTCAGCCGGTGACACCTTCTCTCTATGAGTCCAAATCTCTGTTACTCTTCCCGTTCTTTGTCTTTCTCAATTCTATTACCAATATTTATTGTTTTCAACATCTCTATTATCTTATGCAAAAAATCATTTTTTGTCAACTATTATCTCTGCCGATCAACTGCATTTTAACATTTTATTCAGACAATCTCATTCAAAAATATTGGACAGAGGTTCTGAAGTTTCCTCAGTTCTTCCTCTAGCTCTTCTGTAAGAATTACGTTTTCCTCTGCACGTATTTCTTCAGGAGTTTTGTATCCAAACAATATTTCCGTCAATGCTGCAATGGAAAGTACTCCCTGTGAATCTTCCGTTTCAGACACGCTCAGGCTTTCTTCTCCTTTTGAGCTACTGAGTTTCCAGATCCTGCTATTCTTATGAAGAATCGGATCGATCACCGCAAAAGAGCAATGGATCTCACGTTCTGACGGGATTTTCATTTCAGAAAATAGTTCCTGTAAATGAACGATTCTGATCATAATAAGCGGTTTTTCTTTATATGCAGACGTTTCATCATCTGGCCAGTCAGGTGCTTCCTTAAACCCATAAACCGAAACCTTTTCTTCCGGTTCTCTAAGACCATCCACCGACGCCCAGAAGAGATCTTCTTTCCCTTCCAAATAAAGTGGTTCCCTGATCTCGAGCCCCTCTTCTTTCGCATATGCATAGATACAGACCAGCTTCTCTTCTTCAAAGACAAGCCGCATCCCGCCAAACTCGCTCTGTTGTTCGAGAATCTGTGTCTGATAATATTGTGCATTTCTTAAAGCAACAACATTCCAGCAATCCGAAAAATTCTCTTCAACAAACGCCGCCATCTTCCCTGCATCCATAAATCTTGCATCACGGTCTACAATCCGCTCTTGTGATATATTTCTATATTCATCATTTTTATATTCTTTTCTCGCAGAAAAAAATGCTTCATCAAGTTCGATTTGTTTCTGTTCATAGACAAATCGGAAATCATAAGGATAATAGATTGCTTCTGCCGCCGGCATCAGGAAGGTAAATGGCATCTTCTGCGAATACTGATCCTGTAATGCATGAATCAGAAGATTTCTCATATATCCTCTGCCTCTATATTCTGCCTGCGTGGCAACTCCCACGATATAATCCGATGGAACGACACTTTCCTGTAACTTTACCTGATAAGGGTTCAGCTGCAGCATCGCACGTATCTCATCGTCTTCCTCTATTACATAAATCGTATTGTCTTTTGTCTTGATATAATAGTAATAATCAACAAATTCCTGACTGTCTTCTGAAAATACCTGTTCCCACAAGCCCCTGGTTTTCCCATGCTCTGATTGGTTCCAGCTTTCGAATCTTCATCTTATTTTCCCGCACAACATCCACCACATCCTGCAGCTTCTCCATCACATCCACGCTACTGTAATTCGTAAATTTTTCAATCGCACAGATCGCCTGGGATGAGATTCCTTCGCCACTTCCGGTAAAGCCAAGACCCTCTTCTGTTGTAGCCTTTACATTGATCTGATCAACGTCAATTTTAAGCGCTTTCGCCATGTTTTCCCGCATCTGATCAATATGCGGACGCATCTTTGGACGCTGCGCAATGATCGTTGCATCAATATTCTCTATCACATAACCATTTTCTTCCAAAAGTCCGCCTACGTGCTCAAGCAGTTTTATACTGGATGCACCCTTATATTTCGGATCTGTATCCGGAAAATGAAGGCCAATGTCTCCAAGTGCTGCTGCTCCAAGCAGTGCATCCATTACGGCATGCAGCATAACATCCGCATCTGAATGTCCTAAGAGACCTTTCTCGTAAGGAATCTCAACTCCACCCAGGATCAGTTTTCTTCCTTCAACTAACTTATGAACATCATATCCCATACCTACACGCATAATTATTTCTCCTCAAAATCATTTTCAGCATCTTCTGAAACAGGTTCTTCATTCAGTTCTGCAAAAATATCTACCACTCTTGTGTCTGTCAGTTCTTCTTCCTGAGCTGGAGTTTCTTCAACTGGTGTTCCTTCAGCTTTTATTTCTTTCGTCCGGTGTTTCCTCTGATTCTGTTATAGTCGCCAGTTTTTCTACTGATTCTACTTTTTCTTCTGATACTGTTTTTTCCGCTGCTTCGTTTTCTGTTGAATCTGAATCTGCTGTTTTTTCTATAGCTTCAGCCTTGCTGTCTTGCATTGTTTTTTCCTCGAAATCCACCTTAGACACTGCGTCTTCCAGCTTCTTTCTGTCTTCTTCTGAAAGCATTGTCGGCATTGTATTGTCTGATACTTCTGTCGTTGTGCTCTCTGTTACCTGTGACATTTCCTTCGCCACTGCCGCTTCTTCTGCTTTTCGTTTCTGCTCCGCTTTTCTCTTTGCTATCATCTTCGCAATCTGCTTTTTGATATCAATTTCAAACGTTTTGCAGATGGCATTCCCTGCATAAGCAACTCCAACCAGGATAAATACAACTGCCAGTACTGACATAAGTGTCATATTGCTAGGACGCTGCTGGATCATCTCACTTAAGATTCTGATCCCCAGGTAGGTAAGATAACCTCCAAGTACTATTCTGAGCGCATATCCGCTTTTCTTATTCATCTTGTTTCCTCCGTATTTCTGTTATTGGCCACGTTTTAAAATATAAACGAAAGACAACAACTTTTTTTCTATATCATTACCTGTTATATTACCACAAGTTGCTCCTTAATACTATTATTTCTTTGCTTGATATAAGCAGTAACCAGTAAATTTGCGTAAAAAAACTGCGTACTCATTTCTAAGCAACGCAGTCTTCAATCTAATAGCGGGAACTGGATTTGAACCAGCGACAACCACGGGTATGAACCGTGTGCTCTAGCCAACTGAGCTATCCCGCCATATTTAATTAGTATATGGGACCTACAGGGTCGAACCTGTGACCCTCTGCTTG
>ENA-OQIO01001454-OQIO01001454.1-human-gut-metagenome-genome-assembly--contig:-NODE-1454-length-11545-cov-7.097916_pt1 | contig 11545 bp, 16 predicted proteins | sample MGYA00242573_ERZ504737 | MGnify/ENA primary metagenome ERZ504737 (study PRJEB26092, sample SAMD00036203) | human gut metagenome | host: Homo sapiens | study: EMG produced TPA metagenomics assembly of... | reverse complement strand
TTGAACCCGCTGCCTCCAACGGTGGCGTCGCAAGGGCCGCCGAGCACGCGGCCGCCAAGCGCGCGGAAGTCGAGATCGAGCAGGTCAAGGTCGACTCGACTGCCGCTGCCACGCTCGAGTCGTATTTCAACTTTGGTGCATACGCGATCATCTCGTCGGTCATCGTGTCGGTGGGACTGGTGTTCTCGGGCATGAACGAGCCCGAGCGCGTGCGCCGCATGGAGGCCGGCCCGGTCTCCGAGCGCCAGCGTTCGCTTGCCGTGTTCGCGGCCGCTGCCGTGCTCACCGTCTGCATTTGGCTCGTGTCGAGCATGATGGGCATCGTGGGCTTTGCCGGCGCGGTCGCGAGGTCGGCGTGGGGCGTGTGTGCTTGGCACTGGCGGCGACGTTTGCCCTGGCGTGCACGCCGCTGGCCGTTGGCTTTGCGCTTTCGAGCCTGGGTGCGCGCGAGGAGCTGCTCAACGGTGTGGGTAACCTGCTTGGCATGCTCATGACGTTTTTGGGCGGCGCTTGGATGCCGCTGTCGCTGATGGGCCCGGCCGTGCAGACGGTGGCGCACTTTGTGCCGACATATTGGGTGAACGACGCGATCAGCAAGGCGCTTGCCTCGGATTTGACGTCTGCCATGCTGGGCGACATCGCCTGCGACCTGGGCGTAACGGCACTCTTTGCCGTGGCCATTGCCGCCGTAGGCCTAGCCCTCTCGCGCACCAAATCCCACGCCTAGCCACAACCCGTCACTTGGGGACGTTCCTTTTCTGCCGGCAGATAGGGACACTCCTTTCCGCCTAGTCATTGGGGACAGTCTTTGCCGATTCGCCGGCTCGCCGGCCGGGCTGGCAAGAGCTGTCCCTGGCGGCACTCATGGGGGACAGACTTAAATGAGTGAAATCGCTCATTTAAGTCTGTCCCCAATGAGTAGGTTGGAAAATAGTTCGCCCGGGTTTACTATTACCCTATTAAAGTAGCAACAGGCTAACAATGGGGGATAGCATGGCAGCGAAGCAAGCCTACGTCCAGGTCAAGGGGCTCAAGAAGCACTACGGCGATGGCGATGCGCGCCTGACGGTACTCGATGGCATCGACACGTCCATTAACCGCGGCGAGATCTGCGTCATGCTGGGACCTTCGGGTTCGGGCAAGTCGACGTTTCTTAACCTAATCGGCGGCCTGGAGGATGCCGACGCCGGCTCTATTCTGGTGGACGGCTGCGACCTCACGGTGCTCAAGCTACCGACCTGGGCGAGTATCGCGCCGTGAGCTGGCTTTGTCTTCCAGTTTTACAACCTGGTGCCCGATCTCACCATCAAGGAAAACATCGAGGTCACGGCACACCTGTCCAAAAAGCCGCTCAATGTCGACGACCTGCTGCGTTCACTGGGCCTCTACGAGCACCGCAACAAGTTCCCGCGCCAGGTCTCGGGCGGCCAACAGCAGCGCTGTGCCATCGGCCGCGCGCTCGTCAAAAACCCGGGCCTGCTGCTGTGCGACGAGCCCACGGGCGCGCTCGACTACAAGACGTCCAAGGAAATCTTGCAGCTCATGGAGGATGTCAACCGCACCTACGGCTGCACCATCATCATTGTCACCCACAATGCCGCCATCGCGCGCATGGCCAATCGCGTGCTGCGCCTGCGCGACGGGCGCATCGTCGAGGATGAGCTCAACGAGTCGCCCGTCGCGGCCGCCGAGCTCGATTGGTAGGCGGCGCCATGACACCTCTCACAAAACGTCTCCCGCGCGAGCTGCGCCGCAATATCGGCAAGTACCTGGGCATCTTTTTGCTTATGTGCGGAAGCATCGCCCTTACCTCGGGCTTTTTGCTCGCAGCGTATTCCATCGGTTGCCTTATCGACGACATGCGCGATGCGTACACGATTGAGGACGGCCGCGTGACCACCTCTTTCGAGGCCACCAAAGACCAGCTCAAGCAGCCGAGGGTGCAGCCGGCGACGTCGGCGGCGTCACGCTCTACAAGAATTTCTCCATCGACGCCATCATCAAAAAAGACCGCCGGCGACGATGGCACCAAGCGCACGCTGCGCACCTACGCACACCGCACCAAGGTCGATATCGCGTCCTACTGTGAGGGCAAGGAGCCCAAGACGGACGATGAGGTGGCCATCGACCGTGTCTTCGCCACCAATAACAACCTGTCCGTGGGCGATAAAGTCGAGCTCGAGGGTCGCACCTACACCATCTGCGGCATCATAACTCAGCCCGATAACCAGGCGCTGTTCCTCAACAACTCCGACTTTACGGTGAACACCATCACCTATGGCGTGGCCGAGGTCACCGACGCTGGCTTTGCCGCGCTCGAGGACGTCGGCGGCGCGCCCGCCTACACCTACTCCTTTACCTTTACCGATCGCGACCTCTCCACTGCGGACCGCATCGATGCGGAGCAGGATATGGTCGAGGCGCTGACCGATGCCGATGCGCGCGTGGACGATCTGATCGACGCCGATTCGAATCAGGGCATTGGCTATGCGCGCGACGACGTAGACGGCGACTCTATGATGTGGATGACGCTGCTCGACATCATCATCGTGATCATGGCGTTCGTCTTTGTGGTCCTTACCGACGCACCATCGAGGAGGAGAGCGCCATCATCGGCACGCTGCTCGCCAGCGGCTATCGCCGCCGCGAGATCGTGCTGCACTACCTTGCACTTCCCGCCATCTTGGGCGTGGTCGCGGCGCTTTTGGGCACTGCGCTCGGCGTTGTGTTCTTTACCGAGCCCATGCGCAGCCTCTATTACGGTTCGTACAGCCTGCCGCCCTTCCAGGTGTACTGGAGCTGGGAGATCTTTGTGAAGTGCGCCGTGGTTCCCGCCGCTGCGCTCATCCTCATCACGCTGGTGGGCTTGCTTCGCAAAATGGGCAAGACGCCGTTGCAATTCCTTCGTCACGAGGCGAGCGGCAAATCGGGCACCAAGCGCGGCCTGCAGCTGCCGGAGCGCATGGGCTTTGTCTCGCGCTTCCGCCTGCGCATCTTCCTGCGCAACCTGGGCAACTTCGCCACGCTCTTCGTGGGCATTGCGTTTGCCTCGCTGCTGCTGCTCTTTGGCCTGGCGATTCTGCCCACGATGACGCACTACGCGGACAACCTCGAGACGAGCTTGGTCGCCGAGCACCAGTACACGCTCAAGGCGCCGCTGGAGCTCGAGGGCACCGCCGAGGAGCGCGAGCAGTGGTCGGCACTCGAACGCTTGCAGTCGGTTGACGCGCGCTGCTAACCGCTGCCCAGGATGCCGATGACGAGCTTGACGACGCGGCCGATGCGGCGCAGACGCAGCCGATGCCGCGACCGCATCTCCGTCTGCCGAGAGCCTGACTGCGGCGCAGGATGCGCTTGCCAAGGTCCAGGACAAGAAGGATGCGCTTTATGCGCGCCTCGATGATCTTGCCGATGCCCTCGGCTGCAACCGTGATGAGGCTATCGACCTGATCGACAAAGCCTCCAAGATTGACACTGACAACGACGATATTCACCCGGTCAATACGACCGACAACGGCGCGGGCGCAATCGCACAGGCTGAGAAATACGCCGTTTACCAGCTGCAATACGACCGCGGCGATGGAAATGGCGAGGAGACGATTTCCGTCTACGGCATTTCAACCGATTCGCGCTATTGGAAAGACCTCAACGTCGGCGATGGGCGCATCGTCTTTGGCGGCGGTCTGCTCGATAAGTTTGGCTGGAGCGAGGGTCAGAAGGTCACGCTCGGCGACAAGTACGAGGGCGAGCATTATTCCTTGAGTACGCGGGCAAGGACTGTGCCTGGGGCTCCAAGTCGGACATGAATATCTATATGAGTATCGACGACTTTAACGAGCTGTTCGACAACGACGCCGCCTACTTTAACGGCTATGTGAGCGACGAGAAGCTCGATCTCGATGCGCGTTACTTTGCCGGCGACACCACGCCCGACGACATGCGCGCCGTGGGCGACCAGTTTATCGGCATGATGAGCAAAATGATCGGAATGATGGTTGGGCTCGCGGTGTTTATCTTTCTGCTGTTTATGTACCTGCTGACCAAGGCTGTGATCGACCACAGCGCCCGGTCGATCAGCTACATGAAGGTCTTTGGCTATCGCGATAGCGAGATCTCGCATCTGTACATCCGCTCGATCACGCTGTGCGTGGTGGCGTCGCTTGTGCTGAGCCTGCCGGTCATTATTGGCTCGCTTACGGCCATCTTCCGCTCGATGCTGCTCGCCTACAACGGCAATATCGAGATCTACGTGCCCGCTTGGTCCATGACGGCGTGCGTGGGCATTGGCTTTGCGACCTACCTGGTCGTGGCGCTGCTACACACGCGTTCTATCAAGCGCGTCAGCCTGGCCGAAGCCCTCAAAGTCCAAGAGTAGTCATCGGGGACGTTCTTAAACGACTAGTCATCGGGGACGGTCTTTGCCGATTCGCCGGCTCGCTGGCCGGGCCGGCAAGGACTGTCCCTGGCGGCACTCATTTAAGTCTGTCCCCAATGAGTGGTTTCAGTCATTTAAGTCTGTCCCCAATGACTACCCAATGACTGGGCGCCGTGCTTGACATTAACCCTGCTTCAACGGTACCATCCTCTTATGTCTGTAACGCCATATAGACCGAGGGGATAGATCTATGACCGCAACCGCACCCGCAGCACCGGCAAAGGTGTACTTTACCAACCTGCGCACGCATGCTCGCGAGAGCCAGCTCGACAAGCTCAAGCGCCTCATCCGTCACGCCGGTATCGAGCAGATCGACTTCGAGAACAAGTTTGTCGCCATCAAGATTCACTTTGGCGAGCTGGGCAACCTGAGCTTTTGCGCCCCAACTACGCCCGCGCCGTCGCAGACGTCGTGAAGGAGCTGGGCGGCAAGCCCTTCCTCACCGACTGCAACACGCTCTACGTCGGTAGCCGCAAAAACGCGCTCGAGCACATCGATACCGCCTACCAGAACGGCTTTACCCCGTATGCCACGGGCTGCCAGATCATCATCGCCGACGGCCTCAAGGGTACCGACGAGGCGCTCGTCCCGGTCGAGGGCGGTGAGTACGTGCGCGAGGCAAAGATCGGTCAGGCGCTCATGGACGCCGACATCGTGATTAGCCTCACCCACTTTAAGGGCCATGAGCAGGCCGGCTTTGGCGGCGCCATGAAGAACCTGGGCATGGGCGGCGGCAGTCGTGCTGGCAAGATGGAACAACATGCCGCCGGCAAGCCGAGCGTCGATACCACCAACTGCGTAGGTTGCCGTGCCTGCGAAAAGATCTGTGCGCACAACGCCATCACGTTTGACGACACGCGCGAGCGCGAGCTTGCCAACGGCAGCACCCGCACGGTTCGCGTGGCTGCCATCGACCACGATCGCTGCGTGGGCTGCGGACGCTGCATTGCGGCGTGCAACCAGGACTGCATCAAGCCCGACTATGATGCCGCGGCCGACGTACTCAACTACAAGATCGCCGAGTACACCAAGGCCATCGTCGACGGCCGCCCGAGCTTCCACATCTCGCTCGCCATGGACATCAGCCCCAACTGCGACTGCATCCCGAGAATGACACGCCCATCGTCAACGACATCGGCATGTTCGCGAGCTTCGACCCGGTCGCCATCGACCAGGCCTGCGCCGACGCCGTCCTGGCATCCGAGCCGCTGCCTAACACCGAGCTTACCGACAGCGCGGCCAAGATGGAGCATAATCACGAGCATCTGGAGGGCGAGCAGGCCAAGGATCCCTTCTGCATCACGCATCCCGACACCGACTGGCGCGCGTGCATCGCGCATGCCGAGAAGATCGGCCTGGGCACGAGCAAGTACGAGCTCATCGAGGTCAAGTAGCACCTAACTATTGGACATATCAAGCGCTTTTGTAGCGTTAGTTGAGCAAAAGCCGCCCGCGAGCACAAAGCTCGCGGGCGGCTTTTCGGAAGTGCTGGGGCGTCAGATAGATCAGTAAACCGTACTATTTGCCTAAAAATTCTCGTCGAGGAAGTCGTCGACCGTGTTCCAGTAGAGCTCGGGGTCAACTTGCGCACTCTTGGCGTGGGTGGCGCCATGGATGGTGAGCTTTTGCTTGGCCTTGCTGGCGCACGCGTCGTAGTTTTGGTCGAGCATACTGTACGGCACAAAGGTGTCCTGGTCGCCGTGGATAAACAGCATGGGAACCGTCGCGTGTTTGAGCTGCTCCACACTGCTCGCCTTATGGAAGTCGTAGCCCGCGCGCACGTTGCACACCAAGTTTGCTACATCGAGCAGGGGAAAGCTGGGCAGGCCGAACACGTCCTTGAGCTGTAGAGAAAACTCGTCCCAAACACTCGTATAACCACAGTCCTCGATAATGCATTTCACGTTTGTGGGCAGAGATTCCCCCGCGACGTTCATGGCGGTTGCCGCACCCATCGACTCGCCAAAGACCAGGATGCGCGCCTCGGGGTCAGCCTGAACGATTTGCTCGATCCATGCAACGACATCGAGCCGCTCGGGCCAGCCCATGCCGATATAGTCGCCGCCGGAGCGCTCGTGGGCGCGGGCGGCAGGCGCGAGCACGTTCATGCCGCGGTCGTGGAATCGCTTGGCGTATCGGGCCATGCCGATGGGCTCGTTGGTATATCCATGCAGGCAGACGGCATAATCGTGGGTGTTCTCCGAGGCGGCAAAATACCAAGCGGCGAGCTCGGTTCCGTCATCTGCGGTAAGGCTGCTGCTCTCGCGGTTCTCTTTAAACCATGCCCGCGCTTCGGTGTCCTCGGCATCCGGCTGCTCACCTTCTTTGTCGTTCTTGCTATCCTGCATCATCTTCATGGTGTACGGCGCTTGGGGGTTCAGCGCGAAGTCAAACAGAAAGTTGCCGGCAAATCCGAGCAGCGCAACGACAGCCACCAGTGCAACGATGCAGGCTATCTTGAGCTTTCGATGGGAATGTGCGTTTTGAGCCATGCGGTATTCTCCTATAAGATGTTAATGCATCAACATTTAATGCAAGCGCATTATGGACGTTCGCCGTTGATGCGTCAACAGGCAAAGAATGGGTAAACAAAGGGTCACGTATGGTGCAAATTTCGCACGCACCCAGACGCTTTGCTATAGTGTTGAGAACTCTTTACGTTGGAGGATGTAACCGGCATGTCCGATTCGAGCGACAGTTCCAAGCCGCGACCCAAGGCCGCGGCCGTTCCGCACTACACGGTGGGCGAGGAGATCATGAACTCCGTCACCCATGGTGTCGGCTGCTTGCTGGGTATCGCGGGTCTGGTGCTCCTGATCGTATTCGCTGCACTGCGCGGCGGCGGCCCGGCCCACATGGCCGCGGCAATCGTCTACGGCGCCAGTATTATTCTCGAATACCTAGCCTCCACGCTCTACCATGCGATTCAGCCTGCGCGCGCCAAGCGCGTGTTTCGCATCATCGACCACAGCTGCATCTACCTGCTCATAGCCGGCAGCTATACGCCGTTTTGCCTCATCACGCTCGCAAACGACGGCGGCCCCATGCTGTTCTTTGCGGTGTGGGCCATCGCCATCATCGGCATCGCCTCGAGTGCTTTATGCGCGAGCGTCAACCGCACTGGGTAAGTGGCCTGGTCTACCTGCTGATGGGCTGGCTCGTCGTCTTTAAGCTGCCCGAGCTCGTGTCGCTGCTCAACCCCGTGGCACTTGCCCTGCTCGCCGTCGGCGGCGTGTGCTATACCGTGGGCGTGCCGTTCTATATCGCCAAAAACGTGCGCTATCTGCACAGTGTTTTCCACTTGTGGGTGCTCGCCGGCAGCATCTTCCAGTTCATGGCGGTGATTCTCTTCGTAATTTAGCGACCACGCCCACGGCCCCGCTCGCACGGGCGACCGGCGCAATTGCCCTATCCGTCACCTACGCTTACTACCCAACGTCCCGAATCTTGGAGGTTCGAGAAACTCCCGATGGACATAACCATCTCCCTTATTACCACGCTTGTCCTGACGCTTATCAACGGCTACTTCTCCATGTCCGAGATGGCTCTCACCACGGCCAAGCGTGCCGTGTTGGAGCACGATGCCGAGGAGGGCGACAAGCGCGCCGAGCGCGCCGTCCAGCTCGCCGCCGACTCCGATCAGCTGTTGGCTACCATCCAGGTCGCCATCACGCTCGTGGGCTTCGCCTCGTCCGCCGTCGCCTCGACGAGCCTGTCCGACCCGCTCGCCACGTGCTCATGAGCTTTGGCGTCGCGCCGCTTTCCGCCATCGCACGCGGCCTGGCGCCGGTCATCATCACCGTCGCCGTCGCCTTTGTGTCCATCGTGATCGGCGAGCTCGTGCCCAAGCGCATCGGCCTTGCTAACGCCGAGGGCGTATCCAAGCAGGTCGTGGGACCGCTCTCCGTATTCCAAAAGATCGCCCGTCCGCTCGTGTGGCTGACTGGCGCTTGCTCCGATGGCCTGGCCCGCATCTTGCGTATCAAGAGTGCCGACGACCGTCAGAACGTCTCGGAAGAAGAGATCAAGTACATGGTCTCGGAGCAGGACGACCTGCTCGACGAGGAAAAGCGCATGATCCACGAGATCTTCGACCTGGGCGACACCGTTGCCCGCGAGGTCATGGTGCCGCGCGTGGACACCACCATGTGCGAGGACGACGAGACGGTCGCCGACGTGTTGTCCACCATGCGCCAGACCGGCTTCAGCCGCATCCCCGTCTATCACGAGGACCCCGACAACGTCGCGGGCATCGCGCACATCAAGGACCTGATCCAGCCCGCGCTCGACGGCAAGGGCGACCAGCCCATTGCCAACTATTTGCGCGATGCCACCTTTGTGCCCGATACCAAGGACATCCTGCCGCTGCTGTCCGAGATGCAGACCTCGCACGACCAGATCGTGGTCGTCGTGGACGAGTACGGCGGCACGGCCGGCATCATCACCATCGAAGATATCGTCGAGGAGATCGTCGGCGAGATCGAGGACGAGTTCGACCCCGACAACAAGTACCTCACGCGCCTCTCGCGCCGTGAGTGGCTCGTCGATGGGCGTTTTTCGTGCGATGACGCGATTGAGCTTGGTTGGCCGCTCGAGGAAAGCGATGATTATGAGACCATCGCCGGCTGGATTTTGGAGCTTTGCGACTCGGTGCCCGACATCGGAGAGGTGTTTGAGGTCGCGGGGTACAAGTTTAAAGTGCAGTCGATGCGTGGCCAGCGCATCTCGCTCATTCGCGTGATCGCTCCGGCCGAAACCGATAAGAAGGATTCCGAGTCTTCGGTAGACGAGCCGACGACGTCGGGTGCGGGTTCCGCGAATCCGCACGACGGCGACGAGTAGGACAAGGAAGAGTAGGGGAGAGTTATGGCAGGCCTGTTCAACATCCTTAAGGTCACCGTCAGCGAGGACAAGATCTGCGCGCATGTGCTGGTGAACCCCGGCATGCCGCTCATGACCTCGGAGGATATCGAGGCCACGGCGCGCGTGTACTACCTGGTGCCGGCGATTGCCAAGCACCTGTGCCTGGGCGATTCCGGCCGCGAGTTCCAGGACTGCATGGGTCAGACCGAGCTCTGCCACCTGCTGGAGCACGTGACGGTCGAGCTCATGAACGAGACCGGTCTTGCCGGTAGCATCTCGTGCGGCCGCACGCGCGTAAGCGAGCACGATGAGCGTGTCTTTGAGGTTGAGCTTTCGTGCCCCGATGACGCACTGGCCATCGGTGCGCTGTCTTCGGCCACCTTTATGATGGACTGGGCCTATCTGCACGCCGACCAGCCGGCTCCCGATGTGGACGGTACGGTCGCGGGCCTGCGCAACCTGGTGCTAGGCATGCGCGCCGAGGCCGAGGGCAAGGATCCTCACGAGCCGTCGCTGCTGCGAACGGCGAAGATGCTGCCGAGGACGAGGGCGCTGACGAGGGCGATGTGCCGGTCGACGCCGAGCCCGTTGCCGATGCGACCGCCGAGCCCGTTCCCACCGAGCCCCAGGGCGTCCCCAACTTTGACGACGAGCCCCAGGTGGCGATTGATACCGAGGGCGCGGTTGCCGAGAACACGAGCTCCGCTGCCGTCTTTGGCGGTGCGGCGACGGTTCCGGCAGGACCTGCGCATGAGGGCGGCCTGCCGCTCGTGGACGGCGCCGGCGAGGACCCGGGTGCCACGGTGGCCATGCCGGCTGTGCCTCAGGAGTAGGCCTACGCGTTTATCACCATCACGTACCTGCGCCTTTGCCGTACGCAGATGAGCGGAGCGGCAAGTGATGCGCTGCGGGTATAATGGACAGCATTCAAACGGTGGGCACCGACGTGCCCGCAGGAGAGGAATGATCATGGGTAAGACTTTCAGCTTTGTCTCCGGCGCACTTTTTGGTGCTGCTGCTGGCGCTATTATCGGTGTTGCTCTGGCCCCGCGCTCGGCGCCGAGACCCGCGCCATGGCTGCCGATATCGCCAACGACGCCTGGGACAATATGCGCGACACCTACGAGCACAGCGCCGAGGAGGCCCGTGCCGCGGTGAATGACTTTGGCCCGATGGTCGACGCCAAGACCGACGACCTGCGCGCCAAGGTCGACCTGGCCCGCGAGCGCATGGACCAGCTGCGCGAGCAGCTCAACGACGCCATTTCGGGCGGCAACGTGACGCCTGCCGCCGACGTCGTGGTCGAGAACGCCGTCGAGGCTGATACCGAGGCTGCGGAGCCCTCGACCGAGGCATAATGCGCGCTGGGGATTTTGTCGGCGCCAAGATCTATCGCAAGCTACCGAGGACAAGCGCACCAAAAAGGACGGCACACCGCGCAGCCCTAAAAAGCTCGGAAAGATTCACTTTCCGGTCTTTACCCCGGGCGGTACGCGCGTGGTCGGCTTTATGGTCCGCCAGTCCGATATCGCGGGCATGATCGAGCGTCCCGATCGATTCGTAGCGCTCGACGCCATTGGTGTCTACGAGGGCGCCATTGCGGTCGATGACGTCAAGGACACGTACGATGCCGCCGCCGCCAAGCGCCTCGACATCAACCTGGACGATTGCATCATCTGGGTCGGTATGGACGTGCGCACGGAATCGGGCGACGTCGTGGGCTATTGCTCGGACGTTGAGTTCAAGCCGCGCTCGGGCATCGTGCAGGCATTCTATGTGACCGCCGGTGCTGCTTCGAGTGTTTTGGTTGGTGACACGCAGGTGCCGCCGACGATGCTGCGCGGCTACGAGAACGGCGCGATGGTCGTCTCGGACGAGGTCAAGTCGCTCGGGTATTCGGGCGGTGCGGCCGCCAAGCGCCGAGGCCAGCGTCGTGGTGGGCGACAAGGTCAAAAAGGGCGCCAAGGTGCTCGACGACAAGGGGTCGGTTGCCGTGGACAAGGGCAGTCGCGCACTGGGCAAGCAACTCGGCAAGACGCGCGGCATGTTCAAGGCCTTTAAGGACGAATACCAAAAGGCGAGCGGAGGCTCGTCTAAAGCTACAAAATAGCGACGTACCAAATGATGGGAGGCAAGCCGGAGACCTGTTGCTCCGGCTTGCTGTGTTTATGGGGGAGGGCACATGCGCCAAAACGGATCCAACTTAAACGGGCGTTCGGGTGCGCGTCCGACGGCGCGCCGCGACCT
>ENA-OQIO01001452-OQIO01001452.1-human-gut-metagenome-genome-assembly--contig:-NODE-1452-length-11550-cov-2.925676_pt1 | contig 11550 bp, 11 predicted proteins | sample MGYA00242573_ERZ504737 | MGnify/ENA primary metagenome ERZ504737 (study PRJEB26092, sample SAMD00036203) | human gut metagenome | host: Homo sapiens | study: EMG produced TPA metagenomics assembly of... | reverse complement strand
CTAAACCGTGCCGTGCTTAAATTATCATAAAGTGATGACGTTGGACAAGGATTTGCTCTTGCCGAAATAAAATCAAAAATACATTTATAGAAAAGTGGCTTGAACGTAGTGTTCAAGCCACTTTTGGCACTTTCCGTCTTTTGCTCGGGGGCAGTACCAACGTACAGCTCCCGCTCGCAAAATACGAAATTTATCTCACTTTCTCGAAGTCTTTCAGCGTGTTATTATAAATTATTTTTCTTTTTTATCCCGACTAAAAATGAAAGTGAGACGATAAACGTGATTACTTCGGCGATGGGGAATGCAAGCCATACGCCTGTCATTTTGAAGAAATATGAGAGCAAAAATACGCTTGCGATAATCACAACAAAGCCACGCATAATTGAAATGATAAATGCCGGAGCCGCCTTACTCATAGAGCTGAATGCAAGGGAAAGGAAAATATTAAGCCCTGCAAAAATGAAGCCTATAAAGTAAATTCTCAAACCTTTGACTGCATAATCGGTAAGTGCGGCAATATGCTCGCTGTTGAAAACATTTGCGATTGGGGCAGCAAAAATATTTACTGTTACTATTATTATTCCTGCAAGGCAAAGGCAGGTGATAATGCCAAGCTTGAGTATTTTTGAAACATTTTCGTTTTCGCTTTTAGCGTAATATTTGCTGATAAGCGGCTGCGAGCCTTGCGCAACACCGTTGAATACAGACACGGCAACGAGCGAAATATTAGCAACAACGCCGTAAGCCGCAACGCCGATATTGCCGACTAATTTTAATATAATCATATTAAACGCAACGGTGATTACACCTGAGGAAAATTCGCCTACAAAGGCTGAAACACCGAGTTTTGCACAGTTAAATAATTTAACGAAAGACGGCACGCAGGCTTAAAGCTTATATTGTTTTTCTTTGAGAAAAGTGAATACAGCAGATTGCACAGCCTACAACAGGACTTAAAGCCGTAGCCAAAGCCGCACCTGCCATACCCATTTTAAGCGGAAACATAAGCACCCAGTCCATAACAATATTGAAAAGACTGCTTATAACCGTAGCTGCCATTGCGATTGACGGTGCGCCGTCATTTCTGACGAATGCGTTGCAAATGTAATTCCACATAAAAAGCGGAGTAAAGCACATAAATATTTTTGTGTAAGGTGTGCCGACCTTTACAATTTCACTGCTTCCGCCTAAGAGAGCAACAAGTTTATCGGGTATAAAAACACCGATTGCCATAAAAATCAAGGCGAAAAGCGTTGTGAAAAACATTGCGTTGAAAAAATATCTGTTATTTTTTTCTCCCTGATTTTTAGCTATTGCAAATCGGATTGCCGAGCCTACGCCAATCATTGAGCCTATGGCAAATATTAAATTATATAAGGGTAATACAAGATTTAATGCGGTAATGCCGTTAGCACCGACTGCCTTTGATATGAAAAAGGTGTCAGCCAAAATGTAGCACGACATTCCAATCATGGCAAATACGTTTTGCGATACGTATTTTGCAAACTCTTTTGACGCACTTTTGCTTTTCATAATAGATTCCTTTACTTGTTTATATATTATGGCGATTTTAACATATATATATTTAATTGGCAAGTGTTATTTAAAATGTCGTGTTTTTATTTATTTAACATATTATTTAATAATGTTCATATTTATTTCACACGCAGTATATTTATGAATATTATAGTTGTAGTTGCAAAGGGAAAGGTGCTACTTCCCGATGCGTATAAAATATTTTTCATCCTTACCTCCTCTTTTTTATATTGATAAAAAGAATAAAAACACCGAGACGTAAAAGCCTCGGTGTTTTTATTTTGTTAATTATACAATTTAAAATTCGATTTTCGTTTGTTTATAATCCTTATCGTGGCAGTCAGCACCGCAACGCAGTTTTCGTTTTTATACATTTTATTAAGCCAACGAAGAGAAATTTTCATATTTTGAATATTATGTATCGGGCCGGAAAGAATAAGCTCGCTCCACGATTTTTCGCTTATTCCGTTGTCGCCGGCAATTACTGCCATTTTGCCGTTTTGCTTAATCACAACGCAAACAGAGCCTGCCGAATGACCGGGAGTATAAACGATTCTTACGCTTCCGTCGCCGAATAAATCGCAGCTTTTGCCGAAAGGTGCACGGGAGTCGTAATTCATTTCAATCGGCTCAATTTCAACACCCTGCCAAAGCGCTTTACGGTATCTTGGGTTTGGAAGAAGCGATATTTCAAGTTCTTCTTTTGTTGCATAAATGTGTTTTGCACCCTTTAAATCCTTAAGCCCGCTTACGTGGTCGCAGTCAAGATGAGTTAAAATTACCGCATCAAGCTGCTCTGGAGTAATGCCGAGTGCGCCAAGCTGCCTTGCAACGCTGTCGTTAAGAGTAACGGTAGGCTGACTTGAAAAGTAAAGAGCAAGCCCGAGATGATGCCGTGGGTTTATGGCACATTGCTCGCTCCAGCCGGTATCAACAAGAACGTTTTTGCCGTTTATTCTTATTAAAAATGCTTTGACGGGCACATCGTTTCTGCCTTTTTTACTTTGAAAAAGACCTGTATAAGCAAATTTTCCGTTCTTGCTGTCCCTGTTATGAACGGCACTTGATACAAGCATTTTGCCCGTTTGCAGTACGTCGATTTCAGCCATAAATTCGTCCCTCTTTTGCCTACAATATAATAATATAATATCATATTTAGCTTATTCATTCAACAGAATTTATACTGATTTATATATTTGTAAAAAAGTTATTTTGAAAGTGACAATCTTGCTTTGTTTTGATATAATATAGAAAGCAAAAGGAGTTGGTAGCGTGAAAAATATGCTCGATTATATAGAGGAATACGGTAATTATTCATTTAAAGAAAAGCCTTTTAATGAAATAGATAATCTTATATTTTCACAGCTTGCGTATACGGATTTTAAAAATATTGCAGATAAGCAGAGTGTGTCGCTGTTAAAGGGCGCAAAGCTATTTTTTGCAATGTATACTCAGCAGGAGATTGACGAGCTTATTGCAATCAGTGCAAAAAGTGCCGATTTGCTCAGGCGTTGCAGTATGGCAAAGAGGTTTCAAAATATTATTTTATGCGATTATATTAATAATGTAAGCGACGATATCGACAAGCAATTTTCAGCAATCCATTTTCTTCTTGATGACGGGTGCGACGTTGTTGCATTCAGAGGAACCGACGTTACAGTTACGGGCGTTAAGGAGTCGGCAATGCTTTCCTATATGTTTCCCGTTCCTGCGCAAATCGAGGCTTTGTATTATTTTCAGGAAACGTGTATGCGCCATTCGGGCGATATAATTCTCTGCGGTCATTCAAAGGGTGGGAATCTTGCTGTTTTTGCCGCAGTTAATTGCTCAAATTCGCTTAAAAAAAGGCTTAAGGCGGTTTACGAGGACGATGCGCCGGGCTTTCCGAAATATTTTTTTGACAGATACGATTATTGTCAGATTAAAGATAAAATTCATTTCTTTACACCGCAAGGCTCAATTATCGGCAGAATGCTTTTTCATGATACCGAGCCTGCTATTGTTCACAGTGAAAATTCAGGTCTTAAGCAACATCAGGTCTCTTCTTGGGAGGTTGACGGTGACCGTTTTAAATATGAGGAAAAATATGATCGTACAAGTGATTTTGTAAGTGATTATATAAATGAACTGATTGATTATATCTCCGACGAGGAGCTTGAACTTTTCTTTGATACACTTGAATATGTTGCCGAGAATATAGGCATTGAGGACTTTTATGATATCAAGGAGCTTGATATCATAAAGTGTTCGGTTTGATTGACTCTATTACAACTCTTGATGACGAACATAAAACGAAATTTAAGCAAATTTTGAAAAAAGTTATAGCGGATTTCACAAAGGAGTATTTGTCTCAAAAAACCCAGACATATAAGAATATTTTAGAAAGCTTTTCGTTGAAGAAAAAAGAAAATACAGACGGCAATACGGATAAAAATGAGGTAATAGCAGACGGTAGGGAGAGATAACGTAATTTTTTGCTTTATTAGTATTGAAAAATGAAATTAACGTGCTATAATATTTTTTATAATATTATTATAATTATAAATTTCATAGGCATTGGGTAAAAGCCTTTGCCGTAAATATAGGAGATGTTTAAAAATGCAAAAGAAAGATATTGATTGGTCAAGCCTCGGCTTTGGCTATATTAAGACTGACAAACGTTTTGTAGCTCACTACAAGAACGGCAAGTGGGACGAAGGTCAGCTTGTTGAGGACGATACGATTACACTTAACGAATGTGCCGGTGTACTTCAGTATGCACAAACTTGCTTTGAGGGTCTTAAAGCATATACAACTAAGGACGCAGAACTGTTTGCTTCCGCCCTGACCTTAATGCAAGCCGTATCGCAGATTCTTGCCGTGGACTTCAAATTCCGGTTGTTCCTGAAGAAATGTTTTTAAGAGCTGTTAAAGAGGTTGTAAAGGCTAATGAGGCTTGGGTTCCTCCTTTTGGCAGCGGTGCTACTCTTTATATTCGTCCGTATGTTTTCGGCGTTAATCCTGTTATCGGTGTTAAACCTGCAGATGAGTATGAGTTTAGAATGTTCTGTACTCCGGTAGGTCCTTATTTCAAGGGCGGTGCAAAGCCTATCACTATCCGTGTATCTGACGTTGACCGTGCCGCACCTCACGGTACAGGTAATATTAAAGCAGGTCTTAACTATGCTATGTCACTTCATAACATTGTTGACGCTCATGAACATGGTTTTGACGAAAATATGTATCTTGACCCTGCAACAAGAACAAAGGTTGAGGAAACAGGCGGCGCTAACTTCCTTTTTGTAACTAAGGACGGCACTGTTGTTACTCCTAAGTCGGATTCTATTTTACCGTCAATCACCCGTCGTTCACTTATGGTTGTTGCTGAGAAGTATCTTGGCCTTAAGGTTGAACAGAGAGAGGTTTATTTTGACGAGGTTAAGGATTTTGCAGAGTGCGGCCTTTGCGGTACTGCAGCTGTTATTTCTCCTGTCGGCAAGATTGTAAACCACGGTGAGGAGATTTGCTTCCCATCCGGTATGGAGGAAATGGGTCCTGTAACCAAGAAGCTTTATGAAACTCTTACAGGTATCCAAATGGGTGAGATTGAAGCGCCTGAAGGCTGGATTTGCGAAATTAAATAAGTCGGTCACGAATAAATAGCCATAATCGTGCCGAAATAGAAAAGGGAATTAGAAATACGTATTTATCTACGTTTTTTCTAATTCCTCTTTTTTTATATTTTTAAATGTAAACTTTTTATAAATCTATTGAATATTATATAACTTTTATTTATAATAATGGCGAAATTTGAAAAGAGGTAATATCGTATATGAAATTTAAAAAGATATTGTCAATATTTTTGAGCCTTGTGCTTGTTTTGTCTGTTTTTGCAGGACTAGAAATAAATGCTTATGCCGCAACAAACGGAACATCAGGCGGTGTAAACTGGAATCTTGATAAATCAACAGGTGTTTTTACTATTACAAAAAACGGTAACGGCAGAGGTGCCGATTATTCAAAATATCAATTTTTTGGCGGAAACAATCAGCCTTGGTATAATGACCGTAAATCAATTAAAACGGTTAATGTTGAAGAGGGCGTTATTCAAATCGGCTCATATTGGTTTTACGATTGTACTAATTTGACTACGGTTAATTTTAATTCTTCAACCCTTGATACCTTAGGTGATGACCTTTTCAGGGGCTGTACCTCACTTCAAAGTATTAATCTTCCTGAAAATGCGACTTACTATTATAGTGAACTTTTCCTTGACTGTACCTCGCTTAAGTATGTTTCGCTCCCGTCAACTAATAATACCGATAACTATAAGGGCAAAATCCCCAACGGTACATTTAAGGGTTGTACTTCGTTAGAGCAGGTTTACGTCGGCAGCGGCCATACGGGTATGGACGTTAATGCTTTTAACGGCTGTTCAAAGCTTAAGGGCATTGTTTGGACAAGCGGTAATCTCTCGTCTGTTGCAAGCTCAGCTCTTACAGGCGTTGCGTCAAGTTGTAAACTCGTTGGTGCAAGTTCTCTTGTTAATGCAACAAGTGCACTTTCGTTCCAAAATGTAAACGGCTTTTGCGGCACGGCTTTAAGCTATAAATATGATGCGCAAAACAAGAAATTAAGCATTTTGGGCAGCGGCGATATGACCTCTAACCCTTGGAGCGTTTACTCCGCATTTATTACCGAACTTGATTTTTCGGGTACAAACGGTAATTTTACAATTATGAACGGTGCTTTTCAAAATTTGATTAATTCAACATATTGGGTGAATATTCCGTCAAATTGCACTAAAATAGGAAACAACGCTTTTTACAATGCAAACTTTAATTACAACAGATTTTTAGGCAATAAAATCACTATCGGCGATAATGCTTTCCAAAACGGCTCAGGCTCGTATGCACGCTTTTTCGGTATTGCAAATTCAGGCGTTCGTGATTATGTAAAAGAGGGTCAGGCTAAGGGTTACGATTGGCATTATTACTGCCTTGACGATAAGCATAATTATGTAAGTAAAACAGTTGCGCCTACCTGCGTTGAAAAGGGATATGATTTAACCTATTGTACTGATTGCGATACAGACGAGGTTAAGTCTAATTATACAAACGTTACAGGTCATAAGTATGAATATACCGGCACAAACGGTCCGAGCATTGTTTATAAATGCAGTGTCTGCGGCAAAACAAATCTTCAGCTTGACGCACTTACTCTTGTTTCAAGCTTTAAGGATGCAATAACAACAGACGATAAGGCTGCGGCTTATACTCAGTCAAATTATGACGGTAAATATGACCTTAACTATAACGGCTTTATCAATGCTAAGGATTACAGTATGCTTAGCAAGATAATTAATAATATTGATACAACAAATAAGCAAACAACTATCGATACTTCAACAACTTACCAAACAATTGAGGGCTTCGGCGCTTCTGCCGCTTGGTGGGCACAGTATGTCGGCGGCTGGGAAAATTTAGACGAGATTATGGAGCTTCTTTACAGCAAGGAAAAGGGCGCAGGTCTTGATATTTACCGCTACAACCTCGGTACAGGGTCGCAGGATGATACGCATATTACAGATGTTGACAGAAGAACGCAAGGCTTTTTGCAGAAGGACGGCACATACGATTGGAGCCGTGACACTAATGCTCAAAAGGCGCTTGCCTCTGCTCAAAAGGCTAACAAGGATTTAAAGGTTACACTTTTCTCTAACTCCGCTCCTGTTTGGCTTACGAAAAACGGCAATGCATATTGCTCAAACGGCTCTAATTCTAACCTTGATCCAAGCAATTATGACGCATTTGCCCAATTCGTTGTTAAGTGTTCGGAGCATTTCATTGACGAGGGTTATAATGTAACAGAGGTTTCGCCTATTAACGAGCCTGAATGGGCTTGGGCAGCCGATACAAACGGTAACGCCGGACAGGAGGGTTCTCATTGGGAGGATACTGCGGCAAGAGATTTCTATAATAACGCAATGATTCCTGCCATTAAAAAAAGCGAAAAGCTTAACGGCAGAGTCGGTGTCGACGTTTGGGAATGTGCTCAACTTAATCACTCAACATATTTCAACGGTTTTCTTAATAATATGTTCTCATCATCAAGTTTGTACCCTAACAATTACGGCAAAAATAACTCTAATATCAGAGATTACGTTGACTCTCTCGGCACACACTCCTATTGGGCATCAACAAGTGACAGGGAAAAGGTTGCAAGCACACTTGCAGGCAATGCGCTGACTAATAATTACAACGCTATTAAAAAGGTACGTTGCACAGAATATTGTCAGATGACAAATGACGGCAATTCAGGTGTTTACGGTCTTATTCAAAAAGAGGGCACAACCAACGGTCTCGGTATCGAATACGGTCTTGCTCTTGCAGATATTATGCATCAGGATTTAACCATTCTCAACGCTGTTGAATGGGATTGGTGGGTAGCTGTCGGTCCGGGTGTATATCCCGACGCACTTGTTTATGTTAATAAGGAAAATCACAACGATGTCCAAACCTCAAAGCGTCTTTGGGTAATGGGTAACTACGCAAGATTTATTGAGGACGGCGCAAAGAGAGTTTCTGTTTCGACAGGCTCAAACTTTGCCAAAAACCTTGTGACAAATACAACTTATTCTTGGAAAGACGGCAAAACAACGCTTACCGATAAGAATAATTACATTGAGCAGACCGCTTATCAAAATCCCGACGGAACAGTTGTAGTAGTTTATATCAACAATTCGGATACAAACGAATATACAAAGTTCTCATCATCGGATTATAAGAAGTTTGAAACTTATGTAACAGATAAAAGCCGTGACCTTGAAAAATATCAAAGCGGCAACACAAATGTGGCTGTTTCAATTCCTGCAAAGAGTGTAACAACAGTAGTTCTTACACCGAATGCACAATAATAAAAAATAATAAAATTAACGGGCGATCACCGATCGCCCGCTTTTTATTTTTCTATTTCTAATACTGTTAATTTATTTCCGTCAACCTTAAATTTCACGTTCATATTATCAAATGAAATGCCGTAAATTCTGTTAGAATCATTTTGATAGGCAGGACGTGGGTCGCAACTTAAAATGCCTGTTAGTGCATCAATTTTATCACTTGGTATAAGCGACTTTATATTGTCGCTTATTTCAATTTCAAGCCTGTCTGCTTCGTGCACGTCTGCAAAGCTGCTTTTTGCTTCGGGGCGGCAGTCGGCATATTTTATATAAGGTTTAATGTCATAAATCGGAGTGCCGCTTTTCATATCAACTCCGCCTACCGTAAGCACTGTGCCGTGCTCTTTCGTTTGTTCAACCTTAATCAGCTTTACGCACGATAAGCCGATATTGTTAGGCCTAAATGGTGAACGGGTGGCAAAAACGCCTTTTCTTTTTTCTCCTCCAAGCCTCGGAGGCCTTACAGTCGGTGAAAATTCATCTCTTATACTGTCTGAAAACTGCCATAAAATCCAAAGGTGAGAAAATTCCTCTATCCCGTCAAATGCTTCCTTAACATTATACGGAGAATCAAGAATTATTTTGCCCTCAAGCTCCTCAACAAGACCGCTTTGGCGAGGTGCGCCGAATTTTTCAGGCAAGGGTGTATATATTTTTCCTATAGGTTTCATAATTTTATACCTTTATTTTTGATAAAACCTCACCAACCTTGTCGTGAATAACAAGGTCTGCATTTTTATCCATCGGTGTTTCGTCACGGTTTATAAGCACTAAGTATTTGCCCCTGAAATATCTTACAAAGCTTGCCGCAGGATAAACCGTCAGGCTTGTTCCGGCAATAATCAGGCAGTCGGCATCGCTTATTGCTTCAAGCGCACCGTTTACGGTATCATTGTCAAGCCCTTCTTCATAAAGTACAACGTCGGGTTTTACCAAGCCGCCGCATTTGTCGCAATAGGGGATAGGGGTGTTGTTTTTTATATAGTCTGCATCAAAGAATTTTCTGCATTTTGTGCAATAATTCTAAGCGTTGAGCCGTGAAGTTCGTATACTTTTTTGCTTCCTCCGCTTGGTGCAAGCCGTCAATATTTTGAGTCACAACTGCACTTAGTTTTCCTGCTTTTTCAAGCTCGGCAAGCTTTAGATGCGCCTTGTTCGGCTTGACGTTTTCAATCAGCATTTTATCCCTGTAAAATTTGAAAAAATCAATAGTGTGGCTGTAGAAAAACGTGTGCGAAAGTATCTCCTCGGGAGGATAGTCGTATTTTTGATTATAAAGCCCGTCAACACTTCTGAAATCGGGTATTCCGCTTTCTGTCGATACACCGGCGCCGCCGAAAAATACTATTTTATTACATTCGTCAATAATTTGCTGTAAATCCATAATAGCCCCTTATTCCGCAATGTCTGCAAGGTCAAATCTTATAACCTTTTTAAGCCCGTCAAGCGTAGTTTCGACTTGATAGCCGATTTTGCCGCCGCTGAACATTATTGTATCAAAATCCTTTGCACTTTCGTGAATTGTGGTTTTAAAAAATTTCTTCATTCCTATCGGTGAGCAACCGCCGTGAATATAGCCGGTGAGCGGTAAAAGTTCTTTTGATTTAATCATTTCAACCTTCTTTTCGCCCACTGCTTTCGCCGCTTTTTTAAGGCTTAATTCCTTGTTTACGGGAACTAAAAATACATAGTGATTGCCTGTTTTACCGACTGTTACAAGCGTTTTGAAAACCTTGTTTGCATCTTCGCCTAAAACCTCGGCAACCTCTTGCCCACCTACAGCGTCGGTGTTTAAATACGTATACTCTGTATATTTGACCTTTTTTTGGTCAAGTATTCTCATTACATTAGTTTTTTCGTCCATAGTTTTGCCTCGATATATTAATTTATATTATAATTTTATCATAGAGAAATTGTCTTTTCAACATTGTTTTAAAAGTTTAAATATAGTATAATGTTTTTATTCTGAAAAAAAGCTTCGGCTTTAATCACGATAATTTTTTGATATAGTGCATGGCGCAATGATTTTATTTAACGGAGTAGACAAAAATGTATAGTGCAAACGAAAAACGATATGAAAAAGCAGAGTTTAATAAGTGCGGAGAAAGCGGTCTTTATCTTCCGAAAATTTCGCTTGGTTTGTGGCAAAATTTCGGTGACAATGCTGATTATGACGAGATGAAGGATATTATTTTAACTGCCTTTGATATGGGTGTTACGCATTTTGATTTGGCTAATAATTACGGCCCGAAGCCCGGAGCGGCAGAGGTGAATTTCGGCAAAATCGTACGTGAAAATCTTATGCCGTACCGTGACGAACTTGTTATCAGACAAAGGCGGGATACAGAAATGTGGGACGGTCCTTACGGTATAGGTGGGAGCAGGAAATATCTTGTGTCCTCACTTGACCAAAGCCTTAAGCGCCTCGGTCTTGACTACGTTGATATTTTTTATCACCATTGTATGACGCCGGATACCGAACTTAAGGAAACAGCGCTTGCACTTTCTGATATCACACGTCAGGGCAAGGCAATCTATGTCGGAATGAGCAACTATAACGGCAAGAAAATGCACAGAATGTACCACAGATGCGATGATTTAAATGTGCCGTTTATCATAAATCAAAATCGATATTCGATTTTTGACAGAACGGTTGAAAAGAATGATTTGAAAAAAGAGGCTAAGTCTAAGAAAAAAGGCTTGATTGCTTTTTCACCTCTTGCGCAAGGTCAGCTTACCGATAAGCTTGCTGGCGGCATTGTTGAAAATTCAAGGCTTTACAACAACGAGGTGCTTCAAAAAAAGGTAGGCTACAGCGAGAGCAGGCAGGCGCAGATTGCTCAGCTTTATAAAATGGCAAAGGATAGGGGGCAAACACTTTCTCAGCTTGCAATTGAATGGCTTTTGCAATGGGGCGAAGTTACAAGCGTACTTATCGGCGTTCACTCGAAGGCACAGCTTTTGGAAAACTTAAAGGCGCTTGAATGTAAGCCGCTTTCAAAATCGGAAATAATGCAGATAAATGCGATAGCGGGCAAGTGATTTTACTTGACAGTATTAATAATATAATATATAAT
>ENA-OQIO01001450-OQIO01001450.1-human-gut-metagenome-genome-assembly--contig:-NODE-1450-length-11564-cov-1.737519_pt1 | contig 11564 bp, 16 predicted proteins | sample MGYA00242573_ERZ504737 | MGnify/ENA primary metagenome ERZ504737 (study PRJEB26092, sample SAMD00036203) | human gut metagenome | host: Homo sapiens | study: EMG produced TPA metagenomics assembly of... | reverse complement strand
CCTCGGAGAAAACGTCCGTATAGGTATGCAGCACATACATCACGACAGCGGCAACGGCCAGTGCGCAGAACACAACATCGAGGGCGCGCAGGGTCGTCTGCCACCACGGGGCTGCGTCGGAAACGACAACGTCCTCCGCGCCGGAGCCGCCCATAGAGGACTGCAGCATGATGTAGTACAGATAATGGTTGGAGTCGATGACCTTCTGCAGCAGGTCGCCGTCATCGGTGCTGGTGATCAGCTTCTCGATTTCGTTCGGGCGGGCGGTATCCAGGCAGAAGATGTTGTTGCCTGCCATCAGCATTTCGGGGGCAGAGGAATACTCGGACGCGGTCAGCGCATCGTCGATGATGTAGCCGCCGTAGTTCCACTCGTCGCGCAGGATGTGCTGGATGCCTGGTTGGCGGCAGCGTACATAACGCCGATACGGTTGTAAGCGGTCATAACGCCGAGAGAATCGCCCTCAGCCAGAGAACCCTCAAAGGCGCGCATATAGATCTCGCGGATGGACTGCTCGTTCGCAAAGGTGGAGATGCCCTGACGACCGGCTTCCTGCTCGTTCAGGAAGAAGTGCTTGACCGTACCGATCAGACCCTTGTTGCGCATACCGTGGGAAACGCTTGGCAGCATAGTAGCTGAGAACGCCGTCCTCGGAGAAATACTCAGAGGTACGACCGGAGTAGGGAGAGCGCAGGGTGTCCGCGCCGGGCGCGTAGCGATGGGGATGGACGCATACAGCGCATCCTCGCCGTACATCTCGCCAAAGCGGGTCTGCACATCGTGGTTCCAGGTTGCGCCGACGATGGGCAGCGTAGCCCAGCCGGTGCAGTTGCGGCGGTCGCCGTACTTAAACTGACCGTTCATGCCCTCGGGACCATCGACGATGGTGCAGCCGGGCTTGTTGACAGCCTTGACAGCCTTGATGCCCTTGGAGTCGCCCATGTTGATGAGCAGATCGCTCAGCGTCAGCTGAGAAAGGAAGTCGTTCCACTTCGGGTCGTCGAAGGCGACGCCGATCATATCGCTGAAGTTGATCTTCTCATCCAGCTCCACGCCGAGGTTGAAGTCGGAAACGCTCTTGGCGTCGGCTGCCTTGACGTAGGTCTGCATATTCAGACCGTTGTACAGCTTATCGTTGACCGTCAGGGTCTCCAGCGTGGTGGGGTAGGTCGTATCCCACGCGCTGCGGGACAGGTAGGTGATTTTTTCGTCGTCGTTCGCCCAGTAATTCACATCAGCGTCGTCGAAGGTATTCGTGACTTCCACATCGCTGTTGTAACGGGAGTTGCGGTACTTTTGGGTATCGACCTCGGTGTTGGGGGCGGTCCAGGTGGCCACGGCGGCGGTGTTGCCGGTGACAACATTGCCGTCTTGGTCGATCAGCTTGCCCGCAACGGCGTCACCGCACTTGGCGGCCAGCACATTGTTCAGTGCCTCGTGTGCGCCGTTGCCGACGGCGAAGTAGTATCGCCCGCATCGAGGATGTAGCCCTTTGCGCCGTTGGCGTCATAGGACGCGAGGAAGTAGCCGGGCACATCGACCGTGACAGTCTCGGATGCACCTGCGGCCACGTCGATTTTGTCATAGCCCAGCAGCTGGATCGAGGACTTTTCGACGTTGTTCTGCTTGTCGTAGTCGGTGTAGGGGGTCTGTGCGTACAACTCCACCGTAGCCTTGCCGTCCCTGTCGCCGGTGTTGCTCACCGTGACGGTCGCCGTAAGGTGTCGGTGTCGCTGTTGTAGTCCAGTTTGTCAAGGTTGTACTCATAGTTCGTGTAGGACAGACCGTAGCCGAAGGGGAAGCAGACCTCCTCGGCGTAGTTCCAGCCGTCGGTCGAGGCTTTGGTGCCAACCGTGGAATCGGCGTTGCCTGACCGAGGATGGTGTCCTCGTAGCGGGTCTCGTAGTAGCGGTAGCCGACGTAGATGCCTTCGTTATAGCTGACAAAGCTGTCGCCTGCCGCGCGGGGCGTTTTGCTGCCGTAGTTGTAGGCGTGCAGACCGAAGTTTTCGGCGCTGGGCGCGGACAGGGAGTTGGCGGCAAAGGTGGCGGTGGTGTGACCGGAGGGGTTGACCTCACCGGTCACAACGCGGATGGCACCGGGCATACCGTAGAAGCCGGGGTTGCCGACCCACGGCACAGCGTCAACATTGTACTCGTCCAGCCAGTCCATCTCCCATCGCAAAGACGGAGTTCAGCAGGACGACGGTTTTCTTGAATTTGCCGGAGTCCTTGATTTTCTGGAAGATTGCCTTCTCGTTGTCGTCCAGCTCCAGCATACGCTTGCCCTCGTCGTTGACCATCGCAAGGTCGTTGCCCTCGGTGGCAAAGCGGGACAGCGTAACAAACGCGACATCGCCGTAGGACGCAAACGAGTCGGTGACGCTGCCGGTGAACAGCGCCGGGTCATATTCGCCCACGCTGGAAACGCTTCTTTCTTTCGGTGCGGCGGCGGAAGCGTAGGCGTCCAGCACGGTTTGGTTCACGTTGAAGCCGGCATCCTGCAGGGCGTCAACGGGGGTTTTCTGGTAATCCGGGTTCGTGGAGGAACCGCCTGCCGTGCTGCGGAACACCGGGTCGATGCTGCCGCGGCCAAAGACCGTGACGTTGCGCTCAGACTCGGAAAGCGGCAGGGCGTTGTTGCGGTTGTAGAGCAGCACGCTGCCCTCTTCCTCCTCCTGCTCACAGACTGATAAGCGGCTTCGATGTACTTTGCGTAGCTAGCGTCAGACAGGGTGCCGTCAGCGGAGAACTCCGTGCCGCCGTAAGATGCGTCAGAGCCTTCGATGCCGAGTGCATGGTTGACTTCGCCTTCCTGCTGGAACGCAATAGTCGTTCCGGTCAGGACAAGGTTGGCCACCAGCACAGCCGCGCCGGACAAGCCCAGCCAACGGCGGGACTTGCTTGAGGTTTCCTTTTGTGCCATAGGTTTTTCTCCTTCCTAAACTGTCACAGATGAATGATACGATGCGCTTGCTGCCAAGGGCTGCGCATTTCCCTTTTGCAGAAGCCTTTCGTATCTTTTTCACAAAGCTATCATAAAGGGAAGTGTTGACCGGGTCAATGCAGTTGGCGTAAATGTCAAAAAACACGGCACAAATGACAAAGAAGAAAAGCGACCGCCTTTCGGCAGTCGCTTTTGGGTTATGCAGTTTCTTTTTGGCTTTTCCCGCAGGGGAAGGTGACCACCAGGTAAAAATCGAGTCCTCCACAAAGCAGTCTGCCGTGCCGCCGTACAGCTCAGCAATGCTTTTGATGCTTTTTATGCCGTAGCCATGCTCCTCGGTATCCTGCTTGGTTGTAACGATAGCGCCGTCCCGCAGCGTCGGCGGTGCGGGGGTGTAGTTCTGCACGCGGATGACCGCCATGTCACGGCAGCGGCTGATGTCCAGTGTGATGACCCGCTTAGACGCATCGCTTACCTGCGTCAGACACTCAATGGCATTGTCCAGCGCATTGCCCAGCAGGGAGTAAATGTGGTAGTGCTTCATATTCTCCAGACAGCTGCCGTCTGCCGAGCAGACCAGCTGAATACCTGCCTGCCCGCAGAGTGCCGACTTTTGGGTCAGTGTGATGTCCAGCGCCTTATTCCCGGTGAAATAGCGCAGGTTCAGGTTGTTCATCTCTTCTTCCAGACGGGCGCGTTCCTCATCTGTGGCGCGGGAATACTGCTGTTTCAGGTCATGGTAGCGGATGTTGATTTTTTCCATATCTTTTTTTGCCTGCTCATACTGCTGCTTGTCACATTCCAGCAGCTGCGCCAGCATTTCATTTTCGTGTTCCAGACTCTTGATGCTGCAATTTGAAAATTCCAGCGCCAGAATCGTGATGGCAAACAGGATGCAGAACGCATTCAGCGCCAGATAGGCGGTCGGGTAGGACTCTGCGCTGCCGTCCAGGACATCCTCCAGCACAACACTCAGGTAGACCGCGGCAATCAGGAAAAAGCCGGAGTAAAGCACAGTCTTGACATTGTCAAACAGCAGGCGCCCGCGCCGGATGCGCAGGGTGAACAGCCGGTAGATGACCAGGCAGACCACAAGGTTGCTGAAAAGCAGAATGACAAAGTCAACGCGCCTGTCCGTGCGCCCATGCTGAATCAGCCAAAAAATGGGCATATAGGCCAGCTTACTGGCAATGTGCTGCACCGCGTAGGCACAGGTTGTATAAAACAGGGCGTGCAGCGGGCTGCAGTCAAAGCTGAACCATATCAGTCAAACAGCAGCGTCGTATACAGCAGCAATTTTGCCCAAAGCGGCAGGAATGCCAGGGTGTCCGTCAGCGCAAGAAAGGCCCATACACCCGCCGCCAACCGCGGAACGAAGCAGCTGCGGCGCTGCCCCCACGGGACAAACAGGCCAGCGCACAGAATCATACCCAGCTGGATTTGCTGGTTCAGTATCCAATTTATGACCGGCACGGGTCTTCCCACTCCTTTTTTGCCATATATCGGGAGAATGCTTCGGTGAAGGCGTCCTTGTAGGTGCGCCCGATGGGCAGTGCCGCCCCGCCGATATAGACATTCATACGGCTTACCGCCGTGATACAGCGCAGGTTCACAAGATAACTGGCGCTGCATCGCACAAAGCCGTAGGGCGTCAGCTGCGCCGCGATTTCCTGCATCGAACCGCGGTTTTGATGATCTCGGTCTTGCCGTCCCCGCCGCACAGGTTGTACAGCAGGTCGTGCTGGCGCACCTCCACATAGGCGATTTCCGCTGCATCCAGCAGCCGCGTCACGGTGCCGTCCTTGACGACAATGTGCGGCGGCGCAGTCTTTTGACCGGCGCGCTTTTGCAGCACCTTCAGCGCCCGCGTCAGATACATATGGAAGGAGTACCACTGTATCGGCTTTACAATAAAGCCCAGCGCGCCGACGCTGTACCCGTTCAGCGCGAATTGCTGCAAATTCGTGCAAAAAATGAGGATGACGTCTTGATCTGTCTCCCGGATTTTTTCGGCCAGTTCCATGCCGGACATCTGCGGCATATCAATGTCCAGATATAAAATGTCAAAATCACGGTCTTGCGCCGCCAGATAGACTGCCGCACAGTCGAACTCCTGTACGTTCAGTTCTGTGCCGTTCTCCGCGCCAAACCGCGCCAGTGCCTGTTTCAGTTGGTCTCTTTCTTGTTTTTCATCGTCCACAATGCCGATTCGGATCATCGTGCGTTCCTCCCTCCGCGCAAGGATCTATACAAATATGATATACCCCCGAACGCAGCCGCGTCAACCTTTTACGAGCGAATCGTCCAATTTTTCCAAGATATTTCAGGTGGCAGTTGCCGCAGTTGCAGCCGCCGTAGATGGGGTCATTACCCGTACCGTCTATCCCGAAGTACCGCCGAGGGTGGAATACGCCCTCTCCGACTTAGGCGAATCCATGCGTCCCATCATGGATGCAATGGAGATTTGGGGGACGGCATATAAAAAATAGAAGGAATAAAAAAGCAGCACAGCCCCCGCCAGAAACTCATAGAGCTTGGCGGGGGCTGTACTTATTTTAATCAGCCAATATTTAAATCAGGCCCATCAGGCTGGGCAGGCCAGAGACAGAGCCGGGATGTAGGTGACGGCCAGCAGGGCGGCAACCAGTGCCACAAAGTAGGGGATCAGCTTGGACGTGACCTGCTCGATGGAGACATGGCCGATGCCGCAGCGACGAACAGAACCGAGCCGACCGGCGGGGTGATGTTGCCCAGGCACATATTGAAGATCAGCATAACGCCGAACTGGATCTCCGTCATGCCAAAGCTGGTGGCGATGGGCAGGAAGATCGGGGTGAAAATCAGGATGGCCGGGGTGATGTCCATGAACATGCCGATGACCAGCAGGATGATGTTCATGAGCAGGAAGATGATGTACTTGTTTTCAGTCAGGCTCATCAGGCCGTTGGAGATGGCTGCCGGGATGCCGGAGTAGGCCATAACGAAGGACATGGCAGAGGAGGCAGAAATCAGGAACAGGATGATGCCGGACGTTTTGGCGGAGTTGAGCAGGATGCCAAGGAAGCCTTTGAAGTCGATGCTCTTATAGACGATGGAAAGAATCAGGCAGTAGAGAACCGCGACACCTGCGCCTCAGTGGCGGTGAAGATACCGGAGACGATGCCGCCGATGACAATGACGATCAGCAGCAGAGACGGCACGGCGTCCCAGACGGTCTTGGCAATGCTCTGGCTGTGGTCAATGCCGGTGGCTTTCATGCCAGCCTTTTTTGCGCCGATGAACGCAACGACCATGCAGCACAGTCCCATCAGGATGCCGGGAATGTAACCGGCCATGAACAGCGTGGAGATGGAGACACGCCCGCGACGGTGGAGTAGACAATGAGGCAGACGTCGGGGAATCAGCAGGCCGGTGGGGCGGAGGCAATGTTGGCGGCGGCGGAGTAGGCGGGGTCGTAGCCGTTTTCTTCCTCAATGGGCTGATGCAGCCGCCCATGGCGGATGCGGCAGCAACGGAGGAGCCGGACAGCGCACCGAACAGCATGTTGCCCAGGATGTTGGCCTGCGCCATGGAGCGGGGATCTTGCCGACGAACAGCTGGGCAAAGTTGACCAGGCGCTTGGCAATACCGCCGTTATTCATGATGTTGCCGGCCAGAATGAACAGGGGCACAGCAAGCAGCGAGAAGCTCTCCACGCCGGAGTTCATCTTCTGCATCGTGATAAAGGTGATCTGGTCCCAGGACAGGGTGGACATGGCGGTCACGATAGACGACGCCACAATGCTGATGGAGATAGGCACGCCGAGGAACAGCAGCACGCCGAACACGGCGAACAGGATAACGGTGGTCATGGTGATACTCATTTGTCTGCACCCTCCTTGGATTCAACTTTTTCGCCGGTGACATCCTCATAGATGTTGATGATTTGCGCCAGGACGATGAACACGCCGGAAATCGGGGCGATGGAGTAAACAAGGCTGCGGGGAATACCCAGCAGGGCCGAGAACTCGCGGCTGGCAGAGACAGCAGCTTAAAGCCGCCGATGGTGAATACGAAGATGGCCATCAGCAGAATCAGACCATCGATGACCACCAGCAGGGCGGTGTGCGCCTTGCCGGTGAATTTGTCGCGGATGAGGGTCAGGGACATGTGCTCCCGGGTGGAGAAGGCGTAGGCCGCGCCGATGAAGCCGGTCCAGATCAGGCTGTAGCGGACAAGCTCCTCGGTGAAAGCCACGGGGCTGTTGAGGATATAGCGGGAGAAAACCTGAATCAGAACCAGCACCGTCATAAAGGTAAGCAGTACGGCGCAGGCAATGCTCAAAATTTTGTCCATCCAGAATTTGATGGCAGCAAAGGTGTTTTTCATGGCTTACTCCTCCCCTCTTGCGGCGTCGATGGTATCCAGCAGCGTCTTGACGCCGGGATACTGCTCCTCGTAGGCTTCGATCATGGGCTGGGTTGCCTCGCGGAAGGCTTCCTTGTCGACGTCATAGACGAACTCAACGCCCATCGTCTCCTGTGCTTCCTTGACGGCCTCCTCCACAGCGGTGTCCCACATGACCTTGTGGGCATCGGTGGAATCGTGGGCGGCTCCAGAATGATTTCCTGATCCTCGGGGCTGATGGTCTCCCAGACCTTCTCACTCATGATGAGGACGTCGGGGATCATGGCGTGCTGATCCACCGAGTAGACCTTGCAGACCTCGCCGTGCTTGCCGGTGGTCAGGGCGGTCTCGTTGTTCTCGGTGCCGTCAATGATGCCGGTCTGCAGCGAGGTGTAAACGTCACCGTAGGACATGGCGACGGGAATGCCGCCCAGATAGCTCATCATGTCGGTCTGGCTCTTCATATCCTGGACGCGGATCTTCAGGCCCTTCAGGTCGGCGGGCGTGCGGATGGCGCGATCCTTCGTGTAGAAGGAGCGTCGCCGGAGGTGTAATAGGTCAGCGTGACAAAGCCGTCGTCACCGGTGGAGAGGAAGAAGTCCTGCATTTCCTGCGAGTCCATGACATGGTAGAAGTCATCGGTATCGTTGAAGATATAGGGCAGGCCGAAGGTGTTGAAGGCATCGTTGTAGGTAGCCAGACCGGGTGCAGAAACCTTGGTCATGGCGATAACGCCGGCCTGCAGCTGCTCAAGGTTCTCGTTCTCGCTGCCGAGCTGGCCGTTGGGGAAGATCTTGACCTGGATGCGGCCATCGGTCTTTTCAGCGACCTCGTCCGCGAACTGGGTCATGGCGATGTGGACAGTGTGGGTCTCGGACAGGCCGTGGGCCAGAGTCAGCACCAGCGGATTCTCGGCGCTGTAGCCGGTGGAGTCGGCGGTGGTGCCGGACGCGCCGCAGCCGGTCATAACACCCAGACTGAGCGCAGCCGCAGCAGCCAATGCTGCGAATTTTTTGAACATAGTATTTCTCCTTCTTGTATGTATGCCGTTTTCCCCTTGGCCCCCTCTGAGAGGGGGCTGCCGCCGCAGCGGCTGGGGGAGAGAACCGTGCATTACCCGAAATATTTCGGGCTGCGGCAAGGTTCAACCCCTCCGCCCCTACGGGGCACCTCCCCTGCTAGGGAGGCAAGAAGCCGGGTTACATCCCGATCAAATCAAACTGTTCGAACGAGACAAGTACCTCGTGATCCTTCTTGGGGTTGGGGTATTTGATCTGGACGCTCTTGAGGCGCTGGCTGTAGTACCAGCCACTCTCGGCCTCCTCAAACTTGCGGCGGTGCAGGAAGTGCGGCAGCTCTTTGCCGTCCACCTGCACATAGAACGGGGACTTCTCGCGGTGGATCATATCGAGGTACATGCTCTCGACGGCGGTCTCGTAGCTGCCTCATTCGTGAAGGTCACGACAGTCTTGACGCCTGCCTTGACGGCGATCTTCGTCTTGAGATACGCGCCCTTGCGGTAATCGTTCGTGTGGCCGTCATCCTCGTACAGCGTGAACTCGGAATCCACATCGGGGGCCATCAGGATGTCCAGCGCGGTGGTCTTTTCGGTCATCAGGTTGTGCAGCTTGTTGCCGCTCATCGGGAGAATGGCACCGCTGCGCACAAACAGCGGGATGCTGGCAATATCAACCGGCACCTCAATCGTCTGGCCGGGGGCGTATTCCTCGCGGGTGTAGAAGTCGTAGAACCGCTCGTTTTCGTTCTCGGTCACGGGCAGGTAGACCGGGCGGACGGTCTGGCCCTTTTCAACGACGTTCGCAACCAGCAGAGAATCACCGAACATGAAGTCCACGCCCTCATCGTAGGTGGCCGGGTCGTTCTGGAAAACGCTGAACGTCGGCTGCCAGATGGGCAGGCCGTTCTCATGCGCACGCTCCATCAGGGAATACAGCGTCGGGCTGAGCTTATAGCGGAAGTCAATAGCGTCCTTGATGTACTGCTTTTTGTCGCTGTACATCCACGGCTCGGTGACGGGTGTTGTCGGTGTTCGTGGAGTGGATGGAGAAGCGCGGCTGGAAGATGCCGTTCTGCACCCAGCGCACGAACAGCTCGCCCTCCGGCGCGGGGCCGAAGAAGCCGCCGATGTCGCAGCCGTGGTTGGACACGCCGCAGAGCGCCATGCCCAGAATCGTGGCGATGTTGTATTTCAGGGTATCCCAGCAGGTCAGGTTGTCACCGGCCCAGACCTGCGCATAGCGCTGGATGCCCGCATGACCGGAACGGCAGACCGAGAACGGGCGGCAGTCGGGGTCATACTCCTCGATGGCCTCGTTGGACAGCTGGCACATCAGGTTGCTCATGACCGGCTTCATCGTGCCAATCGTGCTGCCCTTGCCCTCAAAGTAAACCTTTGCGTCCTTGTCAACGAGGGAGTCATACTCGCAGTTGTCGTTCCAGATGGAACGGCAGCCGTATTTCAGCAGCGCGTCCTTGATGTACTGCTTCCAGTGCAGACGGGTGGATTCCTTCGTGTAGTCCACAAACAGGCCGGGGCCGCCCCACCAGGTACCGACAGCCAGACCGTCAAGACCTGCATTGTCGTCGGAGGCGGGCAGGAACATGCCCTTCTCCTTCATCTCGTTCAGCAGCGGATGGACGAGCAGCATACCGGGTTTGATGTTGGGCGAGACGACGATGCCGCGCTTTTCCATCTGCGAACCAGTCTGCCGGGTCCTTGAAGCGCTTGTGGTTCCATGTGAAGGTGCAGCGCTTGATGCCCTCGCGGTCTCAACGGCGCAGTAGCCGCTGGACAGCTGGAAGCCGTCGGCAGGGATGCCTTCCTCGCGGGTCGTGTCGATGAAGTCCAGCACGGCATCGTCGCTGTTCTCGGGCAGCTCGGGGTAGTACATCGAACTGCGAGGTAGCCCAGCGCGGCCTTCGGCAGCATGACGCTCTTGCCGGTCAGGTCGGTGTAGCGCTCGATGATCTCGCGGATGGACGGGCCTGCGATCAAAAACAGGTCAATGTCGCCCGCGTCGGTGCGGTAGGACGAGTAGCGGTGCCAGTAGTTGCGCTTCTCGCGGCCCATGTTGAAATCGCACTCGGCGGTATTGTGGTAGAAGTAGCCGACAGCCTGCTTCGTGCCGCGGTTCAGGCGGATATAGAACGGAATGTGCTTGTAGAGGGAATCCGTCTCCTTGGCGTTGTAGCCCATGGCGTCGCCGGGAGCCATATTCATGTATTTCTCGGCCTTGTTGATCTCGCCGGATTTCTCACCGAAGCCGTAAAAGCAGTCGTCGGCCTCGATCTGGCTGGCGTGGATGCGGCGGTGGTTGCTGTCCTCGCGGTAGGCCAGGTCGGGAATATCGGCGTGCAGCAGGCTGCCGTCCTTATCATAGACCATGATGCGGAACGGTGCCTTCTCGATGACGACCTTGAGACGCGCACCCTGGATAACGGCCTGTCTGTCGCCGTCGGTCAGGGCTGCAGCGGCGGATTGGACGCGCTTGCGGCAGTCCTTCATCAGCTCGTCGGTGCGGGACTCCCATGCGGTCATGGTCAGGCTGTAGGAGCTTCATCCCAGTCGCCGTCAAAGCCCGCGCGGATGCGCAGTATATCGTCGGTCAGGAACCAGATGCGCAGCTCTACAGCGTTGGTGGCTACGGAATAATAGCTTCCGCAGTCCTTGACAGCGCCGCCGGTGTAGCACACTTTCATAGATTTTCTCCTTTCTATTTTGCGTATAATTGAATGGTGGAACTTGTTATTTGGCAGACAATGTGCATATTGTACAAAATTGCATAATATGTTTTGTTCAATCTGCGCATTGTGCCCTTCTTCGCCTTTATAATAACAAATCCTTCACAAAATTTCTTCCGTATTTGTAATGCAAATGTCGCAAAATGTGATATAATCGTGGCAAAGACAAAATTTAGGGCAATACCGCATAATTCTAAGTGCCGATACGGCGAGCGAGGCACGGCAGCTGCTAAGCCAAAAGCGCAGATAATACTGGATGCTGCAAAGGTGAGCGCCGCCAGTGGCGGAAACAGCGAACGAAGCAGGGGCAGCGGTCGCAGAGTGCGAGGGGCTTTTGCCCCCGAAGCACGATGCGGGTACCGCAACCCGACATTATCGAGCATTTTGCAACGCAGATGCGTGCCGCAGCTGCCGGAGCGGTGCTTAAGCCGCAAGGCGGGAATTGTGCGGTGTTGCCCCAAGACGCGCGG
>ENA-OQIO01001449-OQIO01001449.1-human-gut-metagenome-genome-assembly--contig:-NODE-1449-length-11564-cov-3.199790_pt1 | contig 11564 bp, 10 predicted proteins | sample MGYA00242573_ERZ504737 | MGnify/ENA primary metagenome ERZ504737 (study PRJEB26092, sample SAMD00036203) | human gut metagenome | host: Homo sapiens | study: EMG produced TPA metagenomics assembly of... | reverse complement strand
ATTCAGGAAGTTTTAAATTATTCGGAAGAAGATAAAGAATTCGATGCCAGTGCCGTACATATCCCGGATGTATCCAGAACACCGCGCCGTCTGGACAATATTAATACGGATTACTACGATAAGGAAGAAACAAAAGCTTATATCCGCAGCCAGTGTGAAATCATGGAAGAAGCCACCGGACACATTGAACTGGCGATGGAAGAATACAATGTCGTTACGGAACATTTTTCGGATATCCAGCTGATTGATACGGCACCGGACAATATCCGCAGAAGGATTACGGAAACGGCAGACCGTGTAGATAATCTGACGGTAGACCGGCGGATTTTTAAATCCGGCGAGCATAAGCTTTCCACCCATACGTATCACCGCATGGAACAGTTTGAAGATGAACTGCCGCGTGGTATGAAGTATCTGGAAAAACAGGAATCGTATTATGAAACCGTCAAACGGGATATGAGGATTCTTGAAGGGGAACGCATGAGTCTGCGCATGGAGGCTGCGGCACTCACAACGCGCCAGCTGCGTATCAGAAGCCTTGCCCTTGCCGCGATTGTCGGCTGGCATTCGTATTTTATGGTATTTTTCATTGCGCTTTCCGTAACGGAAGATACACAAAATACCATGCTTTATATTGTCGTTGCCTTTCTGGGAGCGGTGCTTGCCCTTGGCATGTTTGCCCTGCTAAAATATACGGAACGGCAGGTTCTGGTGACGGAAATCAAACTCAATAAAGCTACGACATTACTGAATAAAACAAAGATTAAGTATATCAACGCAGCCAATACGCTTGATTATGAATATCATAAATATCATGTCAGAAGTTCGTATGAACTGTCAAAGAAATATGAAGTTTATATGGACATGAAAAATGAGCAGCGCAAGATTGTACAGATGACGACCAAATTAAGTGAAGCAGAAGAAGATTTACTGGATTTACTCAAAAAACTCGGACTCTATGATGCCAAATTGTGGCTGTCACAGGTACGTGCCCTTGTATACAGCAAGGATATGGTGGAAGTGCGGCACGATTTGAATACACAGCGCCAGAAACTGCGCAAACAGATAGAATATAACGAAAACAGGATTGAGGAAGCAAAGAAGAATATTAAAGAGGCAGCGGTCCGTAATCCCGACTGTATGGACGAAGCAATCCATATTATTGAGCAGTTTGAGAGTAAAAACGTAAGAAATCAGTAAAAACTGCTTGCCAATTTGTAGTCATATGATAAAATAAAAGTTAGGTTTTGCAATTGGAGGAAAAGAAAATGATGAAAGAAAGACTGCATGAAATCAGAGAAAAGGCATTAGCCAGATTAATTCCACTGATTCACTTGAAAAATTAAATGAGGTAAGAGTTTCTTTCCTGGGTAAAAAGGGAGAACTTACAGAAGTCTTAAAGGGCATGAAAGACGTTGCACCTCAGGACAGACCGGCAGTTGGACAAATCGTAAATGAAACCAGACAGGCAATTGAGGAAGTACTGGAAAACGCGAAAAAGGAACTTTCCGCAAAAATGCGTGAAGTCCAGTTAAAGAGCGAAGTGATTGACGTAACACTTCCGGCAAAGAAAAACAATGTCGGACACAGACATCCAAACACTGTTGCACTCGATGAAGTAAAGAGAATATTTGTCGGCATGGGTTATGAAGTCGTAGAAGGACCGGAAGTAGAATATGATTATTACAATTTTGAAGCGTTAAATATCCCTGCAAATCATCCGGCAAAAGATGAACAGGATACATTTTATATTAATGATAAAGTTGTACTAAGAACCCAGACTTCACCGGTTCAGGTCCGTGAAATGGAAAAAGGCAAGCTGCCGATCCGTATGATTGCGCCGGGCAGGGTATTTCGTGCAGATGAAGTCGATGCAACCCATTCTCCATGCTTCCATCAGATTGAAGGCATGGTTATTGATGAGGGTATTACATTTGCAGATTTAAAAGGAACACTGGCTGAATTCGCAAGAGAGTTATTCGGACCGGAAACAAAAGTAAAATTCCGTCCTCATCATTTTCCATTTACAGAGCCAAGTGCAGAAATGGACGTGACATGTTTTAAGTGCGGCGGTAAGGGCTGCCGTATGTGTAAGGGCGAAGGCTGGATTGAAATTCTTGGCTGTGGTATGATTCACCCGCATGTATTTGAAATGAGCGGTATTGACCAGAACAAATATACAGGATTTGCATTCGGAATCGGTTTGGAAAGAATTGCGTTGCTGAAGTATGAAATTGATGACATGAGACTTCTCTATGAAAATGACGTAAGATTCTTAAAACAGTTCTAAAAAGAACGACGGCTGTAAGACAGCAAAGAAATTGGATACGAGGAAAGGATATTGAATCATGAATACATCATTAAATTGGATTAAGGCAATGGTTCCGGGACTGGAAGTAACAGACCAGGAATTCAGGGACGCAATGACACTTTCGGGAACAAAGGTGGAAAATTTTACCGCTTTTGACAAAAATCTTGATAAAATCGTTGTCGGACAGATTGAATCGGTCGAAAAGCACCCGGATGCAGATAAGCTGGTAATCTGCCAGGTGAATGTCGGCAGTGAAACTGTTCAGATTGTAACAGGCGCACCGAATATTCCGGTGGGTTCATCAGGACAGAAAGTACCGGTTGTATTAGATGGCGGACGTGTGGCAGGTGGTCATGACGGCGGCGCACTTCCGGAAGACGGCATTAAGATTAAAAAGGGTAAGTTAAGAGGTGTAGAAAGCTTCGGTATGATGTGTGCCATTGAAGAACTCGGTTCTTCCCGTGAATTTTATCCGGATGCACCGGAAAACGGCATTTACATTTTAGGTGATGATGCACAGGTTGGAGAAGATGCCGTTCACTATCTCGGTTTGGATGATACCGTATTTGAATATGAAATTACAAACAACCGTGTAGACTGCTACAGTATTATCGGTATTGCAAGGGAAGCAGCGGCAACCTTCAGAAAGCCGTTTACACCGCCGGTTGTAACAGAAACAGGCAACGCAGAAGACATTAACGATTATGTAAAGGTTGATGTGGAAGCCACAGACCTCTGCAGCCGTTACACCGCAAGACTTGTAAAGAATATCAAGCTTGCTCCGTCACCGAAGTGGATGCAGCGCAGACTGGCATCAGCAGGTATCCGTCCGATTAACAACATCGTGGATATTACAACTACGTTATGGAAGAATACGGTCAGCCAATGCACGCTTATGATTATGACACCCTTGCAGGCGGTAAGATTGTTGTAAGACGTGCCAAAGACGGTGAGAAGTTCATGACATTGGATGGACAGGAAAGAACACTTGATTCTGATATGCTGATGATCTGTGACGGTGAAAAGGCTGTCGGTCTTGCAGGTATCATGGGCGGTGAAAATTCCAAGATTACGGATGACGTAAAGACCATGTTATTTGAAGCTGCAACCTTTGACGGCACAAATATCAGAAAGGCAACAAAGCGCCTGGGTCTTCGTACAGATGCTTCCGGTAAGTTTGAAAAGGGCTTAGATCCTGAAAATGCACTGGCGGCAATGAACAGAGCATGCCAGTTAATCGAAGAACTTGGAGCCGGTGAAATTGTCGGCGGCGTGGTTGACGTATATCCGAATAAGAAGGAAAGAGTCAGAGTGCCGTTTGAACCGGAAAGAATCAATGCACTACTGGGTACAAATGTTTCCGTGGAAGAAATGCTTGGATACTTTAAGATGCTTGAATTAGACTATGATGAAGCAAAGCAGGAACTGATTATTCCGACGTTCCGTCAGGATTTATTAAGAACAGCGGATATTGCGGAAGAAGTTGCAAGATTTTTCGGATATGCCAATATTCCTACAACACTGCCACACGGAGCTTCTACAATGGGTAAGATTTCCTTCAAGCAGAGAGTGGAAGATGTAGCCGGAGAAATCGCACAGTTCTGCGGATTCTCACAGGCAATGACTTATTCATTTGAAAGTCCGAAGGTATTTGATAAGTTAAAGCTGGCAGCAGATGCAGAGGAAAGAAAGACAGTTGTCATTTCCAATCCGTTAGGAGAAGATTTCTCCATTATGAGAACACTGCCGTTAAACGGAATGCTGAATTCGCTTGCAACCAACTACAACCGTAGAAATAAAGATGTAAAGCTTTATGAACTGGCAAAGGTTTATGTTCCGGTAGAAGGAGAAGACCTTCCGGATGAGAGAGTACAGTTCACACTGGGCTTCTACGGCGACGGCGATTTCTTTACAATGAAGGGTGTTGTTGAAGAATTCTTAGAAAAAATCGGTATGAGTGCAAGACCGGAATATGATCCGGAAGCCGGAAAGACATTTTTACATCCGGGACGTCAGGCAGAGATTCTTTACAAAGATACTGTAATCGGTTATCTCGGTGAAGTACACCCGGATGTTGCAGACACCTATGGACTGGGCGAGAGAACATATATTGCCGTACTTGATTTACCGGAAATTTTACCGTTTGCTTCATTTGACAGAAAGTACGAAGGCATTGCAAAATTCCCTGCTGTTACAAGAGATATCAGTATGGTAATGCCAAAGACGGTACTTGTCGGTGAAGTAGAAAAGATTATTGAAAAGAGAGGCGGAAAGCTTCTTGAAAAATATAACCTGTTTGATATTTATGAAGGTGCACAGATTAAGGAAGGTTTCAAGTCCGTAGCTTATACCATTTCTTTCCGTGCAAAGGACAGAACATTAGAAGATAAAGATATCCAGCCGATTATGGAAAAGATTCTAGGAGACCTTTCCGGCATGGGCATCGAACTTCGTTCTTAATTATAAATAAAAAACAGCCCGTTCTGCGGCAGAAAAGCTAACTGCCGCGAAGCGGAAAAAGATAGGAATGGAGCAGCATATGGAATCAATGAATTTACATGATTTTTATTATGATCTGCCACAGGAGCTGATTGCACAGGATCCGCTGTCAGACCGTTCCAGTTCAAGACTGATGGTACTGGATAAAAAGACAGGGGAAATACAGCACAAAATTTTTAAAGATGTGATTGATTACTTAAATCCGGGAGATTGTCTGGTCATTAACGATACCAAGGTGATTCCGGCTAGACTGATAGGCGAAAAAGTCGGAACGGGCGCGGCAATCGAAGTGCTTTTGCTTACCCGCAAGCAGGATTTAAAAGACACATGGGAAGTGCTTGTAAAGCCGGGTAAAAAGGCAAAAATCGGTACACAGATCAGCTTTGGCGGTGGAAAATTAATCGGAGAGATTGTGGATATTGTAGAAGAAGGCAATCGTATGATACAATTCACTTATGACGGTATTTTTGAAGAAATACTCGATGAACTGGGTCAGATGCCGCTTCCACCGTATATCACACACCGTCTGGAGGATAAGAACCGTTACCAGACCGTTTATGCAAAGCATGAAGGTTCTGCAGCGGCACCGACAGCGGGTCTTCATTTTACAAAAGAACTGCTGGAAAGGATACAGGAGAAGGGTATTGAAATTGCCCGTGTCACGCTGCATGTCGGACTTGGAACGTTCCGTCCGGTAAAGACAGAAAACATTCTGGAGCATCATATGCATTCAGAATTTTATACGGTGACACAGGAAGCAGCAGACAAGATTAATACGGCGCGCAAAAACGGCGGAAAGATTATTGCAGTCGGTACGACAAGTACACGTACACTGGAATCTGTCGGGACAGAAGATGGTACAGTAAAAGCCGGCAGCGGCTGGACCCAGATATTTATTTATCCGGGATATCAGTTTAAGGTTATTGACAGCCTGATTACCAATTTCCATCTGCCGGAATCCACGCTGGTGATGCTGGTTTCAGCACTGGCAGGCAGGGAACACGTTCTTGCGGCTTATGAAGAAGCAGTAAACGAAAAATACAGATTTTTCAGCTTTGGAGACGCTATGTTAATAAAGTAACTTAAAATATTACTTTAGGGATAGTAACAGGGGGAGTACTTATGGGTAATGAAAGAAGAAGAACCAAAAGAATAGATGTAGAAGCGAATTTATCAATTCGTCCGATTACAGATAAGGATACTAAGGGAGAATTTATTGCTGTTCATGCAACGAATGTATCAAGCGGCGGAATTGCATTTAAAACAAAAGACGTTCTGCCATTACATTCTTTTTATGACATGTTGCTTGAAATGAGCGGATGTGATAAAATTGAAACCGTTATTGAAGTTGTGCGGATTGCATCACAGGACGAAGACGGCACGGAGTATGGCTGCCGTTTTGTAGGACTTGGCAAAGAAGCTCAGTTCCGTATTGATGTATTCCGTATGGTAAAAGAAAATACAAACTAAAAAAGACTGAGTAGCACAGATGATTGCGGCTGCAATTGCCGAAAGGCAGCAGGTGAGGAAAGTCCGGGCTTCACAGGGCAGGATGCCGGATAACGTCCGGTGGAGGTGACTCCAAGGCTAGTGCAACAGAAATAAACCGCCAGCATATGCTGGTAAGGGTGGAAAGGCAGTGTAAGGGACTACCGCGCGGCTGGTAACAGAAGCGGCAGATGTAAACCCCATCCGAAGCAAGACCGAATAAAAGCGATACGGCGGCCCGTCGTGCTTTAGGTAGGTTGCTTGAGCCTGCTGGTAACAGCAGGACTAGATAGATAATCATCTGATACATAACCCGGCTTATAGTGCTGCTCAGTTGTTTGTAAAAATATTTGTAAAAAGAACAGGTAAAAAATGCAGATAGAAATATCGGCAGGCACAAGTGCCGCAGAAAATGTAGGAATATGTTTTCTGCGGTGCTTTTATTATAAGAGCAAAGCTTTTAAATATTTTGGATAAAATATACAGGATTGTACATAATACAGGATAAAAGGAAACTGTAAGACTGCTGAACTTACAGCGTAACTGTTGCAGTCCGCAGGACGGACTGTGGCAGACGGAGGCAGAACAAAGAAAAACAGGTGTTAATTTTTTACACGGAAATCTGCTTCCGGGCGAAAGCAGATTTCCTGAATAGCAGATGAGAAACCGTTTATGCGGAATCTTTGCCGCTGCTTCATGATAAAATCGCTCAGAAAGAGGTCAGTATGGATTATTTAGAGATTGAAAAGGTTATTGGACGTGAAATTATGGATTCAAGAGGCAATCCGACAGTAGAAGCGGAAGTTTATCTCGCAGACGGAACGGTTGCAAGAGGAACAGCGCCAAGCGGTGCTTCGACAGGTGAATTTGAAGCACTGGAACTGCGTGACGGCGATAAGAGCAGATATTTGGGAAAAGGCGTACAAAAGGCAGTAGAAAATATTAATACAATAATCAACGAGGCGATAAGCGGACTGGATGCTTCTGACATTTATGCCGTTGATAAGGCAATGATTGAGGCAGACGGAACAAAGGACAAGTCCAAGCTGGGGGCAAATGCGATTCTTGCCGTATCTATTGCATGCTGCAGAGCGGCTGCGACAGCATTGGATATTCCACTGTATCGGTTCTTAGGCGGTGTCAGCGGAAACAGACTTCCGGTGCCGATGATGAATATTGTAAACGGCGGCTGCCATGCTTTATCATCAGGACTGGATGTACAGGAATTTATGGTAATGCCGGTCGGCGCGCCGTCTTTTAAAGAAGGACTGCGCTGGTGCTCGGAAGTATTTCATGCGCTGGCCTCTATTTTAAAGGAAAGAGGACTGGCAACTTCTGTCGGTGATGAAGGAGGCTTTGCACCGGCACTTGCTTCCGATGAAGAAGCTATCGAAACGATTCTTGAAGCCGTAAAAAAAGCAGGCTATGAACCAGGAAAAGATTTCATGATTGCCATGGATGCAGCTTCTTCCGAATGGAAGACCAAAGAAAAGGGAAAATACAAGCTTCCGAAAGCAGGAACAGTTTATACCTCAGAGGAATTAATTGAACACTGGAAGAAGCTGGTTGAAAAATTCCCGATTATATCTATCGAAGATGCGTTAGATGAAGAAGACTGGGAAGGCTGGAAGAAACTGACGGCAGAACTTGGTGACAAGGTACAGCTTGTAGGGGATGACTTATTTGTAACGAATACCAAACGTCTGGTCAAAGGGTATTTCACTGGGCTGCGGCAATTCAATCCTGATTAAATTAAATCAGATTGGCTCTGTATCTGAAACTTTGGAAGCCATTAAAATGGCACATGAAGCCGGTTACACAGCGATTGCATCCCATCGTTCCGGTGAGACAGAGGATACCACGATTGCCGATCTGGCAGTGGCATTAAATACCTGCCAGATTAAGACCGGTGCGCCGTCACGTTCAGAGCGCGTTGCAAAGTACAACCAGCTTTTACGAATTGAAGAACAGCTTGGCAGTGCGGCAGTTTATCCGGGAATGGGTGCTTTTAAAGTAAAAAGATAAGCTTTTATAAAAGATATTTGCTTATGTAAAAATGAAGCGTAAAATTTACGTTGAGATTCTATGGCAATTCCGTTATGATGAAAGAAAAGTAAAGAAGGTATTATAATGAAAAATCATCAGACGGAATTAACAGAAAATGAAGAACTGTGCGATTTGTACCGTAAGAAGGCGGAAGAACTGGTTTCGCAGATGACAATTGAGGAACTGGCAGACCAGACGTTAAACAGCTCGCCGCCGATTGAACGGCTGAATATTAAAGGGTATGATTGGTGGAATGAAGGACTGCACGGTGTGGCAAGAGCCGGTACGGCAACGGTTTTTCCGCAGGCAATCGGGCTTGCAGCGGCATTTGATGAAGACCTGATGGAGCAGGTTGCCGATGCCGTGTCTACGGAAGGACGTGCCAAATTTAATATGCAGCAAAAATACGGAGATGTCGGGCGCTACAAGGGATTGACCTTTGGGCGCCCAATATCAATATTTTCCGGGACCCAAGGTGGGGACGCGGTCATGAAACTTACGGCGAAGACCCGTATCTGACAGCGCGGCTTGGAATCCGCTACATAAAGGGCTTACAGGGACATGATGCACATTACTTAAAATCGGCGGCCTGTGTTAAGCATTTTGCGGTACATTCCGGTCCGGAGGGACTGCGGCACAGCTTTAACGCTGAGGTTACAAAAAAAGATTTGTATGAAACGTATCTTTCAGCATTTCATGCCTGTATTAAAGAGGCAAAGCCCGAAGCAGTCATGGGCGCGTATAACCGCGTAAACGGCGAGCGTGCTGTGGCAGTAAGACCCTGCTTACAGACATTTTGCGGAATGAGTGGCATTTTAAAGGACATGTTGTGTCGGACTGCTTCGCACTGCGCGATTTTTACCAGCATCACATGGTAACAAAAGATGCCGTGGAATCGGCGGCTCTTGCGATGAATAACGGCTGTGATTTAAACTGCGGACATATGTATCTGCACCTTTCGGAAGCGGTTTCGCGCGGTAAGGTTTCGGAGAGCAGACTGCGGGCGGCGGTGACGAATCTGTATACCACCCGGCTGAAGCTGGGCATGGAACAGGATAAGGAGCTGCCGGACAATCCTTACGACAAAATTCCGTATTCTGTTGTAGATTCCGTAGAAATGCGTGAATTCAACGAAAGTGTGTCAGAAAAAACATTTGTTCTATTAAAAAATAACGGGATTCTGCCGCTGAATCGGGAAAAACTCCGGACAATCGCAGTGATTGGACCGAATGCAGACAGCAGGAGAGCGCTTGTCGGTAATTATGAAGGGACGGCATCGCGTTACATTACAATTTCCGAGGGCATACAGGATTATGTTGGGGATTCGGTCCGGGTGCTGGTGTCCGAGGGCTGTGATTTGTATAAAGAAAACTGGAAGAAGAACCGCATTGCCGAGGTGCGTGAAATGGCAGAAATGAGCGATGTTGTCATTCTGTGTCTGGGACTGGACGCAGGTATTGAAGGTGAACAAGGCGATGCGGGCAATGATTTTGCAAGCGGCGATAAGCCGGACTTAAAGCTTCCGGGAGAGCAGAACCAGATTCTTGAAGCGGCATTAGACAGTGGAAAACCTGTCGTTGTCCTACTGTTATCGGGCAGTGCGCTGGTGGTCAACACGGCACAGGAGCGTGCCGCGGCGGTCATGCAGTGTTGGTATCCGGGTGCTCAGGGCGGACGTGCGGCGGCAAGGATTTTATTTGGGGAAGTCAGCCCACAGGGACATCTGCCGGTTACATTTTATAAAAGCACGGAAGAACTGCCGGAATTTACGGATTATTCCATGAAAAACAGAACATATCGTTATATGAAACAGGAGGCACTGTATCCGTTTGGATATGGGCTTACCTATACGTCATTTGCGTATGATAAAATGGAGTGTGCCGCCGATATGCACACATTTCAGAAAATGAAAGCCGGAGAAAAATACAGCTTCCGGTTTCTGTAAATGTGCGTAATACCGGAAACTTTGACTGTGCCGAAACTGTTCAGGTCTATGTAAAGGCTTTGTGTGAAGACAGTCCGAATCCGCAGTTAAAGGGCTTTGGCAAAGTCTTTTTAAAGGCGGGGGAAGAAAAGCAGGTAACGGTCTGGTTATCAGAAGAGGCTTTTGGACTCTACGATGAAAATGGGCGGATTTATTTTACCGATGAGGCTATACCGTTTATATTGCGGAAGCCAGCCGGATACAAGAAGCCTGACATTGACAGGAACCATTCCGCTCAGGCAGAATTTATGGTCGGAAGTGGTAAATAATACTTGAATTTATAGGAAATAACGTATTTGCAGCATTGCATATGTCTGTTTTTTGCGTTTATTAAGAGTTTTATGTGTTAAATTTGTTCACACGGTGGAATTCGTGCTGCAGGCATTTCGAATTCTGTTTTTGCCGCAGGACTGGCTGGAAACAGTCTACGGTATTTCCGGTGTTAAAAATGTCTGCGGAATGGAGCTTAGGTATGAAAAATTTACAAAAGTTGCAAATGATATTTCAAAGAATCTTACTGCAACGGTAAAAAAAGGAAAAGATGCAGTATATACACTGGCAGACGGCAGTGCCAATGTCAACTCGGCAGCTGCACAGATGGCTCAGATTGTAGAAGAATCTGTGAAGTCAACGGTAACGGTGATGGATAAGGTCAATGCGGCAACAGAAGAAGTTCATAGAAACAATGAACTTGCCGGACAGCTGGAGCAGGGATTTGATAATGTGAAAGACGCTGTTAATAAGGGAAATGCAGCAGTTGAAGAGGCGAAAAGCACTATAATGTCTGTTGAAAATACAGTTGGCGCTGCGCACAAGACGACCGGTGCACTGCTGACCGAAATGAAACATATTACAGATATTCTCGGGGAAATTAATTCCATTGCATCACAGACCAATCTGTTATCACTCAATGCTTCAATTGAAGCAGCAAGAGCAGGCGAACACGGAAAAGGATTTGCCGTGGTTGTAGATGAAATCCGTGCCTTATCAGAAGAAAGTGCAAAATCAGCAGGTAATATCCAGGATATATTAAAATGGCTTACCGATATGACAAAGCAGGTAGATGAAGAAATTACAACCGGTACGAATGCAGCGGCAGAAAGCGTTACAACGATTAACGGTCTGCTCGGATATTTTGAAAATATCAATCATGCAACCAATGATGCGAGTAGTATTGTAAGTGAAGAATATGATATTATTGAAAATATCAAAGAAAAGTTTTGAAAATAAAATAAA
>ENA-OQIO01001448-OQIO01001448.1-human-gut-metagenome-genome-assembly--contig:-NODE-1448-length-11565-cov-1.780469_pt1 | contig 11565 bp, 6 predicted proteins | sample MGYA00242573_ERZ504737 | MGnify/ENA primary metagenome ERZ504737 (study PRJEB26092, sample SAMD00036203) | human gut metagenome | host: Homo sapiens | study: EMG produced TPA metagenomics assembly of... | reverse complement strand
GTTTAAAGTCAATTGTAATGAGAGGGTTTTATTGTGTATTTTGAAAAAAACAGCAACCGGCTTACCGCGCGTAAGCAAAATGAAAGGATATTGATTGAGGCATGGGGGAATAATGCCCTTCGCGTCAGAGTGACACATAATGCTGATTTCACGGAGGATGATAAGGCGCTGTCGCCTGTTTTATCGTCAGCGCAAATAACTATTGACGACAGCAAAGCAAGTATCCGAAACGGCAAAATCAGCTGTGTCATTGCAAAAAGCGGATGGTTGGAATTTTACAGTGACAAAAAGCCCATATTGAAAGAATACTACAGGGGTTTTGGCAATGCCAATGAGCATAGTCCGAGCATGAAATTCCACGCGCGCGAATTTAAGGCGGTGAGCGGAAACGACTACAGTATTACAGCGAGATTTGAGTCGCAGGATGGAGAAAAGATATTCGGCATGGGTCAGTATCAGCAGCCCGAGCTTGATTTAAAGGGCTGCGTGCTGGAATTGGCGCAGCGGAATTCACAAATCAGCGTGCCGTTTTATCTTTCAAACAAAGGCTACGGATTTTTATGGAATAATGCCGGAATAGGCGAGGTAATGTTCGGAAAAAATTACACTCAATGGCGCAGCAAGCTGTCAGAAGAACTTGATTACTGGATAACCGCTGACGATACCCCAAAAGCTATTATGGAAAACTACACGGAGGTTGTCGGACGCGCGCCGGAATTTCCCGAAAACGCGCTCGGCTTATGGCAGTGCAAGCTGCGCTATCGGACGCAGGACGAGGTTCTGGAGGTTGCGCGCGAGTATAAAAGGCGCGGTATTCCGCTTGATGTTATAGTTATAGACTTCTTCCACTGGATACGACAGGGCGACTGGAGCTTTGACCCTGAATACTGGCCAAATCCTCAGGCAATGATGGACGAGCTTAGGGAAATGGGCATAAGATGCATGGTTTCAATATGGCCTACGGTGGACAGAAAGAGCGTGAATTTCAATGAGATGTTTGATAGAGGACTATTCATAAGAACGGAGCGCGGTTCGATACAATGCTTTGATTTTCAGGGTGACACTGTGATTTATGATGCTCTTAATCCCGAGGCGCGGGAATTTATATGGAACAAGGCGGAAGAAAATTATTACAAATACGGAATAGATATGTTCTGGCTCGACGAGGCAGAGCCGGAATATTCAGCGTATGATTATGAGCATTACCGTCATTATACAGATCCGTCTTTAAAGGTCGGCAACAGCTATCCAAAGGCTCATGCAAAGGCATTTTATGACGGAATGAAGACTCAGGGGCAGACGGATATAGTAAATCTGCTTCGCTGCGCATGGGTAGGCAGTCAGAAATATGCCGCACTCGTATGGTCGGGCGATATTAAATCAAACTTTACGGCTCTTAGAGACCAGCTAAGCGCGGGACTGAACATAGGAATTGCGGGAATACCATGGTGGGTATCAGATACTGGCGGATTTTTCGGAAACGTCCTTGACGAGCATTTTAACGAGCTGCTTATACGCTGGTTTCAGTTTTCAACATTCTGTCCTGTACTGCGTATGCACGGCGACAGAGGTCCGCATGATATTCCACGCTTATCCGATCTCGATTACGGCGGCGGTTTTTCTGAAACCGGCAGACCTAATGAGCTGTGGAGCTACGGCGAGGATGTTTATGAAATACTGAAAAAGTACCTTGATATACGTCTTGGTATGAAAGATTACATTAAGTCGGTTATGGATGAAGCAAGCGAAAACGGCTCGCCCGTAATACGCGCAATGTTCTATGAATTCCCGGAGGACGGAATGTGCTGGGATATAGATGACCAGTATATGTTCGGCTCAAAATATCTTGTTGCGCCGGTAATGTATCAGGCATGACAGAACGGAAAGTATATCTGCCGCACGGTAATTGGAAAGATATTCACACGGGGAAGGTATATGACGGATTGCAGACAATGAATATGCCTGCGCCGCTTGAGATTATACCCGTTTTTGAAAAAATATAAGTATTAAAAGTCTTTGTATGCGTAAAAGGAGGGTGTATCATGTCAAAGAAATTAATTACAACAATTTTGACAGGAGTTGTTTTTATGTCAAACATGCATATTGCTACTTTGCCGGTAAAAGCAGCAAACAATTCGGATTTATCGGTGCCTTTGGAGAATATTGTATATGTGTCTCCGAATGGAAATGCAGAAAACGCCGATGGAACCATCGATGATCCGTTTTCTACAGTTGAGGCTGCCAGAGATTATCTGAGGACAAAAGATATTGGCAAAGATAGCAGGGGAATTATTTATTTGCGTGAAGGTACTTATCATGTTACGAACAGCATTTCTTTGACAAGTGAGGATTCTTATGTTACATATGCGGCATATAAAGGAGAATCGGTTGAGATTACAGGTTCTGCGACACTTGAGAACGGCAAATTCAAAAAATTAAGCGAGGTTTCAGGAGAAAAGTATTCTTCACAGACAAGACTGCCGTCCGGAGTGGCTGATAAGGTATATGTATATGACCTTGGCGCAGCGGGGATACCAGTAGGAGATGTTTATAAAAACGGATTTAACTGGACAAAACAGCCGCCACAGCCTGAGCTTATTGTAAACGGCGAACTTCAGATTCTGGCGCGATATCCGAATAATGGTACTATAACAAAGTCGCATCTTGAAATTCCAAACAAAGGCGGCGTTCCCAGAGACTACTTCTTCGATAAAACCGACTACTCAAAAACATATGAAGAAATGCTGGCAATGAATGGTCCGGTATTTTGTATAAAAAATCTTCCTGACTCAGCTCATATCTGGGCAGGAGCGTATGATTACGATAATGTCTACAGTGCTGTTAACGGGGATATGCCAGCGGTTAATCCACTCAACGATAACACGAAATATGAAACAGACGGATGGTTAAGCGGTTACTTTGCTAACGAATATGGCAATGACAATGTTCAGATGTATTCGGTAAGACTGCATACGGACGGCAAATATTATATTTACTGCAAATACCCTTCGTTGTATGGAGTAAGCGCAAATAGTCTGAAAGTAAGTGCAATCAACCTGCTCTGCGAACTTGATAGCGCAGGAGAATACTATATTGACCGCTATAACGACAATAACGTTTTGTATTACTATCCGCAAAATGGAGTAATTGATAATCAGTCTATTACACTCAACGCATTTGACAAACCGCTTGTGACAATGGAGAATGCCGAGGAAATTCAAATAAGCGGTATCCGCTTTACGGGAACCACTAACAGCGGAATAACAATGACTGACTGCGAGTTATGTACAATCAGTGGCTGTGAGCTGTACAATATAAGTATGGACGCAATCAAAATAGGTGATAACAACGGAATGATTACAGCAGATTCCGGTTATGATACCTTCGGCGGCGGACATAACAATACTGTTGCAAATTGCGTTATTCATGATATGGGTCATGGCGGCGTATATATGGCAGGCGGGGACAGAAAGTCTCTTGAACGCGGCAATAACATGGTGAAAAACTGTGAATTTTATAATGTTTCACGTCTTGAAACCTATACTCCGGCAATATATCTGGAAGGTGTAGGAAACACAGCGCAGGATAACTATATACATGATGCGCCGCACATGGTTATTCAGATTATGGGAAACGATATGTTAGTTACAAGGAACAAAATAATAAACACATGTTATAATGCCAATGACATGGCTCCTATATACATTGGGCGCGATTGGACATGGTTGGGAAATGAAATTTCCTATAATTACATAGAAAATGTACGCTATTCCACATCTACGGATTTTGATTTCGGTATCTATATGGACGATAACGCATCAGGTGTTATCATTCACCACAACATATTCAATAAAATCGGAGGTAATGCTATTTATTCAAACAAAGGTTACGGACATTATGTAGTTGATAACATTGTTGTAGACGGAACGGGTCCGTACTATCGTTACTTGACGAATGGGTATCACAGCTGGGCGCGTCCGGTGCCGAACGAGAAGTCGCTTAAATACAGATTTTATGATATACTGAGAACTTATGATGAGGCTGTTGCGGCGGGCGACGAAGTAAGGAAGCACGAAAGGCTACTGGAACACGCAGGAAAATATCAATAAGTGGATTGAGCATTATAATACTTTGTATAATGAACTTGACGAGTACAGCAAAAAATCTGCTTATGCTTTTGATTTGGGTGCAAAATATTTCCCTACAGAAGGAGATAACAGCAGCGCTACATGGACAGATCAGAACTCCATGCTGCGCAGGCGAATATGACGACAGTCAGAAACATTACGGTAAATACTAAAGATTTGTGGAATCTCGGCGGTTTTTATAATAATGTCAATCCATCAGACGCTGAAACATATGACGTTAAGCGTCACAAAGCTGCTTCCATATCAGCACTGGGACTTGATTTAAGCACGGGAAAAATCAGTTCTAATAGCTCTTTGGCGAAAGATGCAAATTATGGTCCTAAGTGGATTGCCGAATGGAATAAAAACTATTCAATTTCCGAAGCCGGCGTGTCATGGCCGATTAATAAGCAGCATTTGTGGAGAAAAATAACCGAAGCGGAGGCCCTGCTTGAAAGCAACTCCGAACTTAAGTCTTTGCTTGAAAAGGCGCATGCGGCAGCATCTGACGGACTGGCTTCTCAGGCTGAGGTTGACGCGGCATATAATACTCTTATATTAAATTCCGGTAATCAAGATGTACTGATGACGGATACAATCTATGTTTCTCCAAACGGAGATGACAGCAACACGGGCACAAAGGATAGTCCGCTGAAAACGCTCGCTGCGGCACAAAGAGTCGCACGAATAAATTCCGATGGTTCTAAAGACGTTACGGTTGTGCTGCGCGGAGGCGAATATAACATATCAGATACTCTGTGCTTTACATCTGAGGACGGAGGTAAAAACGGACGTAAGGTTACATGGAAGGGATATGAAAGCGAAACCCCCGTCATAAGCGGCGTAACTGAACTTACCGGCTGGAGCATTTATGATGCAGATAAGAACATATACTGCGCTTCTGTTCCGGAGGGCTTTAATACCCGTCAATTATATATTAACGGCGAAAAGGCGCTGCGTTCAAGGAATATATCATACTCAGGCAACACATATAATCATCTTAAACGCACATGTGAGCTTGGTTTGAATTCCAGAAATAATCGCGAAATATATTTTTATCGTGACGATATTGCGGACTGGAACAATTTTGAAAATGTCGAGTTCCATCTGATTACCGCATGGACGGATAATGTTCTGAGATTTGCGAAATATGATAAGGAAAATAATTTTAAACCGACAACCGTTAATAACGGCGGCAGTGAAGGCGTTGTCGACGCGGCGGCGGTAAAGCTGCGCGAGCCTGAAAGTACGCGCTTGTTTAACCGCGCGCACCCTGATATTACAGGAACTACACTCGGATATAAATCAAGATCATACTATTATTTAGAAAACGCTTATGAGTTTATTGACGAAGATAATGAGTGGTATCTTGACACAACTGAGAACAAGATATATTGCAAGGCTCCTGCGGGTTCGGATATGAATGATGTCAGGGTTACAGCGCCTGCGCTTGAAACTCTTATAAATATAGACGGAAGTAACCAAAACAGAGTATGCAACCTGAATTTTGAAAATATTGTTTTTGAAGGTTCTACTTGGACTCGACCCAGCGAGGAGGGACTTGTAGGAGGTCAGGCATCGCAATATATGCTGACTTCTTCTTTAGCCAATAAAGTAACAGCATATCACACTCCGAGCGCATTTTACGCACAATATGCGGACAGTCTCAATATAACAGGCTGTACATTCAGAAAAATAGGTTCGACTGCGATTGACCTGTATTTAGGAGTTACAAACAGCAATATTTTCGGTAATGAGGTATATGACACTGCTGGAAACGGTATTTCGGTAGCTAAATTCTTCCAGGATGAAGACACCAAATATCATGAAGCATATAACCCGACGGATAAATCGGAAATATGTGAAAATATTAATGTAATAAACAATACCGTTCACGATATCGGTACTGAATATGAAGGTGCGGTTGCGATTGCAGCAGGATATCCGAAAAATATAGTAGTTGCTCACAATGAGGTTTACAATGCGCCGTATTCAGGTATTTCGGTAGGATTTGGCTGGACAAGTAAAGATAATGCGATGGACAGCAATATAATTTTTGCGAACAGAGTTCATAACGTAGGACTTGTTTCGTGTGATTTTGGCGCAATCTATACTTTATCAAAACAGCCGCAGTCTCTCTGTGCGAGAAATTATATTTATGATTTAAGCCAGAAGCTTGGTATAACTATGGCTACACGGCAATATATTTTGACGAGCAGACGGAAGGCTATACTATAAAAGAAAATCTGACCTATAATGTGGGAAATAATCTATGGGGTAACGGAATTAACTTTAACGGTTGCAAGGCTAAAAACACGGCTACAGATAATTATCTCAACACCAACCCTAACTCAAATGAAATAGTGTCCGCTATCTCAGCTGAGGCAGGAATTGCAGCAGGGAAGAGCTGTGCAGAACTTGAGGCTGAGGCAGAACAATATATTTACGATATTTACATCCGGAATATAATACATACATCCGGATAACACCGACTAAAGTATCGGCAACGGCAGCAGACAGCGGAAGCTCGGCGGAATACGCAATTGACGGGAAAGCTGATACAGTTTATACCCTTTCCAGACAGACTGCGAATTCTATGGCAAACCAATACCTGCTTATTGAATTTGACGGAGAAACTCCAATTGACAGAATTGTAATCGACCGTCAGTACCATGCCGGAGGCATAACACAGTACGACCATTGGCCGGACTGGTGCCTTGCAGTGGGATGTGAGCTTCAGGGTTCGTTTGACGGTGAAAACTGGGAGACGATAGGAGTTATGAATTCGTATCCGGAAGGTACTGGTGATACAACCCAGGATATTTATGAACTTGATAATCCGCAGGCGTATAAATATGTAAGATATATACGAACGAAGTATAAATCCGGTTCAGATTATGGCGTATGGTTATGGTCACCGAGCAAGGGCGGAGACGGCGGAAATCGTTTGAACGTGCAGGATATCAGCTTTTACAGTAAAACTACGCCACTTCCTGTAACCGGTTCATATGATGCAAATACAACTACATATACATGGACATTTGCTAATGAGTCTGAAGGCACTGACACTGCACAGTCAAGAAACTATGAGACTAAGGATAAGATTGCAGATCTTCGTCTTGTACTCAGAAGCGGCGACTATGTAAGTAACGCCGCAGGAATTCACTTTAATGATAAAAGCGTTGGCGACAGCGGATCTATACAGAACAGTCGTTATATCCTTGTAAAGCCCACATATGACGGAACACTTTCTGCTACTATCGAGTTCCCGACCGCCAAAAGCAACGTAAAATGCAGACTATACGCATATGATTATGGCACCGGGGCTGATTTTGACAGCATTGATGAAACGCTGGCAGCGAAGGGGGGTACAATGGCAACTACGCCTGATATTACTAATGCTAATGCTGCAACGCGGACATTAAATCTTCAGGGTGGTCATACATATGCGATTTACACTTATCAGAGGCGTCGAATATTTCTGCGCTTTCATATAAGGTAACAGAGGAAATTGTACCTAAACCGGATACGACACCGACGCCTGAACCTGATGTAACGCCAATGCCGGAGCCTGATGTTAAACAGTGGGTTGAGGCTGAAATCACCTCTGTAAGCGCAGATGGCATCAGTGTGAACGCCAAGAGCAACACCAATGGCGAATACAAAATGATTACGGCTGTTTACGATGAAAATGGCACATTGCTTTCTGTAAAAATACGTCAGGTGGAGTTTGAAAAAGATGTTCCAAGGGAAATAAACGTTGATATAGAAGTCAGTAGAAATGTGGCAGTATTTTTCTGGAAGGACGAGATGACACCTGTTTCGGAGAAGATAGTATATGATGATTTTGATAAAGACGGCCTTTTTCCCATAATGAATTATATGAAAAAAATATCAATGAAATTAGGCAGCCTTGCATTTAGACAAGAACAGGACACTTTTGTTAAAAAGCAGTCTTGTTTGTGTCTGTTTTTAAAATAGGAAATATGCTAAAATTAACATATAACTAAAATATGATATATTCATTGGAAGGAGTGGCTAATATGAGAGTAAAAGGTTGTTTAGTATTATTTTTATCTGTGTCTATGAGCATAGCGCTTATGCCTATATTGGATTTAAGCACGGCGCTTGCGAACGATACGATGATTTATGAATGGGATTTTCGAGATTATTCAGGGGATGAGGCTGTTTCATCGACAGGTGAAACAAGCGAGGCCTATGCGGTATCAGACCATGTTCTTGAAATTCATCTTGCAAACGGTGACAGCATAACGGAAAATGGTCTTTATTGGAGTACACCCGGAGGCACAGTGTCAGATGACACTACAACGGTGAAGAACAATCGCTATATTGTATTTCGACCGAAATATGACGGAAACCTTGCCGTTACTTATAAAGGTTCTGATAATAATTCAAGAAATCATCCGAGAATGTATCTTTCATGCGGTGATGCCTTATCATGCACTGTAAAGGGGACGAGCGATTCGCAAAAAGAACCTAACCAGATGTATGACAATAATTCGCTTGAATTTGCGACAGGTTCATATAATGTGAAATCCGGAAACACATACTACATCTGGGGATATCATTACAGCCGAACAGGTACAGCTTTTACCGTTTCGGATATCGTTTACAATGCCGACACATCAACAGGACAACCACAGGCAACCTCAAAGCCGGAGGATGATGCTCTAAAACTCATGGCATTGGATTTTAATGATGAAAATGACCGATTGAAAAGCATAAACGGCTCTGTTGCTCTTGAGCAGGGACAGATGGCATACAGCACGGGTAAAGACGGCACAGGCTGCGCGTATTTTGACGGTACCGGATCAGGCTGGCTTGATGTAAAGAACAGCAACGGACAAGGGTTATTTGCCGGCAAAGATAATATTACAATTTCATTTTCGTCAAAGACCGATGCGGCTCCGAGTTGGTGGATGTTTGCGGCTTCCAATTCGGCAGCGCCTGTATATCAAAAAGGAAAAGTATCTCGGTATTTTAGATGAGAAAAAACAAGCTGACCGTAGAGCGTTATAAAAATGAAGGGGCGCGTGCGGATTCCGTATCTTCGTCATATTCTTCCGGTGAATGGAAGGATGTTGTTATATCTTTAAATAATAAAACAACGGAGTTATATGTGAAACGGCAAATTTGTAGATTCAAAAGATTATGAGTATGCTATAAGTGATATTTGTGGCGAAAATCCGATTACATATATAGGTAAAGCAACATGGGGCAGCGGTGAATATGCAAATGGTTATCTTGATAATTTTGTTGTATATGATTATGACATTATTCCCGATCTAGGTGATACTTCAGCGGTTACATCGGATTTAAACCTTCCTACATCGGGCAAGGGATATAGTATTGTATGGAAAAGCTCGAATACCGACGTAATATCAAACACAGGCAACGTAAAAAGACCTGAAAAAGGGAAGAAAAAGGTTACGCTTACCGCAACAATTATGTTTGATACGCACACGCTTACAAGAAGCTATGACGTATATGTACTCGGAGAGGAATATTATGATTATCAGCTTGAGATAAGTCAGAAAAAAGGCGTAGATATTCAACAAAATATGTACGGTCTGTTCTTTGAGGATATAAATTACGCAGCAGATGGCGGATTATATGCTGAATGATAGAAAAACTGTTCATTTGAAGCTCAAAAGAGCCTTGGAAAGGGATCTGTAAGTTATGACGGACTTTATGGCTGGAGCGTATATCCGTCAAACGGAAGCGGAGCATCTATGCTCACAAAATCAACAGAAGGTTTGAACGAAAATAATAAGAATTATATTGAGTTACAGCTTCAGGCATACAAAAAGGATTTAAAAATCAGGCATATGACGGTATATACATGGAAGCGGGTAAGCCGTACAAAGTGTCTCTGTTTGCGAAAAAAGGGACTTACGCAGAGAGAATCAAGGCATCGGTTTACAGCGGCGGCACTCTGGCGGCTCAAACAACAGTTGCTGATAATCTGACCGACATATGGACAAAGTACGAGGCAACGATAGTCCCTGATAAGACCGTAAGAAACGCAGAGTTTGTCATTGAACTGGACGGAGAGGGCAGCGCGGACTTTGATATGATTTCATGTATTCCCGCAGATGCTGTTGATGGAGTATTCAGAAAAGATTTGGCAGAGAAATTAAAAGCATTAAATCCGGGATTCCTCCGTTTTCCCGGCGGCTGCATAATTGAAGGCTATAATCTCGCAAACAGGTATAATTGGAAAGATACTGTAGGACCTGTAGAAGAAAGAAAACAGAACTGGAGCCGTTGGTCGTGTCATACGAACAGCGACTTGACAACGGTTTTAAACATTATAATCAAACATACGGTATAGGTTTTTACGAATATTTTAAGTTATGCGAGTATTTGGACTGTGATGCTGTGCCTGTTGTAAATGTCGGTATGGCGTGTGAATATCAGAGTAAAGAGACGGTGCCGGTATTTGAAAGCGATGGAAAAACATATACATCAGAATTTTATCAGTACATTCAGGACGCACTGGACCTTATAGAATTTGCTAACGGGGACTCATCGACTACATGGGGAAAAGTAAGATGCGATATGGGACATGAAGAACCGTTCAATCTTTCCATGATAGGAATAGGCAATGAGCAATGGTATATAAATGGTAATCAGTGGTATGACCGCTACGAAGCGTTTGAACAGGAAATACATAAGGTATATCCTGATATTAAGCTCATTTCAACATCCGGACCGTCTGCAAGCGGAACATCGTTTGATGAGGCTTGGAAGTGGATAAGAGAAAACAGCTCTAAAAATGACAGTTTTACTTATGCTGTAGACGAGCATTATTATATGTCACCAGAATGGTTCTTGGCAAATGACACGCGTTATGATAAGTATGACAGAAACACAAAGGTATTTGCCGGTGAATACGCGGCACATACTACGCTTACAGGAGCTGCGGAAAAAAAGAATAATTTAGAGAGCGCAATCGCCGAAGCTGCGTTTATGACCGGACTTGAAAGAAATGCTGATGTTGTCTATATGGCTTCATACGCGCCGTTATTCGCAAGCTTAACTATACACAGTGGGCGCCGGATATGATATGGTTTAATGATGTGGCAAGCTATGTTTCGCCGACTTATTGGGTACAGAGTATGTATATGAACAATAACGGTGACTATACACTAAAAAGCACAGTAAACGATAATTATGAAAAAGTGTATCAGTCAGTTTCGTATGACAAAGAGAGCGGAGACATAATTGTAAAAATGATTAACCCATACACAACAGAGAAAAAGAGTAATATTGTAATTGATTCGGGATTTACTCTTACAGGAAAAGCCGACGTTGAAATGTTAAAAGGTGATAGTCTTACAGACGTGAACAGTATTTCAGCTCCAGATAATATAGCGCCTGAAAAGACAACAATAGATATATCAAATAACACTGA
>ENA-OQIO01001447-OQIO01001447.1-human-gut-metagenome-genome-assembly--contig:-NODE-1447-length-11568-cov-1.997553_pt1 | contig 11568 bp, 12 predicted proteins | sample MGYA00242573_ERZ504737 | MGnify/ENA primary metagenome ERZ504737 (study PRJEB26092, sample SAMD00036203) | human gut metagenome | host: Homo sapiens | study: EMG produced TPA metagenomics assembly of... | reverse complement strand
CGGGCGCGGCGGGGGCGGCAGCTCGGCGGCCTGCACAAAATTTTTTGCACGGGTTTTTTGTGCTTTTCTGCTCCGTCAGAATCGGCTGACCGTGGGCTGCAGCATCAGCCCAACGCCCAGCAAAATTGCCAGCCATGCAAAAATTTGCAGAAACAGGCGTTTCATCAGTCTTCCTCCTCGCGCTTTTTGCAGCGGTGCAACAGCAGCAGCAACAGCAGCGCCTCGCCGCCGATAACCACACTGCCCGTCACGCTGATCCACGGCCAGGCGTCCACAATGCGCTTTACCACGTTGCCGGTATTCAGCTGTTGGTACTGCACGGTCTGCGGCGTGTCGGGCTGCTCGTCCTCTCCGGTATACGGCACACGGGCGCCGCGCACAAGCATACGGTGGGTGTTGATGGCATAGGGTGTGCAGGTGACCAGCGTGCAGTAGTCCCTGCCGGGGATAATTTCCAAATCCTCGGTGTTTTCCGGCTCCACGACCTTGACCTGGTCTACCTGATACGCCAGCACCTCGTCCATGATGTGGAGGTAAAAGAGGTCGCCCTCGCCCAGCTTGTCTAGGTCGGTAAACAGTACCGCCTCGGCCATACCGCGATGCCCCGTCAGCACACTGTGAGTGCCCGCGCCGCCCAGCGGATAGCTGGAGCCTTCCAGATGTCCGACGCCCTTTACCAGCACATCGTCGCTTGTGCCCTCATAAATGGGCAGGTTTACGTCAATCTTGGGTATGGTAATGTAGCCAAGGCTCTCGCCCACGTCCAGCATGTCCACATAGCTTGTGCCGATGTCGTCCGCTTCGCCCGCCGCGTCGCGGTCAATGGCATTGTTCAGCTGTTGGTTGTAGCGGCGCGTAGCCTCCTTGGCGGCGTCGATTTTCTCGGCGTCCATCGACTGCACGGTGTCGTTGTAGCTTTCAATGACCGAGCTTGCGTGGCGCTGTGCCACCGCGTTGCTGACAACGGGGTACATGGCCACGCCGATGCCGGAGACGATCATCAGCGCAGCAAAGCCAAGTTTTAATTTGACGGTGGTTTCCATTGCAAAGAGCCTTTCTGTAAAGGGTTGACGCACTGCCACAACCGCCCATAGGGAAGAACCGTTTCCGGCCCTTCCCCTATGGATTACCCGTTTATTTTGCTGTGGGTGTTTGGATGGTGTGCATTACGCACGGTTGGATTTCTTTTTCAGGCTGAACAGAACGCCGATGCCCGCCAGAACCAGCAGCACACCGATACCGCTGAACAGCAGCGTACTGAAACCGCCGGTGACAGGCAGCGTAAAGCCCGCACGGTTGACGATTTCAATTTCAGCGCTGGGGTCCGTCACAGGCGCGGTATCTCTCGTATAGTTTGTGGTATTTGTTTCAGCCTTGATTTGGTTGCCATTATCGTCATATGTCTTGGTGGTTGACCATGCAGCAGCATAAGTAAGGTTCAGTTTGGCATCCACAGGCTTAGACAGCAGGTTGTAGCCGTCCACGGTCTTGGTCTCGACCAGTTTGTAGGTGCCGGAGGGCAGACCCTTTGCGGAGACGTAGCCGTTTTCGCCCGTTGTAAGGGTCTTGACCTTGATCCAATTTTCAGCAGAGTTAGTGGTCAAGCCCAGTTTTACGGCATCGTCACCACTGATAGCGGCGTATTCTTGGCCGCAGAAGGGATACTTACTATTTCCATTCAGCGTTTCCGTATCCACCTTCTTGTACAGGTCAAAGGTAACGTCCTTAAGACCCGCTCCGTCCTTGGTGCCGCCCTTGGCAGTCTTGTGGATGTTCAGACCAAAGGTGTAAACAACGCCCTTGTCCGTGATTTCGTAGGGCTTGTTGCCGCCGGTTTCATCCGTCAGGTTGGTTTTGCGAGAATAGACGATCTTGGCAGTGTTCACGTTGCCGTTTCCGGCAACAACTGCGGTATCCTGAACGGTAGCGGTATAGGTAATGGTGATTTCGCCGCCGGCAACGTCAGCCAATGCACTCGGCGTAAAGGCAACCGTCATAACGGAGTTGTTGGCATCTGGTGCAACAGTAATGGTGTAAGCACTCTTAGCAAGGGTTACATCGCCGCCAGCATTATTCTTGCCGCTGATTTTTACACTGTCCTTATTCTGAATCAACTGTGCTTTAACCGTGGTATCGGTAACCGTAAAGGTTTTCAGGCTGGTGATGTTTTCAGGGACTTTGATAGTCAGGGTATACGGCACGGCATCGCCAACACCGTAATCGGCTTCATGTGTATTTGCGGTGCCGTCGCGCTTGGTGACGGTCTTTGCAATATCGGGCTTGTAGTTCGTAACGGTCAAAGTGGCGTGGGTGCTGTCGATGGTAAAACTTGCGTCATCCACCTTACCGTCAATGGTATCGTCAACTTTCACAGCCTTACCATTCTCGTCAATGTCAAAGTAGAATTTGCCGGTGGTGTTCAGGATATAGCCCTTGTCATTTCCGTCGGTATAACCTGTTTCTTGCAGGTAGTAGCGGCCTTTGGCAAGGTTATCTAAAGTGATTTTGCCATCCGTATCCGTGGAAACGTCAGTTTTTACCGCAGTATAGTCATCATCTGTGTCATTCTTCTTGTTCAGGGTGAATTTGACGCCTGCCAGCGGTGTTGTTGTACTTCCCTGTTTGCCTTGCTTGACAAGTTTTACCGTGCCTTTGGCAATGCTGTTTTTGGGGTAGACAGTCACATCATACAGCCATTCTTTTTGGTTTTGGTTATCAGCGCCCGTAGTCTTGTCGCCAATGCGGGTCATAGGAATCGAAACCAAGAAAGGCTCTACGGGCATGGTAACAGCCTGCGGGGTTTGGTTTCAATTACAAGGTACATACCGACAGGCAGTCCGGTGAAGGTAGCCTTGCCGTTTTCATCTGTAAGCACTTCTGCCTTATAAGCAGTAGCATAAGCAGTTTTCAGCCTGCTGCCGTCTTATTGGTAGTATAGTTAGTAAAGTAGTCCTTAACATCTACCTGATCGGCAGTTGTGTTATCATTATAGTAGGCAAGCAACGTATTTGTATCCATGACCTGATAGAGGGTAAAGCCTGTATCCTTCAATGCTGCCCCCTGCGGACTCACCATTGTTTCGCCATCACCGGCAGTACCTGCATTTCCGCTACTATCCAGTGCCCGCTTATAGATGGTGATAGAGCCTTTCTGGTTTTTGTCAATCGTGCTTGTGCTTGTCTTAGGCATCGCCCCCGCCGTCGTCGCCCCTTCCGCCATGGCGGGCATGGCGCAAAGGCTCAGGGCCAGGGCGGTGCTGAGGACTGCGGCAAATAAACGTTTCAGTTTCATTTTGATGCATACCTCTTTTTTCTGTGTTGGTTTGTGTAGAGGGCTTTTTTAGGGGGTTCAGGAATGTTTGCCCCCTTTCTTATTGTATCGGAACACCAGCACCAGCAGCACAGCCACCAGTGCGGGCAAACCTATCAGCAGCCACAGGCTGGGTGCGTCCGCGCCCGTGTGCGGCAGGGTAAAGCCCTTGCGGTTGTAAATAGTCAGGGCAATGTTGCACACGCCGTCGGCATCTGTGGTTTTCGCGCCAAACGCCGCGCCATCGCGTAGCATTGCCCGTCCGCTGTCAGCGTAAATTCGATGGGCTCGGCCAGCAGGGTGTAGCCCTCGGCGGTCTTGGTTTCGGTCAGGCGGTAGCTGCCGGGGGTCAGGGACGCAAAGCTGCATTTGCCTTGGTTCGTGTTATCGCTGCCCGTCACGCCGTTATAGGTTGTTTCAGCCGCGCCGCTATCGTTCAACTTTTCCAGCTTGAACTCCACACCGCCCAGCAGGGGAGTGGCTGTACCGTCTATGCCCTTTTTGGTAAGGTTCAGGGCAAATTTCGGGTCGGTGCGCTTGTTGATCAGGGTGATTTTGCCATCGGCAAGGGGGTTCTGCGATGCGGTGTAGGTATATGTGCCAATCGTAACCGTACCTTCTGCCGTAAACGTGCCGTTTTGGGTTGCGCACTCCGCCACGCGGTACACATATTCGGGGTTGCCGGTGACGTTGACATCCGTCTTGTCCAGACGTTTAAACGTGTGCGTCCACGTTTTGGACATATAGTCGTATTTTAGCTCGACAGCGTCCATAGACGGCACGTCTTGCCACGCGCCGGTTGTGTCATTCACATGGCGGCGCTCCAGCTTGACCCAAATCGCATCCGGCAGTTTATCGGTCAGCTTGTTGCCGTTTGCATCCTGCCACTGCTTTTCCACCTCAATATCCATCAATTGGTGTGCCGTGTTGGTAAAGGTGGCGGTGACGGTTGTCTTATCGCTGGTAACCGTGCCGCGCACGCCGTTGTCCACGTCGTACTTTGCGTCAGTGGCGTCGCAGATTACGCTTTTCAGGCTGCCATCGGTGGGCGGTGTTTCAACTACCCGGAAGTGTGTGCCAATGGGGATGCCGGTAATTTCCCAGCTTCCGCCAACTGGAATGGTATTGGTCATTTGTGGTACGCTGTCCGCGCTGCCCAAGCCGATACCGCCAACGTTGCTGAAGGTGACGGTAAACGTGTAGTTGCCTGTCAGCGCCGTTGTTTCGTCGTTCGGCTGTTCCTTTTTAATTACCAGCGTACCGACCTTGACGGTGTTAATGAACTTGACCTTCAATTCGGGGAATTCTTCTTCCGGCGCGGCGTAACTGCGGAACACCAGCGTATTTGCGTCTGGCTTGCTGCCGTTGTAGTTGCTGCCTGTTGATGGTGTATCCGCCGTTTCGGTTCTGCCGTCCTCCGGCTTTGTGCCGCCGCCTTGCAGCGGGGTGGTGGTTGTGCCGCTTACAGACGGACTTGTCCCCGCTGCGTTGACCAACGTCCCGTTCTCGTACACTTCCCAGCGGGTGTCGTACAAGGCGGTGTTTTCCGCCTCTTGCAGCGAGATATAACTACCACAGCGGAACTGGTCCGTAAAGGTCACGGTTTCGCCGTCTTGCAAATCAAACGTGCCATCGGTGTCCACCGCCTGCGTGCCGCTGCCCGCTACGCTGGACGTAAATATCGCGCCGCTGGCGGCTTCAAGGTATTGCTTTCCGCCGAGTCATAGTCCGGGATATCCGCTTGCTCTACCGAGAAACCCACCGTTTTGTTTGCCACGGGCTTGGCGGTAAAAACAAAATTGCGGAAGTAAACCGTGCGCTCGTAGTCATCGCCAATGAGGATTTTTGAGAGTTTGGTCAGGTCAAAGTCCGTGTCCTTTGGCATTTTGTTCAGCTGCAGCTTGACCGTGACCCACTTGTCGTTTTGCATCACAACGCTGCCGCTGAGCATGGTGTTCAGATAGGACTTTTGACTGTTGCATCGCAGCCCATCTTCTTGCCGTTGTTGTCCACCAAGGTCAGATACAGGTAGTTGGTGGACAGAACGCCGTCACCCGGGTTGCCCACGGCGTAAACGTCAAAGGACAGATAGTCGCGGTTTTCGATGTTGAGCGGGTTTGTCAGCGTCATAGTGCCGTAGCGCAGGTTGCGGTGTGCGCTGCCTTTATCATACCCTTGGGCGTACCATTTACGGTTTGACCAGTGTATGTTCCGCTTGTGTCGGGCGGATTATCGTCCTTTCCATGGTTGTACTGTCAGTATCACTGCTGCTAGCGGAGAAAGCGCTGCCGACTGCCACGGGGTCGGGGGTGCTGTTGGTGATTGCTTTTGGGCCGTAATGCGTAGCCAAGTTTTGCAGGGTAAAGGTAAAGAGCTTTTGATTTTGGAATAAAGACTTGAACGCGGTGTTTACCTTGCTGAGATCGACCTGCTTTTCAACCTGCAATTTGTTATTGTCGGGGAAGTTGAACGCCACCGCCATGTTGGACTCCCACATACCGCGCTCCATATAGAACATAGTCAGGGTGTGGGTGGTGCGGTTTTTGTCTAATTGGATGGCTTTGCCTGTCGTCTTGGTGAACGTGACAGGGGTCTGGTTGAAGCAGACGGTTTTGGTGGTATCAGTCTGGTAGACCATGGTATCATTTGAGTCGGTGTTCTTGTTGGAGCTGACGTAAGGGGTTACGGTGTTGTTTGCGCCAAATTCCAGCAGACCGGAAGCTTTACCGTGCGCGCCGCCGACATCCAGCATCAACTCGCCGTCAATGTAGACCCACACGTCATCGTCGCCGGAGAAGAAGAACTTGATAGGAACTTCAATGTTCCTGCCGCTGGTGTCTTTTCCTACAACAACCTTGCCGTCCTCTGTAAGCGTAAAGTCAAATTGCAGCTTGGCGCCAAAGCCGTAGTTGTATTGGGATGCCCCGACTGTGCTGACTGTTTGGTTAAACGGGAAAAAGCCGTAGGTGCCATTGGTATTGTTTGGTGACGAAATGTTTTGTGATTTGCTGTCCGTGGTGGGGTTGCCGTCACCACCTTTGGGGGATTCCAGATAATACTTGCCGTCGGTTTGGTTCTGCTTCAAATACAGAGAGCTTTTGCTGCTGTCATAGTACCAATATTCGGCTTTGCTCTCCGGGTCGTTATCGTCCGGACTGTCCGGATTTTGCGCAAAAACGGCTTTTTGCTTGAGCGGGAAGGAAACATCCTCGTACACCTTGCCCAGCACGGTGTTAAAGGCGTTTTTGCCTTGCAGGAAGTCTTTGTCAAAGTGCGGGTCAACCGACGCATTTGTGTTGGAATTCTTGGTTCTTAACAGCGGCAGACCGTTTGCCGTACCGTCAGAGGTCTTGCTTTCCACAAGGCCCTGGAAGGTGCGATTGTAATCGGAGCTTCCATTACCATTATCATCCAAGGCCGAGTTATTCACGGCCATAAAGATATTGTAGTTGGAACTACCCTCAGCGCCCCAGCCGTAAAGACCCATACCGGCGGCAACGGTTGCAAAGGGGTCGCCCCAGCCTGACTTTTGGAAATGCCCGGTATAAAGCGGGTATTTTACATTGCCGTTTGCAGTGTAAGCGCTGCTTAATGCGCGGTTGAACTGCTCAAAAGTGACGTACCCGCGCTGGGAAGATGTGGTCACCCACGAGTAAGTGTCGCGGTTCAGGCCATTCAGCTCGTAGTCGGTGTAGTAATCGTACAGGGTGCTGGTGATATACTTTGTATCCTTTTGTTGGGTAAAAGTGCCGCTGTTATCAATGTCCACAACGGTGGTATTTTTGCCGCTTTCGGCATCGCGGACAGAGGCTTTCTCGCCCCAGTAGCCGTCACGGTTGACACCTTCGCCGCCCGTGTAGGCCGACGGGTCGCCGTCGTCGGCAAAGAAGCAGGGTTCTTGCAGGCTGGGGGGATTTCTGCCGTGCTGTACTTTCTGGTCTTGTTGTCTTTTGCGGGGGCGTTTTGGTTATCCGTTGCGGAGAATTGCACCGCGGTGTAAGTTTTTCCATCGCCGGGAATCTCGCAAGACCACAGCTTGCGGTCAGCGGCTGTGGAGTCAGGTTTTTCCTGTGTCATCGGCTGCTGTGTGACCGCGCCGTCTGAACTCGTCAGGAAGCAGTACATGGTTTCGCCGTCGCCCATGGCGGACTGCTGTAAACCTTCGCCCTCATAACTGTACGCGGACAGCGTGGCGTCAAAGTAAATCTTTTTGCCCGCGGTAAGCAAATCACCGCCCGCGCTTGCCCAGGTGCTTGTGGTATCGTTGTAGACATAGCAATTTGCCGCAGTTAAGTCCAGTTTCTGGGCGTCCGCGTAGTGGGATGTGGTGAAGTCTGTGGTGAAATCATACAGGGCGCTTTGGCCATTGTTCCAAGTAAACTGCACAAACCGCGACTGATTGTCGGGGATCCGGATCTGCTGTGCGGCAAGTTTGCCCGCATCCACCGTGCCGATCGTTTGGCTGTCGGTTGGTGCCAGGGCACCGTTTACCAGCTTGTAAAATGTTGCGGTTACGTTGGTAAGCGCAGTGCTGCTTGCATTTTGAAGTAAAGCGGTGTGCCTTTGTAATAGTACTCTACGCGCGTCCATTGGGCGGGGTTGTAGGGTTGATTCTGGTTGAAATGTGTGCTCTGCTGATCATTGTTAGTAATGCCTACACTGACAAGCTTTTTGCCGGCAAGCAAATCAATCGCTGTCAGCTTGTCAGTATTGCTAACATTGTCATTGCCAAAGGCGTTGATTTCTTCTTTCCAGCTATTGCCTTCCATATACTGGAAGATAATTCGATAAAACCCGCCCGCTGGATAGTCCGCCGAGTTCAGCGTAACGCTGAAGATTTTGTGTTGTTTCCCATCTTGGTCGGTTACTGTCTCTCCGGTATCCGCCATGACCTTGTCTATGTAGCGTTCGTTTTGCTATCGGTGCACGCATGGAAATGAATGGTGCATTTTCCGCCAAGTTTGGAATCGTATCTGCCGTCATCCTCAAAATAAATGGTTGCCGTAGCCGGGATAAAGCCCGTCGATACACTGGTGTCCGCTATCGTATCAGGTGTGTTCGCGTCATCGTTGTCAGGCGAATCATCCGCAGGTATAGTATCTTCTTCGTTGGGGTTGTCCCCGTCAGCAAAAAGAACATCTTGCTCTGTGTTGGTTTTTGCCGCCGTGGCTTCCTCTGCGTTGATGGCATGGTTTGGCGCGGCAGCCGTATCGGAAGTGTCCGCAGGGGTTTTGTTCGTCAAGGCTGGGTCGGCAGGGGCGGTGTCCGTATCGGCGGCGGGAGTCTGATTTTCTGCCGCTTCCTGGGTTTTGCCGTCATTGTTCGGAACCGCTGCTGTATTGTTTACCGTGTTTCCCGCTTCTGTTTCCGGCTCGTTCGCAGTGGGCGGGGTATCTCCTTCATCCGGAATCATTTCCAAGTCGGATACAATAGGCTCTTGCGCAGGTTCTACACCCTCGCTTGACGTGTCTGCGGCAGGAATGGTCGGAATCGTTTCCGAACCTGCGTCAAAAAATAAAGCCTCATCCTCAGCTGCATAAACCGGCAGAGCCATACCGACCAGCAGGCACAGGGCGACAAGCAGTGCCGCCGCACGGTGCAGGATAGAAAATGCTTTCGTCATTTGCTTCGACTCCTTTTCTATACATGTGTGTTCTCACGATATATCGGGGGAACGCGCGCCATTCGGCGCGATTTTATGCGCTGCGCACATCTGGCACGGAAACGGACTTTTTCCACAAGCTGAGCTGTATTTACAGTCTTTTTTGAGAATATAATCCGATGTGCAAACATTTGCGCTTGCGTCGGGAAAAGTAAGACACGGTATGTTTGTGTGTGTGCCTTTTTATAAAAGCAGTATAATACTTTGGGATGAAAATTTCAATACGGCTACATTCAAGCAAGTGACTTTTGGCAGATTGCAAAATTTTGACTTGTCGAATTCGTCACAATGACAAGCGCTTTCGGCAACTATTATACACACCGCCAAGCACTTGTTAAAATTTTACTGATGTTTTTTGCGCAACTGTTGCGCAAAAATCGCCACAAAAAAGCGCACACACAACACAAATTCAACGGGAATGTCCGTGAATTTGGTCGTGTGTGTGCTTGCGGTTTTATCCTTATCCGGAGCCGAAAAGGGCAGAGGTCAGCTTATGCGGTATTGCCTTATATCTTCCCTGAGTATGCAGACTGTCAAAAAACTCTTGTAGGGGCGAGCATTGCTCGCCCGTGCCCGTTTGCCTGTGAAAAAACTTACCCGAAAAAGGCGTTGCTGCGCCAAGTTGGCGGGTGACCAATGGTCGCCCCTAGATATTCAATAGGCCACGAATGTGATTTTTTGACACGCCGGAGTATGAGCAGGAGCTGACAAGCAAGTTGCGGTGGCCGCATAAAAAGGCGCACGGCAAACACACCCGGGCAAGGACTGCGCTTGCCGGGAACAGCATGCGAGAGGTGTCCCTTGCACTATAGGACATTCGACAAAAGGGCGCACCTCGCCCCTGGTCGGAGCCTTTGGGGGCGGAAGGCTTTACCCGCTGATGGCATCCTCGACCACGTCCAGCAGGTGGCAGGGCTCGAGCTGAGCGGCGGTGCAGCGGCGTGCGAGGGCCTCGACGAGGGCGCGATCCAACGATACGTCGGAGATAAACTGCACGACCTGCTGACAGCCGCGGAGGTCCCGCGCGGCCAGAATGCCGTAGGTAGTGTAGGGGCCGAGCTCGGGCGCGGAGAGCTTTTGACAGACAACGCGATAGGTATACACGATTTTCACCCACTCCTGCTATGCTACATAACAAAATATATTGACAAAAAATGGTAACCGGAGTAAAATTGTGGTAGTGCTAGTGTACTTATAGATGCCGCTCTTCACAATATAGCATACCCCGGTGTGCAAAGTACACAACCAGTGCCGGGAATTTTGGCGGCGCATTTTGCACCGCCGCTTTGCTGTTTTTCCGGCGGTGAATCGCGTTTTGAGGGGAGAGAAGATGTTATGTCCGCATATCGATACCGTGTGGCAGAAGCAATGACCGCTGCGAGGGAGGCAGCGGGTGTTTCACAGCGGGAACTGGCAGACCGCCTGGGCCGGGATAAGCGCACGATCCAGAAATGGGAAAAGGGCGAGATGAAGATCGCGCTTGAGGATTTTCTGGCCGTCTTTGATGCACTAAAAGTGCAGGTGGAGCCGTACTCCAAATGGATTCGGCACCCAGAACTTTTCCCCAATGGACTGTCGGACATCCTGCAATACTCCACCGATAAAAAGCGCACGGTACTGGGAGATTTCTACTGCCGCCAGGCGTCGCCCATGGAGGTCGAGCAGGAATATTACTTTCTGTTTGCTGACCACGGCAGCGACTACCACGGCATGTACCAGCAGTGGATGGCCAACCTGCTGACACCGCTGCGGGATCGCCGCCGCATCTGTGCCCAGATTATTGAGAATTATTACGAGGCCCTTGCCACCGGGACCATCACCGACCCGGACGCGCCCCAGCCCAACATGGAGGTCCTGCAGGCCTGCTATGAGCCAGCGCCCAGAGCATCCAGAGCGGCGCCAACGGCTACACGATGCTGAGCCTTGATTTGAACCGCTGACAAAAGCATAAACCCGCCGCCCCCTGCGTACACTCTGCGCAGGGGGCTTTGTTATGGCTGCACTTGTACAAAGGATTCGGGCGCGGGCGGCATCGCTGCGACATTCGACATACCGTTTCTGCTGATCTTGCTGCTGTTGTTGAGCTACGGGCTCATCATGCTGTTCTCCGCGGGGTACGCGGTGGCGCTCTACCGCCGCGGCGACGCCTACACCTACATCCGTCCGCAGCTGCTGTTTGCGGCGCTGGGCGTGCTGGCTATGTACGCGGCCAGCCTGGTGGACTACCACGTCTGGCACAGGCTGGCCTGGCCGATGCTGGGGATCTCGCTGCTTTTGCTTGCTATCGTGCTTTTTATGCCGGAGTACAACGGCTGCAAACGGTGGATCGTGCTGCCGGGGCTGGGCACGCTGCAGCCCAGTGAAATCGCAAAATTCTCGATTGTGCTGGTGTTCTCGCATATCATCTCACTGAACCACGACAGGATGAAGTCGTTTTCCACAGGCGTTGTGCCGTTCGCGTTGATTCTGGGGGTCGTCACGGTGCTCATGCTGCTGGAGCCGCACCTGTCCGGCACGCTGCTGATCCTGTCCATCGGCGCGGTGCTGATGTTTTGTGGGCGGCACGGGGCTGCACTGGTTCGGGCTGGCCGGGGGGC
>ENA-OQIO01001446-OQIO01001446.1-human-gut-metagenome-genome-assembly--contig:-NODE-1446-length-11576-cov-1.532972_pt1 | contig 11576 bp, 14 predicted proteins | sample MGYA00242573_ERZ504737 | MGnify/ENA primary metagenome ERZ504737 (study PRJEB26092, sample SAMD00036203) | human gut metagenome | host: Homo sapiens | study: EMG produced TPA metagenomics assembly of... | reverse complement strand
TAGGTGCCGAACGTGAAAGCGATCACTACGGAGAGCAGAATCGCCGAAACGATACCCATCGCGCGGCCCGTGTTGATGAAATGGTTCAGGTCGCCCATGCCGAGGGCCCCGTCGTTGGAGATCTTGTAGATCGAAACGGCGACGGCGGCACCCAACAGGCAGAAGATCAGCGATACGGTCGTCGAAGTCGGGAGCCCCATCGAGTTGTAGAGGTCCAGCAGGATGACGTTGGCGAACATCACGCCATATAGAGCATCATCACTTCGTGGAAGGAGAAAAGCCCCGGGTTGAACATACCGTTGCGGGCCACTTCCATCATGCCGCTCGAGGTGACCGTACCCAACAGGATGCCGATCGAGGCGACCAGCAGAATGGTCTTCATGGGGGCGGCTTTCGAACCGATGGCCGAGTTGAGGAAATTGACGGCGTCGTTGGAAACGCCCACGAAAAGGCCCGAAACGGCCAGGATTCCCAGAATAACGACGATAACGGTGTAGATTTCGCTCATGTTCGGGATTTTTTACACAAAATTTCAGACAAATTTACATTAAAAATCCGGATGGACCGGTTGTGGCGGTCATTGTTAACATTAAATTAACATGGAGTCTTTTTTACGTGCTTTCGGTTTCGGAGTTTATTATCCGGACGATCCGCACACCCGCACGCCGGGTGTGTGGATCGATATACCGGTACATGCCACGGTCGAAGGTCTGCATACCGGATGCGATGAAATTCTGGAAAAAGCCCTGGAGATGGTCCGTACGGGCGAATACGACCCGGCAGCCGAAAAGTGATTCGCATGCGATGAAGATGAAAAAGAGGGGCCGTCGGCGGCGAACCGGAAATCGGAGCGGTAAGGTACCCCAAAAGTGCCGTTCGATCCGTCTTTTGCATTTCCGAAATGCGGTTTTAGTAGCCCTCTTTGGGTGTGTAGCGGCCCGAAGCTCCCTTCGTGGAGGGGAGCCAGGGAAAGGGTAGAATTTACAAATGCGGCCATGAGCCGCGAATAGGCGACCGTCGGATAATGGCATCTTGGGACATATGATTGCCTTTCGAAAATACGATTCTTGGCAATTTCGGCGTACATAGCGACATGAAAAAGGGTTGTCTAATGCACATAGGCAACCCTCTTTTGTAAAATTCCGCCGATTTACTCCTCGTCGGTGTCGGTGTAGGCCTTCAGCAGCTTGTCCTGCACGTCGGCCGGAACCTGCTCGTAAGAGGCGAATTTCATCGTGTAGGTCGCGGCACCCGAACTGAGTGACGACAGGGTGGTCGAATAGCGGTAAAGCTCGGCCAGCGGTACGCGGGCGTCAGGCGTCGAAGCCCTTGTCGGACTCCATGCCCATAATCATCGCCCGGCGGTTTTGCAGGTCGCTCATGACGGCGCCCATGTAGTCGCTCGGCGTGAGGACTTCGACGTCGTAGATCGGCTCCATGATCTTCGGTCCCGCGTTGCGGAACGCCTCCTTGAAAGCGTTGCGGGCCGCCAGCTTGAACGAGATTCTTCGTTCGAACTCGGACGGGTGCATCTTGCCGTCATAGACGATGACGCGGATGTCGCGGGCGTAGGAACCCGTCAGCGGACCTTCGTCCATCTTCTCCATGATGCCTTTCAGGATGGCCGGCATGAAGCGGGCGTCGATCGCGCCTCCGACGATCGCCGTATAGAATTGCAGCTTGCCGCCCCAGGGCAGGTCGTACTCTTCCTTGCCCTTGATGTTTACCGCCAGTTCTCCCTTGCCGGGGATCTTGTAGCTCTTGGGTTCGGGCATGCCTTCGGTGTAAGGCTCGATCAACAGGTGCACCTCGCCGAACTGACCCGCGCCTCCCGACTGTTTCTTGTGGCGGTAGTCCGCCTGGGCTACCTTGGTGATGGTTTCGCGGTAGGGGATCTTCGGGGCGATGTAATCGTACTGGAGCTTGTTCTCCGAGGCGATGCGCGAGCGCAGGATGTTCAGGTGGTGTTCGCCCTGGCCTTGGATGATGGTCTGTTTGAGCTCCTTGGAGTAGTCCACCAGGATAGTCGGATCTTCGTATTTGGCGTCGTTCAGGAGCTTGCCCAGTTTTTCGTCGTCGGCCTGGTCCTTGGTCTTGATCGCCGCACGGTAGCGGGGTTCGGGGAAGACGATCGGGTCGATCGTGACGGGCGTTCCGGGCGCCGAGAGCGTGTCGTTGGTGCGCGTGCCCTTGAGCTTCACCGTGCAGCCGATGTCGCCGGCGGCCAGTTCGGTGACCTTGATGCGATTCTTGCCCGCGACGGCGAAGAGCTGCGAGAGCTTCTCCTTGTTGCCCGTGCGGGTATTCAGGAGTTCCATGCCTTCGGTGAGCTTGCCCCGGATGACGCGCAGGGTAGGATATTTCGCCGATGTGCTGTTCGAGCTGGCTTTTGAAGATGAACGCTACGGCCGGAGCCGCTTCGTCGGCCCGGATCTCCTCTCCTTCGGTCGAGAGGAAGGCGGGGGCCTTCAGCGGGCCGGGCGCTACGTTGATGATGAACTCCATCAGGCGCTTGGTGCCGATGTCGCGCTTGGCGCTGCCGCAGAATACGGGCATGACCGCCCGACGGGATACGCCGATTTTCAGGCCCGAGCGGATGTCGTCCTGCGTCAGTGTGCCCTTCTCGAAATAGAGTTCCATCAGGGCGTCGTCGTATTCGGCGGCTGCTTCGACCAGCTCCTTGTTCAGAGCCTGGGCCTTCTCCGCTTCTTCGGCCGGGATGTCGAGCTCTTCGCGGGTGCCGTTCTCATCCTTGAAGCGGTACATTTTCATCAGCAGTACGTCGATGAAAGCATCGAATCCCGGACCCGGATTGACCGGATACTGTACTACGACGGGCTTCACGCGCGAGGCCGCACGGATGGATTCGAGCGTAGTGTCGAACGATGCCTTGTCCGAATCGAGCTGATTGACGAAAGCGATGAGCGGCTTGTTCAGCACACGGGCGTAACGGGCCTGGATCTCGCTGCCCACTTCCCAGCCGTTCTGGGCATTGAAGACCATGACGCCCACGTCCGCCACCTTGAAGGCCGAGAAGAGGCTTCCGCAGAAATCGTCCGATCCCGGACAGTCTATGATGTTGAGCTTGCGCTCCATGAATTCGGTGAAGAGGATGGTCGAATAGATCGAGCGCTTGTACTCGTGCTCGATATCCGTGTTGTCCGAGAGCGTGTTGTTCGCCTCGATACTACCCCTGCGGTCGATGACCTTACCCTCAAAAGCCATCGCTTCGGCAAGGGTAGTTTTTCCCGTGCCGGGAGCGCGATAAGAACGATGTTCTTGATTTCTTTCGCTGAATAGTTTTTCATATTCGTTATCTTTTTATAAGGTTTTTGCGATACCGATTCGTCCTGGCGGAAAGTCCGCCGGCGATTTTCAAACTTCGCCTTATAAATATACGAAAAAAATCAATCGGCCAAATTTCCGGACATAAAAAATCGACCGGGAAAGGGCGATTTTTTTCAATTTTTCAAAAATGTCGAAACCCAATCCTACGGCGGGCGTTTGTTCGGGTGTTCCGGTCGGCGGCGGATCATACTTCGACGCCGGTCAGTTCGCGGACGGCCCGGCGTCCCTCGTCGCCCAGGGAGAGCGAATAACGAATTGACGAAGAAGTCGATGTGGTGATCGATCACCCGGTCGTCGAGCTCCCGGGCGTGCTCCTTAATATAGGTGCGGGATTCCTCCCGGTGTGCGAAAGCATATTCGATGCTCGTGCGGAGCAACCGTTCTATTTCGCAGCGAAGCTCTTCCGGCAGTGTCCGTCGGGCGACGATGGCTCCCAGCGGGAGCGGCAATCCGGTGCGGGATTCCCATAACTCTCCCAAGTCGGCGATCAGTTCCAGGCCCAGTTTTCGATAGACGAAGCGGCCTTCGTGGATCAACACCCCGGCGTCGTACTCCCCGTGTGCCACGGCGGGTGCGATTTCCGAGAAGAGCACCGGCTCTTTTTGCGTGATCGACGGGTAGAGGCGGCTCATCAGGGCGTTGGCCGTAGTGTGCAGTCCCGGTACCGCGACCCGGCGGATCGAATCGGGAGGTGTTCCCTGCCGTGCGACGAAGACCGGTCCGTTGCCGCGTCCCAAAGCCGAACCGCTGTCCAGCAGGGTGTAGCGGGACTGTATTTCCGGCAGCAGGGCGTAGCTGATTTTGCTTACGTCGCTTCGCCTGCTTCGGCACGGCGGTTCAGTTCTTCGATGTCGTAGTAGGCGACTTCGAAGGTTAGCTCCCCGCAGTCGATGCGTCCGTTCACGAGTGCGTCGAACATGAAGGTATCGTTCGGGCACGGAGAAATATGTAGGCGGATCGTGCGTTTCACAACTTCGAATCGCTTAATTGCCGTTGCCTTGCTGCGTCCCGTTTTTCTTGCCTCCGAAGCGTCCCAGCAGCCAGCCGCCGCCGAAAACGGCCGCGAGGAGCAGAATCTTCCACAGCTGGTTCGAGAGCCAGAAATAGATGTTTTTCGAGAAGACGACGATCAGCACGAAGGCTACGACGATCAGTACGATGTAAATAATCCACTTTTTATTCATAATCCGACAGTATTCGAATGATTGTTTCAGCTAAATTCCGGGTACTTTCCCCGATGCGCCAGGCCGACGCGGGTCGTCGGTGTAGTTCGACACGGCCCGCACCTCGCGCCGGGCACTCCGAATGCCCGGCAGACGGCCAGGAAAGCGGCTCCTTCCATATTTTCAATTTGCGTGCCGGACACTGCGACTCCCGTGCGGTTGGTCGTATTGCTTTCGACGGTCCGCAATCCTGCCGGAATGAAGTCGGCCGCATAGCGGACGGCGTATTTCCCGGGCAGTTCGGCGATTCGCTCCCCTGCGACCGCGACGACTTCGCATACGGCTACCGAACGGTCGGAAGCTCCGGCGATGCCGGCCAGGATCAGTCGGTCGGGGTGTTCCTCCGCGATGATCCGGGCCGTCGCTGCGGGCTGCGGCCGCCATGCCGACTCCCCGCGATGCGGACCGGCGCATCGGGACATGCGGCCCGCAGCGGGGCCGCCTCCGTTTCGGTCGGGATGAGGATCAGCGTTCGCATTTTATTAGGAGGATTAGCGACCGACGACGCTTCCAGCTCATCGACTGTGATGGGGATGCGCTTGTCGCCTCCGATCATGCGACTGCCCGTTTCGGTGACGATGATGTCGTCCTCGATGCGGATGCCGCCGAAATCGCGGTAGGCGTCCAGCGCTTCGTAATCGACGATTCCCTTGTATTTGCCCTCGGCCCTGCATTTGTCGATCAGCGCCGGGATGAAGTAGATGCCCGGTTCGTCGGTCATCACCGTACCCGGCTCGATGCGCCAGGTCGAACGCTGGATGCAGGTGCCCGACTTGGTGGCCTGCTCCGCGATTTCGGAGAAGTCGAAGCTGCGCTCTCCGATGGCTTCACAGTCGTGCACGTCCAGGCCCATGCCGTGTCCCAGTCCGTGAGGCATGAAGAGGGTCATGGCGCCGGCAGCGACGGCATCTTCCGCCGTGCCGCGCATCAGGCCCAGCGAGATGAGGCCTTCGGCCAGGATGCGGTACGAGGCGTTGTGGATATCCATGTACGGCATGTGAGGGGCGATCATGGCGGCCACCCGGTCGTGCGCCGCCAGCACGATGTTGTAAATGTCTTTTTGTTTCTGGGTGAACTTGCCGCTTACGGGGTAAGTACGGGTGTGGTCGGAACAGTAGTAGCTCAATCCCTCGGCTCCGGCGTCGCACAGCAGCAGGCGGCCGTTTTGCAGTACGCCGTCGCTGTGCAGGTTATGCAGCGTTTCGCCGTGCTGCGACACGATCGGCGGGAACGACACGCCCCGTCCGAATGCTTTGGAAATGCCTTCGATCGTGCCGGCGATTTCGCGCTCGACGATGCCGGGACGGCACATCTTCATTGCCGTAGTGTGCATGGCGTAGCGATGTGGAACGATTTTTCGAGCTCCTCGATCTCCTCGGGACCTTTCTTTTCCCGCATCTCGGCTACGGCCATCATCAACTCGACCGACTTGTGATCGTGCAGTGCGGCCGGTTTGAGTCCCAGCAGGTCGGCGAGCAGCAGCTTGGTTTCGCCTCGGTAAGGGGGCAGGTAGTGGATGCGGCGTCCCTGGACGATGGCTTTGGTCAGGTGCGTTTTCAGGTCGGCCAGCGGGAAGGTGTTCGAAACGCCTGCTTCGGCCCCTTGTTCGCGCAGCGAAGGCTGCGGCCCCGTCCAGATGATGTCTTCGACCGTGAAGTCGTCGCCGTACAGCGCAACCTCTCCGGAGTCGGCATCGATCAGGCCGACCAGTGCCGGGGTGTTGAGTCCGAAATAATAGAGGAACGAGGAGTCCTGGCGGAAATAATAGGCGTTGTTGAGGTAGTTGTTGGGTGTGAGCATATTGCCCGGAATGAGGATCAGCCGCTGCCCATCTTGCCGCACAAGGCGCTGCGGCGTCGGATGTAGATTTCTTTTGCAAACATAGTCGTATATTTTTATAATTTTCCGGCGAAACGGTTCGTTCTTCGAGAGGACGGGCCCGGCTTCTGTCCATCCGCGATGCCGGAGCGCACGCCGTCCGAACCTAATTTTGGTAAAGGTAGTGAAAAAATCGGTAATTCGTGTCATAAAACGACTCCTTGTGACGTTTTATTAAAAATAGTGTGTCGAAACGGCTTCGGGAGTCTGTGCCGGTTTTCGCAAATCGCTTCCGATTCCGCCGGACCGAATGGGCGACGGGACGCAGGGAACGGGTTCTGCGGCCGGATCGTCAGTAAAAATGGAGCGGATTTTAGATGACCTATTAAAAAAAATACTATATTTGTCCCATTGGTCTGTTGTCACGAAGAAAATACCCGTTCGTGGCATTTTAATGTAAATTTCAAAATTATTGAACTATGAAAAAATCTTTTGTCTGACGATTTTGGCTGTCCTGTGCACTTTCGGCGTTGCATCGGCACAGCAGTTTCCCAGTGTGCAGATCGAAACCCAGGATGGCAAGACGATCGACACCAAAACCCTGATCGACGGCAAGACCCCGGTCATCATCTCTTTCTGGTCCACCACCTGCAAGCCCTGCATCAAGGAGTTAGACGCCATCAGCGAGCAGATGATCGACTGGCTGGACGAAGCAGACTTCCGGGTTGTGGCTGTTTCTGTCGATGATTCCCGGTCTATTTCCCGAGCCAAGGCTCTGGCGGCCAGCCGCGGTTGGACTACCGATTTGATGGTGGCCTACGATAAGAACCAGGACTTCAAGCGTGCATTGAACGTGAATGTAACTCCCCACGTGTTCATCTTCGACAAGGACGGAAAGATGGTGTATTCGCACACGAGCTATCTGCCCGGCGGTGAGATGGAGCTGATTCAGAAGATCAAGACCCTGCAGTAGTCCTGTAATTCCAAATTGAGCGACGAATGAAGCGACTTTTACGAATCACGGTCCTGTTCTCCGTAACCTTGTTGTGGTGGGGCGAAAAGGGGTATGCTGCAACTCCGGCGATGGACGCAGCAGAGAAAGAAACGGTTTCCGCAACTGTTGAAGCGGAGGCGGATAAGAAGGACCCGAAATCGGATAAAAAATCCGACGAGCCCAAACGCAAGCGGAATTTGGGTCATTTGAGCGGCAGTTTTGAAACCAATACGATCTACTATGTGGAGGACAGCAAGACCGGTGCGGTCGTTCCTCACAACAGTTACGGTTCGAACAACTTCCTGAAGCTCGACTACCAGTTGGGGCGTTTTTCGGCCGGCGTGCAGCTCGAGTATTATCCCCATCCGCTGGTCGGGACTCCGATGCAGGGTTATGAATATGTGATGGAAGGTTTCTCGATCAATAACCTGACTGAGAAGTATATCTCGTGGACGGACCGCAACTACTCGGTGACCGTCGGCGACTTTTACGAACAGTTCGGCAGCGGGTTGATCCTCCGTGCTTGGGAAGACCGGGCTTTGGGCTTCAACAATTCGCTGGGCGGTGCACGGGTCACGTTCAATATCAAGGACATCGTGGAAGGTAAGGTGCTGTATGCCTTCCCGCGTTTCAACCTGGGATACCTGTCGACCCAGATTGCCGGCGGCGACCTTTCATTCTCGCTTTCGAATGCCATCGGCTTGCTGGATCACCGGCTTTCGCTCGAGGGCAGCATCGTCAACCGGCATTTCAAGAACCTGCCTTCGTGGTACACCGAGTATCGGGACGATTATGATTTCGACCTTTCGAAGAACGTAATCAGTTATTCGGGGCGTGTCAATTACGAGTACAGGGGACTGTCGGCCAAATTCGAGTATGTAGGCAAAAGCAAGGATGTCTATCTGGACAATATGACCGGTGAAGAGGTGTTCAAGCGCGGTGACGCACAGTTGTTCGAAATCGGTTACACCGGCAGCAATTATGCTGTGATGGCGCAGTTCCGCCGCCTGAACTACATGCAGAGCCAGCTTTACCGGCCCGACGGCGGAAGCGGCAGTTTGGGCCTCCTGCCGGGCAATACGATCAATTACATTCCGGCCCTGAGTCCGCAACATACCTATATGCTGGCCGGATTGGATCCTAACAGTCCCCAGCAAAACGGAGAGATCGGCGGTCAGATCGACGCGTTTTACACGTTCAGGCGCGGTACGGCCATCGGTGGCAAGCGCGGATTGAAGATCCATGCGAATTATGCCCGCTATTATTCCATCAACGGGACGATGAGTAAACCCGGAACCAATTTCTACTACCGGGATTTCTCGTTCGACATCGATAAGAGTTGGAACAGCAAACTGCGCACGGTTCTTTTCGTGTCGTTGCAGAAGAATGCGATGCACGGTGGGGAAGACGTCATCCGCCAGAATGTTTTCGTTGCGACGTGACCTATAAGTTTACGCCGAAATTCTCGTTGCGGGCCGAGCTTCAATATCTCTATGCGCCTCATGCGGAGGGTTCCAAAGAGGTGGATGGCGACTGGGTGGCCGGATTGCTGGAAGCCAGCTTCGCCCCCAAGTGGAGTATCTTCGTACAGGATATGTACAACCACGCGGTTCGGAGATCAACTACTACTCGGCGGGCGCCAGCTTCACCCACTCGTTCATTCGCATCGCATTGAGTTACGGACGTAACCGTGCAGGGTATATCTGCTCGGGCGGTGTTTGCCGCGAGATGCCGGCTTATACGGGCGGTAATCTGGCGATGACGCTGACTTTCTGATCGTGAAGATTCTGATCGTCGAAAATTCCCGTATGTTTGAAAACCTAAGAAAGAGAAAAATCAACCAAAATTACTGAAATTATGAAAGGACGAATTAAATTTTTCAACTATTTCATCGCCTGCATTGCGACTCTCTCTGGCGACTTTCGCAGCGTGCAGCACGATGATCCGGAGACTCCGTCCGGCAAATTGGTGCTGACGGGCGAGCGCTTCTTCTTTTGTCGCCGGTGAAGGAACGTGACTTTCATGGTGACGTATGACGGGGAGGATGTGACTCGCAAGCAGCGATTACCAATGTGACGACCGGTGAACCGGTGGAAAACGCTGCGTGGACCACGACAGAGATCGGCGAGTACAAGTTCCAGGCTGTTTACGACAGCTATACTTCGGATCCCGTTACGGTAAGCGCCATAGACAAAAACAAAGACAAAGAGTTCTATCGCTACGTACTGCTGCTCAAGTTTACGTATATGACGTGCGGGAATTGTGTTACGGCACAAGGATATTTCGATGCGCTGGATGAAGCGGACCGTGACCATTTTCTGGTCGTTGCCGCCCACCAGCCTGAGGGAATGCCAATGGATCCTTATTGGTGTTCGGAGGGGATTAGTTTGAAGAGTAAGATGAAAGTAGGTGTGTATCCTACTTGGTCTTATAATTTCGAGGATTCGGTTGTCGGTATCGGAGCGGGTGCCATTTCCAAAACTTCGATCCGGCAGCAGATCAGCCATGCGGAGAAAACCTATCCGGCCGTTTGCGGTGTGAAAGCGACCTCCACGCTCGAAGGTTCGACGGCTAAGATCGAGGCGACCGTTCAGTTCCAGCAGGCCGGTAATTACAAGATCGCTTGCGTGCTGGTTGAGAATAATATTGAAAACAAGGAGACGTACAATACTTTCGACCATGTTTTGCGTGCGGCCCAGACCGATATGGAGGGCGATGCCGTTACGCCGGCCGTAACTGCTCCGGAGGAGCGTACGTTCAACTTCGAGGCGACGATTGAGGAGGGCTGGAATGCGAGAACTGTGCCTTCGTGGTTTATGTATTCAAAGAGGAGGCCAATGGCAAGTATATTGTCAATAACGGTGCTGAATGTGCTGTTGATGGTTCTGTGGATTACAGATATGAGTTGTAGGATATAATTTGTAAAAAAATCCTTGCTAGCAATAGTAAAGGATTTTTTTTATATCTTGCAATGTGTTAAAACTTTATTATTGCTAGAAGTTTTTTTGAAAATGTTGAATTGTAAGAGAGTATGTATCTTTCAATAGATAATGAGTAACTTATACATTTTTACTTTTGATTTTTTCATTCAATTTTAACCTTTAATCAATAATAACTATGAAATGGCATTTTAATTTTTTTAGATTTGCTGTCGTATGTGCGGTTTTTGTTGCCCTTGCCGGTTTTATGGCTTGTAGCGACGACGATTCGAATCCGGCTCGGAACTTGTCTTGTCGGCGAGTACCTCTTCGTTAGCGGGGGGGGCAGCGTGACATTTACGGTGGCTTTGAGGACAGGGATGTAACCGCCGAGGCCGTGATTAAGAATGTAACCTCTGGCTCTGAAGTTCAGAATGCCACTTGGACGACGAATGTGGCAGGTACCTATGAGTTCCAGGCCGCATACGATGGCATGTTGTCGAACGTCGTTTCGGTGAAGGTAGAATCTGACTCGGAATCCGATGCTTTTTACCGACATGTGTTGTTGACGAAGTTCACGGCGACATGGTGCGGGCCTTGTGCGCAGGCGCAACGGTATTTCGAGCAATTGAAACCGGAAGAATCCGAACGTTTCCTGGTTGTCGCCGCACACCAAGGGGACCGATTGACTGTCCCGGTAGGGAGCGCACTCGGTGCGAAGTTGGGGGTATCAGTATGTGCCGACTTGGAATTATGATTTTAGAACAGTCTTTGAAAGTGTAGGTACGGGAGGTATTACGGCGACGTCGATCCGTAACCAGATCAAGAGTGCTATGGAGGAGTATCCGGCCGTTTGCGGTGTGAAGGCCGAGTCGGAACTTGACGGGCAGACAGCAAAGATTCGGGCGACGGTAAGGTTCCAACAGGCCGGTAATTATAAGATCGCCTGTGTGCTTACCGAAAATGATATTCAGAAAACTAACAATGAAACGCTACCCGTTTTCAACCATGTTCTGCGGGCGGCACTTACGAATATGGAAGGTGATCCGATCGCTCCTGCCGTTGCGGAAGCCGGTGAGCGCAGTTTCGATTTCGAGGTCTCCCTGAATAACGGCTGGGATTCTCAGAATTGCGAATTTGTTATCTACGTGTTCAAGGAAGAGGAGGACGCTGCCTTTGTCGTCAATAACGGGGCCGTATGTCCCGTCGGCGGGAAAGTCGATTATAAATATGAGTCCGTCAAATAGTTGCGGTTGTATATAGAGAAAACAGAAA